>JAEEGG010011995.1_pt1 | contig 18777 bp, 15 predicted proteins | sample 9134161 | NCBI WGS metagenome assembly JAEEGG01 (sample SAMN16246543, study PRJNA631951) | gut metagenome | biome: gut microbiome; feature: rumen; material: CR-attached | host: Bos | place: Iran: Karaj | collected 2018-10 | reverse complement strand
TCCTCCTTCGTGAAAGGACAAAACACCCGCGACGGCGGCACCCATCTGGCCGCGTACCGCGAAGCCATCGCCAAGACTTTCAAGGACTTTTACAAGAAAGACTACAAGCCGGAAGACATCCGCCAGGGCATCGTGGGCGCCATTTCCATCCAGATCCAGGAGCCCATCTTCGAGGGCCAGACCAAGACCAAGCTGGGTTCCACCTACATGTGGGAGAAGCAGGTGAAAGCCTCCGACGGGACCACCTCCGTGGACCGCGGACCCACCATCCGCACCTTCGTGAACGACATGGTCACCAAGAAGCTCAACGACTATCTTCACATGCACATGGACATAGTCCCGGTGATAGAGGAGAAGATCAAGGCTTCCCAGGCCGAAAGGGAGGAGATTGCCGGCGTCCAGAAGAAAAGCCGCGAAAGGGCCAAGAAAACGGCCGTATACAACCGTAAACTAAGGGATTGCCGATATCACTTCTGCGACACCAAGTTCCCCAAGGGCATGGAAGACCAGCGGGAAAAGACCTCCATCTTCATCACGGAGGGCGACTCAGCCTCCGGTACCATCACCAAGGTGCGGGACGCCAACAACCAGGCGGTGTTCTCCCTGCGGGGAAAGCCCATCAACTGCTTCAAGGAAAGCCGCAAGAAGGTGGCCGAAAACGAGGAACTGAACCTGCTGATAGCCGCCCTGGGCGTGGAAGAGGACTTGGACAATCTCCGCTACAACAACATCATTGTGGCAACGGATGCCGATGACGACGGCATGCACATCCGGATGCTGGTCCTCACCTTCCTGATGAAGTATTACCCGGAGCTCATCCGCCGTGGACACGTGTACATCCTGCAGACGCCCCTTTTCCGCGTGCACAACAAGAAGGAGCGCCGCTACTGCTACTCCATCGAGGAACGGGACAAAGCCGTGAAACAGCTCAAGACTGGCGTGGAAATCACCCGCTTCAAAGGCCTGGGAGAGATTTCGTCCAACGAGTTCGTGGATTTCATCGGCGAAAACATGCGCCTGGACACGGTAAAGCTGGCCGATGAAGAATCCATTGCCGATATAATGGAGTTCTACATGGGCATCAACACCTACGAGCGCCAGCACTTCATCATGGACAATCTCCGGAGTGAAAAAGAACTGGAAGACGTTAACATTTGATTGATGATTCGAAAGATGTTTTCCCTCCGCAAAAGAAGGCCGATGCTACGGGAAAACATCTTTCGAATCAAATAAGAACCCGAATCAGTATTATTCTTAAATACTTATGGCAAAGAAGATTAAGATTAAGACTACTGTGAATCCCCGCTGGGCCAAGTTCTGCGGCTGGTGGCTGCGGAAGATGGGCTGGAAGAGCGTGGGCGGACCCATGAAAGAGCCCAAGGCCATAGTCCTGGGCGTTCCCCACACCACGGTGTGGGATTTCCTGGTGAGCTATCTGTTCTATACCCAGTATGGGAAGGTGGCCCACATCATGGTTAAGAAAAGCTTCTTCTTCTGGCCCCTGGGGCCCATCCTCAAGGCCTGCGGCGCCGTGCCCACGGACCTCTCCAGCCCGGCCACTACGGTAAAGAGCCTTATAGAAGTAATGGAAGATGTGGACGAATTCCACCTGGCCCTGGCTCCGGAAGGCTCCCGCGCGCTTGTGAAGCGCTGGAAGAGCGGCTACCATCTCATCGCCAAGGAAACCGGCGCCACGGTATACCTGGGCTATTACGACTGGGGCCGCAAGCAAATTTCTGTAGGCGAACCCTTTGAACTCACCGACGATCCCAAGGCCGATATGCAGCGCATCTACGACCACTATCGTCCCATGGGCGTCCAGGGCTTCCACAAAGACCAGTTTGCCGTCCCAGATAAATAATCCTACAAAAACCTGAACCTAAATTGTTTATGGCCAAGAAAATCAAAAGCCCCTACAAGGCGTGGAGAAAGTACCGGAACCGTGAACACACGTGTACCACCTTGCACAAGGTCTTTGACTACGCAACCACCAACTATGCAAAAAGAGTCGCCTACCAGTATGTGGACGGCGGCCAGAAATACACCTACGAAGAATTCCGCCGCAAGACCGAGCAGCTTTCCCTGCGCCTCACCCGCTTCGGCATCAAGCACGGAGACCGGGTGGCCATCCTGTCGCAGAACATGCCCAACTGGGTAGTGGCCTTCTTCGCCGCCACCGCCTACGGCCGTATAGTAGTACCTATGCTGGCCGATGTTTCCGAGAACGAAGTCACCAACATCCTCACCCACTCGGAATCCAAGGTCCTGTTCATTTCCCAGCGGATGATGGGGAAACTGAGCGAGGAATGCCGGAAGAGGCTCACCCTCGTTATTGACATAGAAACCTTCGAATTCATCAAGAAGGACGACCAGGACTTCAAGTGCAACGGCTGGGTGAAAGACCCCCAGCCCGACGACCTGGCCGCCATCATCTACACCTCCGGCACCACCGGAAAGGCCAAGGGCGTAATGCTCAGCCACCGCAACCTTACCCAGAACCTGGCCGCCGCCTTCAAGGCAAAGCCGGCCTTCACCCGGGACCGTTTCCTGAGCATCCTCCCCGCCGCCCACGTGTATGAGATGAACGTCTCCACGCTGTATTCCTTCTACGTGGGCGCCACCTGCTACACCCTGCAGAAACCCCCTACTCCCACCATCCTGCTGGGGGCCATGAAGAAAGTGAAGCCCACCATCGTGTGCTCCGTGCCCCTCATCATAGAGAAGGTGGTGAAGAACAGCGTCTGGCCCACCATCCAGAAGAGCCGCGTCCTCTCCTGGGCCGACAAGAGCATCCCGCACATCCTGCACTGGTTCATCGGCCGGCGGATGGTGAATTCCTTCGGCGGCAAGCTCACCTTCTTCGGCATCGGCGGCGCCAAGCTGGATCCGGCCGTGGAGCAGTTCCTCATAGAATGCAAATTCCCCTATGCCGTGGGCTACGGCCTCACGGAAACCGCTCCCCTGGTGTGCAACGTGATGGTGAACAAGAAAAAGCACCTGGGCTCCATCGGCCCGGCCTCCTATAAGGTGGAAATCCGCCTGGACAATGTGAACCCCGCCAACGGGGAAGGCGAGATTGTGGTGAGAGGCAACAACGTGATGCTGGGTTACTACAAGGATCCGGAGCGCACGCTGCAAGTTTTGGACGACGAAGGATGGTTCCACACCAACGACATAGCCACCGTGGACGAAAACGGCATCTACTATATCAAAGGCCGGCTGAACAACACCATCCTGGGCCCTTCCGGCGAGAACATCTATCCGGAAGAGATCGAGCAGGTAATCAACAACCTGGAAGGCGTGGAAGAATCCCTGGTGATGGAGCGCGACGGCAAGCTGGTGGCCCTGGTGAAGTTCCAGGACAATGCCATCAACTGGGACCAGGCCACGGAAGACAAGTGGTTCGAAGAACTGGAAAACCGCAAGAACGCCGTCCTGGAATGGGTGAACAAGCGGGTGGGCAAGAACGCCAAGATTGGCGAAGTAGACGCCATGAAGGAACCCTTCGAGAAAACCGCCACCCAGAAGATCCGCCGCTTCAAGTACAAAGACTCCCACGGCGACGAACCGGAAAAACCTTCAGAAACAGACACTACAGACGCCCCGAAGGAATGAGCGAAGCGAACGGCGGCTTCTGCCGCCGAGTCCCTCCCCCGAGGGGAGGGATTTAGGGAGGGGGTAACGTGAGCATATATAAAAAATTGTCTGGCACGAAGTGTCAGACAATTTTTATAATTCTGGTACAGAATTACTCTGCAACTACATTGAACTTGAAGGTGCCCTTGATAGCTTTGTAGAGCTTCACGGAGGCTTCGTACTCACCGCACTCCTTCACCTCACCGGCGAGGATGGTGATGTCCTTCTTGTCAATGTTCAGACCCTTGGCGTTGAGGGCTTCGGCCAGGTCCATGGTGGTAACGCTGCCGTAGAGCTTGCCGCTCTCGGAAACCTTCACCTTAACCTCTACGGTCTGGGCGCTGAGGGTAGCGGCCAGAGCCTCTGCATCGGCAACCAATTTGGCCTCTTTGTGGGCACGCTGACGCAGGGTCTCCGCGTGCTGCTTCTTCACGGACTCGGTGGCCACGGTGGCAAAGCCCTGGGGCACCAGATAGTTCATGGCATAACCGGCCTTTACCTTTACAATTTCACCGGCGTAGCCCAGGTTGGCTACATCTTTCTTGAGCAAAATTTCCATAAGGCAGATTATTTAAGGAGGTCAGTAACATACGGAAGCAGAGCGAGGGAGCGGGCACGCTTGATGGCCTGGGCAACCTTGCGCTGGAACTTGAGGGAAGTACCGGTGATGCGGCGGGGAAGGATCTTACCCTGCTCGTTCAGGAATTTCTTGAGGAACTCGGGATCCTTGTAATCGATATACTTGATACCGGCCTTCTTGAAACGGCAGTACTTCTTTTTGCGAACCTCTACGGTCGGGGGGTTCAGATAGCGGATTTCTTTATTTTCGTTTGCCATAATTTTGTCCTCCTAATTATTCAGCTTCAGTTGCAGGGGCCTGTTCGGCGGCAGCGGGAGCAGCAGCCTTGGCGGCCTTGTTGGCGCGGCGCTTTTCGGCATAGGCAACGGCGTCCTTGTCAAGGGCGACGGTGAGGTAGCGGATGATGCGCTCGTCACGGTGATACTGGGTCTCGAGGGTGGCAACGAAATTACTGTCGGCCTTGAACTCGATCAGGTAATAAAAACCTGTGGTCTTGTGCTGGATGGGATAAGCGAGCTGACGCAGGCCCCAATCCTCCTGGTACACAATCTCGCCACCGTTGTCGGTGATGAGCTTGACGTACTTGGCAACCGCTTCCTTCATCTGGGTGTCAGACAAAACGGGAGTTGCAATGAAAACGGTTTCGTACTGGTTAACCATTGTTTGTTAATTAATTGTTTATAAATGTTTTACGTGCTTTTTGAGCAGCTAAGGTGCCAAAAAGGACTGCAAATATACGCATTAATCTCCGGAAAACCAAATCTTTCCCTCATTTAAGCGCCTCCAATGCCGATTTTTCTTCCGCGCCCTCCTTTTATCCAGGCCGATGCAAGGCCGAAAAGCGGGAAAATGCCGCAAAAAGGGCCGAAGAAGCAACTTTATAACAACTTGACAGCCAAGTAGAAATCGGCCCGCCATTTCCTTGCCAGGCTCCGCAAAAAGCCCCACCTTCGCCCCTGCAAACCGTGCCGTAAAGGAGATTTGATCGGTCGCCGACAGGTACTATTTGCGCAAATGCCGGCCGGGCCTTTCGCCCAACCGGCATTTGTTTATTTCATTGATACACAACGAATTACAATAATACCCTGCTGCACATTTACAGCAGGGTATTCATATAACAAGTTAATAATTAAGCAAATACGAAAAACTATCTGGCGGGAACGTTCTCCAGGACCACCTTCAGGTAATCCCAGGTGCGGGCTACGGAGGCGATGTTCACCTTCTCGTCCGGGCTGTGCGGGTAACGGACGGTGGGTCCTATAGAAACCATCTCCCAGTTGGGATACTTGGCTCCCAGCAGGGCGCATTCCAGGCCGCCGTGGGTGGCCATGATCTTCATGGGATAGCCATATACTTTCTGGAACTGCTCCATCATCACCTTGTTCATGGGCGTATCCAGTTTCGGGCGCCAGCCGCTGTAGCCGCCGGCGAAGCCGATGGAATCGGCCCCTGCCAGTTCGAAGATGCAGCGGACGCGTTCGGCCAGATCGGCCTTGGCGGTGTCGATGGCGCTGCGCATGAGGCTGTGGACGGTGATCTTGCCCTTCTCCGTGCGCACGATGGCCAGGTTGATGGAAGTCTCCGTGAGGCCGGCCATGCTCTGGCTCATGCGGATCACATTGGACGGGCAGGCGATGATGGCCTTGACGGCGCGGAGCATCACGGAGCCCTGGATGAACTTGGGTGCGGCGGGCACCTCATCCACATAGAGGGCGGCCGACGGATCCGACTCCGCATATTCGGCCTTCACCTCCGCGAAGATGCTGTCGATGAGTTTGCGGACGGCCTGCAGGTTCTCCTGGGGCACCACCACCTCCGCCACCGCCTCGAACGGGATGGCGTTGCGGAGCGATCCGCCGGTGAAGCTTACCACCTTTACGCCGAAGAGCTCCATGAGCGGCAGGAGGATGCGGCACATCACCTTGTTGGCGTTGGCGCGGTACAGGGAGATGTCCATGCCGGAATGGCCGCCCTGAAGGCCCTTGACGGTGATTTTGAGGCCCTTGCTGCCGGCGGGAACCGCATATTTGTGGTACTTGAACTGGGCCGTCGCATCCAGGCCGCCGGCGCAGCCCACGCAGAGCTCACCCTCGTCCTCGGAGTCCAGGTTGATGAGGATGTCTCCCTTCAGGACGCCGGGCTTGAGCATGTTGGCGCCCGTCATGCCGGTTTCCTCGTCGTAGGTTACCAGCACCTCCACGGGACCGTGCTTCACGGAAGGGTCTTCCAGCACGGAAAGGCCCATGGCCACGCCCATGCCGTTGTCGGCACCCAGGGTGGTGCGGTCGGCCGTTACCCATTCACCGTCTATATACGCGTTGATGGGATCCGTGAGGAAGTTGTGGTTGGAGTCCGAGGTCTTCTGGGGAACCATGTCCATATGGCCCTGCAGGATGACGCCGCGGCGGTCTTCCATGCCCGGGGTGGCCGGCACGCGGATAATGATGTTGCCGGTTTCGTCCTTAATGGTTTCGAAGCCGCGGGAAACGCCCCAATTGTAAAGATACTCAATTACTTTGCCCTCGTGCTTGGAAGGACGGGGAATTTGGGTGAGTTGGTAAAAGTTGTTCCAGACAACTTTCGGTTCAAGGTCTTTAATGCTCATAATTATTTGGTTGATAGACTATTTGACTGTATAGCTGCATTCTGCGCCCAGCTGGTACACGGGTGCGCGGGTTACCAGGAGGTCCCGGCCGTCCTGGGTGAGGCGTACGGTGCAGATGGCAGGTTCGCGGTAGCGGAGGGTCCTGCGGCGGCCGCCCACATCCACGGCTTCCGGACGGGTCTCCGCCTCAAGTTCCAGATAAAAAGGAGTCCCCCGCCCTTCGGCCTTGAGGCCGTCGGTGTCCGAGAGGACGAAAGCCACATAACGCTGTACGCGCTCATCGGCCGATGGCTGCACGTCGAAAACTCCGTGCAGCGGACGCTCCACCTTATAGCCCCGGAAGAGGGCCAGGTATTCCTCCTCTATGCGGGACAGCTCCTCCAGGGCGGCCGGCAGGGCCTCTCCCGAGAAAGTGGCGTCCGTATGTCCCATGGCAATGTTCCTGCGCTCCTGGCGCACGGAGAGGATGATTTCGGCCGCTTCGGCAGCCTTCTCCTCCAGGGACTTGGTTCCCGGTACCTTCCGGGTAACTGGCATCTGGACAAAGCCGGTGTCCACCTGCACCATCTCCACGGTGGTTTCCGTGCGGAGGACGTCCGAGCCGGTAAGGCCCTTGTCCGACCAGTTCCGCGAAGGGAGGGGCGAGAAACGCCATCTGAGGGCTTCGGCCTCCAGGGTATCCCGGAAGCAGACCAGTCCCTGCGCGCTAAGGCTCAGGAGGTACTCCAGCCCCGCCTCCACGGGATAGCGGGCCGATGGATCCGCCTCCACACAGGGCTGCAGCGCCACCCGCGTAACGCGGGCGGAGACGGCATCCTTCTCCGGAGCGCTGAATCCCAGCATCTTGGGGGCGAAGGCCGCATAGGGCCCGGCGAAGAAATATTCCTGTACGGCGTCCACCTCTACCACGAAGGTGGTGGAAGGAAGGCTGTAGATGCTTTCCTGGGCCTGCAGGACCAGACCTGCCAGAAGGCCGAGGGCGGCTGTAAACAACTTTTTCATCATTTCCATCTTTTATGCGACCAAAGATAGTTCCAGGGCTGTTCCCGGATATCTTCCTCCAGCAGCTTATAATACTGTTTCATAAGGTCTTCCGGCTTGCATTCGGAAGCATGGGCGGCCAGCGGGACCACACTCATCCGGTACCCTCCGTCCTCCCGGTAACGGTAGCGGAGATACCCTACGCTCATGTCCAGCTTGCAGGCCAGTTTTGTGGCCCCGGTCATCACGCGGGTGGGCTGGTTCATGAAGGGAATAATCATGGAACCCACCTCCCAGTACGGGTACTGGTCCGTGTCGAACATATACGTGTATTTGCGGTCCCTGCGGTCGAAGGCGAAACGGATTACCTGTTCCGAAGTAACATAACCCTCGAAGTCCAGGTCCTCCACCGCCGCCTGGCGGTTCCAGGCCATCACCTTGTCCCAGAACTGGCTGTGCAGGGGCAGGTATGCAATGGCAAAGGCGCTCACCTGCAAATCGTAAGGCACTGAGTAAGAATAGTTTCCCAGACCGCCGATGAGTTCCCAGTTGCCGGTGTGGGCCTGCATGAACATCAGCTGCCCGGACTGGCCGTACAAGTGGTTAAGTTCCTCCGTGTTGTCAAACTCCACAATGTGGCTTTTCACGAGGCGCCTTCGGCCACGTTCCCCGCGGCAGGCGCCGAACCAGATGGTTTCCGTGAAGATACTGGCCAGATGAAGGTAGAAACGGTCCTTGATCCTGACAATCTCCTCATAGCTTTTTTCCGGAAAACTGCGGGAAAGGTTCACCATCACCACGTTTTCCCTGTAATGGAAGACCCTCCGGAGCAGCCATGCCAGCACCCTGGCGCAGCCGCGGTGGAAACCCAGCGGCAGGCAGCCCAGAAGGTACATGGCCCGCGTCATGAGCCACACGCCCGGATGTCTCTCCTTCTTCATGCGGCAGGGATTACATGCCTATGCCCCAGATGATGCCCACGCTCAGGGTCTGGAACTGCGGACCGCAGACAACTTCCCTTCCGTCCACCATTCCCTTATAGAACTTGGCCATGGGGGTATACTGGGCATACAGGCCCAGGCCGCCGAAGGACAGGGCGGCGTGCAGGTTGAAGCCCAGCCGGTTGGTCCCGATCTTCCTGGAATAACGGTTGCCGCTGCTGAGTTCCACGATGTTGTTTCCCTGGGAATCTACACCCTTGAACTGGGAACAGCCGTTAAGGTTGATGTCCAGGCTGGCGCCCAGCATGGCGGTGAAGGCGCCGAAAGTGTAACTGAAGTTCACCGGGATACTGAAGGTGCACACGGTAAGGAGGGATTTCTTCACTTCAGCGATGCCGTTCGCCTCCTTGGATTCATACTTTACGAAGAGGCCGTTCTCCCCGCGTCCCGTAAACTTCTCGGAAGAGTATACATAAGGGACCCACATGAAGTCCTTGTTGAGCCTGTACCAGTTGGCGGTGAAGTCCGCCCCCAGGGAGAAGCGGGCGCCCTCAAAGGGTTTTATGGCCACCTCTACGATATTGGCACCCAGCTGCTGGCTGCGGAAAAAGCCCGTATGGGCCTTTAAATCCGATTCGGCATTGACCAGCGAATTGAAGCCGAAAAACACATAGCTCACCGGAGCAATGCTGAACGGAGAGTCCCCCAGTTCCCAATCCAGGTCCACATCGGCCATACGGGAGCCGAAACCCTGGGCGAAAGCACTGGAAGCCAGGCCGAGGCCGATAACAAAAGCAAGAATCTTTTTCATGTCCTTTCAATAATAAACGTGCTAATTTAGGCAAAAAACGGCGAATTCACAAGTTTGCAGCTATATTTGGCGGAATCAGAAAAAATTCGCAACTTTGTAAGAACGGAAAATTCTAAAACCATTTATATGTTCAAAGGACAACCCAAAGGACTTTTCGCCCTTGCTCTGGCCAATACCGGTGAACGCTTCGGCTATTACACCATGCTGGCCATCTTCATGCTGTTCCTGCAGGCCAAATTCGGCTGGGACCAGGCAGTTTCCAGCCAGGTATACTCCATTTTCCTGGCATTGGTGTATTTCATGCCCGTAGTGGGCGGTATCCTGGCCGATAAGATCGGCTACGGAAAGTGCGTGGTCACCGGCATCTGCGTCATGTTCGCCGGTTACCTGGCCCTTTCCATCCCCACAGGCGCCAATACCATGGGCATCGTGCTCATGCTGGGCGCCCTGCTCATGATTTCCATCGGCACGGGCCTGTTCAAAGGCAACCTGCAGGTACTGGTGGGCAATCTGTACGACGACCCTAAGTATTCGGCCAAGCGGGACAGCGCCTTCAGCCTGTTCTACATGGCCATCAACATCGGCGCCATGTTCGCCCCCTCCGCCGCCACGGCCATCACCAACAGCTTCATGGGCAAGGCCGGCCTCATCTACAAGGCCGCCATCCCCGCCCTGGCGCACCAGACGCTGGACGGCTCCATTACGGCCGACAACGCCGCCCGCCTGGCGGAACTGCAGTCCGTGATGCCGGACGCCGCCGTAACCGCCATGGACCCGGCAGCCTTCAGCTCCTATTACATCGAGCACCTGTCCTCCTCCTATAACATGGGCTTCGCCGTTGCGTGCATCTCGCTCATCGTTTCCATTCTCATCTACTTCTTCTGCCGCAAGTGGTTCAAGCATGCCGATGTGAATGCCAAGCAGGCCGCCGCCACCAACGCCCCTGTCCAGGAACTCACCCCCAAGCAGACCAAGGACCGCATCACCGCCCTCATCATGGTGTTTGCCGTGGTTATCTTCTTCTGGATGGCCTTCCACCAGAACGGACAGTCCCTCACCTGGTTCGCCCGTGACTATACCCTGCCGTTCGCTACCGGCGCCACCCGCCTGGGCTTCAACATCTGGATCCTGGCCCTCATCGCCGTGAGCATCTACACCCTGTTCGCCATCTTCCAGAGCGAAAGCAAGAAAGGCAAGATCATCGCCGGATTTGTAACGGCCCTGCTGTGGGGCGGCGCATACTGGATCTATTCCGGCATGCCCAATCCGCTGGATATCGAACCGCAGCTGTTCCAGCAGTTCAACCCGTTCTATGTGGTGTTCCTCACCCCCATCTCCATGGCCATCTTCAGCGCCCTGGCCAACAAGGGCAAGGAGCCTTCCGCACCGGTCAAGATCGGCCTGGGTATGTTCGTAGCGGCCCTGGGATACCTCATCATGATCTTCGGCTCCATCGGCCAGCCTTCCCCTGCAGCCCTGCAGGGCACGGTTTCCCCGGATCCGGTGGTTCCCATGTACCTCATCAGCACGTACCTGGTGCTCACCTTCGCAGAACTGCTCCTCAGCCCCATGGGCATCTCCTTCGTCACCAAGGTGGCCCCGCCCAAGTATAAGGGCCTCATGATGGGCCTGTGGTTCGCCTCCACGGCCATCGGCAACTACCTCAGCTCCATCCCCGGACTGCTGTGGAAGGCCGTACCGCTCTGGGCCAACTGGGCCATCCTCATGGCACTGTGCGTGATTGCCGGCGGAATCATGTTCGCAATGATGAAAAAGATAAACGAGGCTACCGCGTCGTAGCCCCCCGCTAGCTTTATCTTAGGGGGCCCTGCCCCCTTAAAAACCCCCGCGGCCTCCGGCCGGTCGCTCTGCAGAGCGACTTATACCTTCGAAACAACTTAGTGCCCAGATTGTATATCATATCAGGACCCAACGGCTCCGGGAAGACGACGGCTTCGTACTCGCTTCTCCCGGAGCTGTTGGACTGTAGCGAGTTTGTGAATTCGGACGAGTTTGCCAAGCACCTCTCCCCTTTCGCACCGGAAAGCGCGTACATCACCGCCAGCCGCCTGATGATGCAGAAGGTGAAATACCTGTTTGACCGACGGGAAGACTTCTGCATAGAGACCACCCTGGCCACCCGTTCCCTCATCAAGACCATCCGGAAGGCCCAGCAGCAGGGCTACTATGTAACCGTGCTGTACCTTTGGCTCAACAGCCCGGACATAGCCGTGGAGAGGGTTGCAAAACGCGTGCAGTCCGGCGGGCACGACATCCCGGAAATCACCATCCGGCGCCGCTATCAGATGGGACTTAACTATCTGTTCCACAGTTATATGCCGGAGTGCGACAAATGGATTCTGGCCGATAACTCCTCTCCGCCCTTCGCCATTGTGGCGGAAGGCTCCAAGAAGGGCCTGCAGATCCGGGACATGCAGAAGTATACCCAGATCCGCGCCCTGGTCACGGACACGGAAGACCTCCCTACGCCCATCGAGAGCGTGACCGAACAGATTGTAAAGGAAATGGCCAAGGCCCCCCAGGCACACGACGGCGTGCCCTACCAAAAGGAAGACCAACCATGATTGGAACCAAAGAATACTATTTCAATATCTTCCAGGTGGACCAGCCCCTGCTGGATTCGCTGGTGGAAGAGGCGCTTCGCAGCGGAGGCAGTTACTCGGACCTGTACTTCGAGAACACCTCCTACGGCAGCCTGCTGCTGCGGGACGGCGCCGTCACCTCCGGCGGCTGCCACCAGGACTTCGGCGTGGGCGTCCGCGTCCTCAGCGGAGAAAAGACCGGGTATGCGTACTCGGAAAGCACGGCCAGGGAACACATGATGGCCTGTGCCCGGGCCGCAGCCCAGATTACGGATACTCCGGTGGAGGTGAGCCCCTACGGTACGGCCAGCCCCCGCCGCGGAGAACCCAACCCCGCAGCCGACCGCTATCCCATGCAACAGCCCTGGCGGGAAATGCCCATGTCGGGCTTTCTCCCCTTCCTCCAGAAACTGGAGCAGGACGTTCGCAGAAGGGACGGCCGCATAGTGAAAGTGATTGCCAACCTGGCCTTCCAGGTAAGCGATATCCTAATGTACAACAGCGCCCGGGAGCTCAAATGGGACACCCGCCCCATGGGCAGCGTCTCCCTCTCCGTGGTATTCCAGCAAGGGAGCCAGGTAGAGAACAAATCCACTTCCCGGAGTTTCCGCTGCGGAGCCGAAATGCTCACGGACGCCCTTATCGGCGAAATGGCGTCGGAGGTGGTGAAGGGCGTGGACGAGCGTTTTGCCGCCCGCAGGCCCAAAGGCGGTCAGATGCCCGTTGTGATGGGCGCCGGCGCTTCCGGCATCCTCCTGCACGAAGCCATGGGCCACGCTTTCGAGGCCGATTTCAACCGCAAAGGCACCTCCATCTTCTCCGACAAGATGGGCTGCCGGATCTGCGCCAAAGGCATCAGCATCCTGGACGACGGAACCCTCCCCGGCAACCGCGGCACCCTCAATTACGACGACGAGGGCGTCCCGGGCCAGAAGACCTATATGGTGGAAGACGGGGTCCTCACCTCGTATCTGCACGACCGCATATCGGCCGCCCATTACGGCGTCCGGCCCACGGGGAACGGCCGGCGGGAAAGCTTCCGCTACGCCCCCCTCCCGCGCATGCGGGCAACCTACATGGAAAGCGGTACAGCCAAGGCCGATGACCTCATTGCAGAGGTGCAGAAAGGCATTTTCGTGGACGAATTCTCCAACGGACAGGTGCAGATTGGAGAAGGAGACTTCACCTTCTACGTAAAGTCCGGCTTCCTCATTGAGAACGGCCGCCTTGGCGCACCGGTGAAGGATATCAACATCATCGGCAACGGCCCAGCAGCCCTGGCCGATATCCGGGGCGTGGCCGACGACCTTATCATAGACCCGGGTGCCTGGACCTGCGGCAAGGAACAGTCCGTCCCCGTGAGTTGCGGCATCCCCACCGTATTGATTGGAAGTTTAACCGTTGGAGGCGAATAAGATGGAAAAAGCCTTGTTGACGCAAGAAGAAATGGCTCTCTCCCGCCACTGCCTGGCCTTTGCGCTGGAGGCGGGGGCCCATAAGGCCCGCATCACCCTCACCAAGAGCCTGATGAATCTCACGGGAGTGCTGAACGGCGAGGTGGACAAGGTGGCGCTGGCCCTGGACCGCAGCCTGCAGCTGCAGCTCTTTGTGGACGGACGCTTTGGTACCTTCTCCAGCAACCGCCTGGAACAGAATGAATTGGAAGCCTTCATCCGGGAATCCATAGACACCGTGCGCATGCTGGAGGCCGATGCCTGCCGCCAGCTCCCCGCCCCGGAGCGCCTGGTGAAAAACGCCCGCACCGGAATGGAACTGGGCCTGTACGACCCTGCCTACGAAAGCCTCACTTCCGAAGAGCGCCGCTCCCTGGCCCTTGAATCCTGTTATTTCGGGCAGGCGAAAGCGAGGGAAGAAACCTCCTGGAAACTGATCTCGGAAGAAGGAGAGTATTCAGACAGCGTGTTCGACAGCCTCACCCTGGACAGCCAGGGGCTGGAGGCAAGGCATTCGGAGACCTCCTTCGAGATTGGCTACGAATCCACCGTAGAAGATGCGGAAGGCAACCGCTTCTCCAGCTACTGGTGGGATGCTTCCCCCAAACTGCAGGCCCTGCAATGGAAGGGCTGCGCGGAAAAGGCCTGCCTGCGGGCCGCGGCCCAGATCGGCCCCAAAGAGATTCCCGGCGGGAAATACACCCTTATAGTGGACAGCGAATGCGCCTCCAAGCTCCTTACGCCGGTACTCAACGCCCTGGGCGGAAGCAGCCTGCAGCAGAAGAACTCCTTCCTCACGGATTCGCTGGGCAAAAAGCTCTTCCCGGAGTGTCTCACGGTCATGGACCTGCCCCTCACCCAGGGAGATACAGGCTGCCGGCTTTTCGACAGCGAGGGCGTAGCCACCCGGGAGCGGGCCATTATAGATAAAGGTGTTGTAAATACCTATTTCCTAAATACTTACATTTCCAACAAAATGGGCATGGAGCCCACGGTGGAAGACGCCACCCGCGTAAAAGTGCTGCCGGTGGGCGGCTGCAAAACCCGGGAGGACGTGCTCCGGAAAGCCGGCGACGGCATCCTTGTCACCGGTTTCAACGGCGGCAATTCCAATTCGGCCACGGGGAACTTCTCCTATGGCATAGAGGGTTTCCTGGTGAAAGAGGGAAAGATTGTCCATCCCGTACGGGAGATGCTCATTACCGGCAATTTCCTCTCCCTGTGGGGGAATCTGCTGGCCGCGGCCGAAGACGCCCGCCCCTGCCTTTCCAAACTCATCCCCACCCTGGCCTTCACCAACGTAGATTTCAGCGCCTGAGTATGTTTTTTTATTTTTGAAAAAATGAAAACGGCCGTTGTCATATTGAATTACAACACCCGGGAATACCTGAGGCGGTTCCTGCCGGGCCTCATCGCCTCCTGCGAAGGCCTGGACGCGGAAGTGGTGGTGGCCGATAATGCCTCCACCGACGGTTCCGTGGAGCTGATGCAGGAAGCATTCCCCCAGGTGCCCCTTATCCGCCTGGAAGAGAATTTCGGCTTCACAGGCGGCTACAACCGCGCTTTGGCCCAGGTGGATGCGGATTGCTTTGTCCTTATCAATTCCGATATAGAAGTGCCCCGGGGCTGGTTACAGCCGCTTGTCCAATGGATGGAAAGCCATCCGGAGTGCGGCGCCTGCGGCCCCAAGCTCCTCTCCTACCGGGAGCGGGACACTTTTGAATATGCCGGAGCGGCGGGCGGCCTGCTGGACCGTTACGGCTATCCCTTCTGCCGGGGCCGCGTGATGCAGAAGGTGGAAAAGGACCACGGCCAGTACGATACCCCGGCCAATGTTCTCTGGTGCAGCGGCGCCTGCCTCATGGTCCGCGCCTCCCTCTGGAGAGAACTGGGCGGACTGGACGAGCGTTTCTTTGCCCACATGGAGGAGATCGACCTCTGCTGGCGGATGCAGCTTCAGGGCTGGAAAGTGACCCTGGTGCCGGAATCCTATGTATACCACATTGGCGGAGGCACGCTTCCCAACGAGTCCCCCTTCAAGCTCCGCCTTAATTTCCGCAACAACCTCCTCCTCCTGGAGAACAACCTCCCGGCCACGCTGGGAAGCCTTGGAAAGGCGCGCCGGCGCATCTTCGTGCGGAAATGCCTGGACGGCTGCTCGGCCCTGATGTTCCTGCTGCAGGGCAAGCGGAGTTTCTATAAGGCCGTGCTGGAAGCCCACCGGGAATACCGTAAACTGCGCAAACCCGCCGCCATTCCGCCCCATCCTGCAAAACCGGAAGGCCTGTACGACGGTTGGATAGTCCCTAAAGGACTATTTGGAAAATAATTATTATATTTGCAGAATAGCGGAAACAGGTAATTATGAAAATAGTAATAGAAGGCGCCGGACAGGTTGGCTCGCATCTTGCCAAGATGCTCAGCCACGCTTCCAATGAAATCACCGTCATAGACGAGGATGGGGAGCGTATCCGCAAACTCACCTCATCGGCCGATGTATCCACGGTCCAGGGCCCTCTTTCCAACATTGCCCTGCTGCGCGAGGCCGGCTGCGCCAAGGCGGACCTCTTCATTGCCGTCAATCCCTTCCAGTCGCAAAGCGTGAACATAGTGAGCGCCCTGCTGGCCAAGAAGATAGGAGCCAAGCGGGTTCTGGCCCGTATAGACGACGAAAGCTACCTTTCCCCGGAGAACAAACTGCTGTTCAAGGATTTGGGCATAGACATGCTCTTCTTCCCGGAAAAGAGCGCCAGCGACGAAATTGTGGAGATGCTCCAGCACAGCGCCTCCACGGAATCCATGGACTTCGCCCGCGGCAAGCTGCAGCTGGCGGTGTTCAAGCTGGACGACGATTCACCCCTGCTGGAAATGTCCGTGGCGGAATTCGCCAAAACCGTAAAGACGGCCGAACCGGAGGCCGATTTCCGCATTGTGGCCATCTCCCGCGGCGGGGTAACCATCATCCCCCGCTACGACACGCCCTTCAAATACATGGACTACCTCTATGTGATTGCCCGCCGGGAAGGCGTCCCCGCCCTTATGAAGTACCTGGGCAAGGACAAGATAGAGGTGCACCGCGTGCTCATCCTGGGAGGCAGCGAGATTGGCGAGATGGTGGCCGGACGCCTGGCCGCCCAGAAGCTGGAAGACATCAAGATCATAGACATAGACCCTGCCCGCTGCCGCCAGCTGTCGGAAGACCTGCCGGACCTGGTGAGCGTAGCCTGCGGCGATGTCCGGAATTCGGACTTCCTGCTGGAAGAGGACATCAAGAGTTTCCAGGCCGTGCTTTCCTGCACCGGCAACGACGAGGTCAACATCCTGGCCTGCGTGGTTGCCAAGAAGATGGGCGTCCCGCGCGTGATAGCCCAGGTGGAGAATCTGGAATACATCCGCCTGGCGGAAGAGATGGGCGTGGACTCCACCATCAACAAGAAGCTCATCACCGCCAGCCGCATCTTCAAGTTCACCCTCAGTGACAAGGTCCGTTCCGTGCGCTACATGAGCGGTACGGATGCGGAGGTGCTGGAATACACCGCGGCGCCGGACTCCAAGATTACCAAGGCCCCCCTCAAGGATATAGACTTTCCCCGCGACGCCATCATCGGCGGCATCATCCGGGGAGGAGACAGTTTCATCGCCGTGGGCCATACCCGCATCGAGGCGTACGACCGGGTGGCCGTATTCGCCCTGCCGGATGCGGTGAAAGATGTAGACAAAATGTTTAAATAAGCCATATGAGTATTCAATCTGAAAACATTCAGAAACTGGTGGAAAGGCGCCAGAAAGCCCGCCTGGGAGGCGGTGAGAAGCGCATTGAAGCCCAGCATGCCAAGGGCAAGCTCACCGCGCGCGAGCGTCTGGGGCTGCTGCTGGATCCGGGCAGTTTCGAGGAATACGACATGTTCGTCCAGCACCGCTGCACCAACTTCGACATGGACAAGAGCCATCCGGACGGGGACGGCGTTGTAACCGGCTGCGGTACCATCGGCGGCCGCCTGGTATATGTGTTCGCCCAGGATTTCACCGTAAGCGGCGGCTCCCTGTCCAAGACCATGAGCGAGAAGATCTGCAAGGTCATGGACCTGGCCGTACGCAGCGGGGCGCCCTTCATCGGCCTTAACGATTCCGGCGGAGCCCGCATCCAGGAAGGCATCGATGCCCTGGCCGGCTTCGGGGAAATCTTCGAGCGCAACATCCTGGCCAGCGGCGTGGTTCCCCAGATAAGCGTAATCATGGGTCCCTGCGCCGGCGGTGCGGTGTATTCCCCCGCCCTCACGGACTTCACCCTCATGGTCAAAAACACCTCCTACATGTTCCTCACGGGCCCGGCCGTAGTCAAGAGCGTCACCGGAGAGGAAGTGAGCCAGGAGGAGCTGGGCGGTGCCACCGTGCACGCCACCAAGAGCGGCGTAGCCCATTTTGCGGCCGACAGCGAGGAAGCGGCCATCGCCACCATCAAGGAACTGCTCAGCTATCTGCCGCAGAACAACATGGAAACCGCGCCCTTCAAGGAAACGGCCGATCCGGTGAGCCGCGTAGACGACGCTCTCAACGGCATTGTCCCGGACAATCCCAACAAGGCCTACGACATGTACGCCGTAATCGGGAGCATTGTGGACGACGGCGCTTTCTTTGAGGTGCACAAGGACTTTGCCAAGAATATCATAGTGGGCTTCGCGCACATGAACGGCCGGAGCGTGGGCGTGGTGGCCAACCAGCCTGCCGTCCTGGCGGGGGTGCTGGACATCAACGCCAGCCGCAAGGCCGCCCGTTTTGTGCGTTTCTGCGACGCCTTCAACATCCCGCTGGTCACGCTGGTGGACGTTCCGGGCTTCCTTCCCGGCACGCAGCAGGAATACGGCGCCATCATCACCAACGGTGCCAAGCTCCTGTACGCGTACGGCGAGGCTACGGTTCCCAAGGTTACGGTAACCCTCCGCAAGGGCTACGGCGGCGCCCATATCGTGATGAGCTGCAAGCAGCTTCGCGGAGACATCAACTACGCCTGGCCCAGCGCCCAGATTGCGGTGATGGGGGCCGACGGAGCCGTTAACGTGCTCTATGCCAAGGATATAAAGGCTAATCCGGAGAACGCCCAGGCCATTTTCGACGAGAAGAAGAAGGAATACGAAGATCTCTTCTCCAATCCTTACCAGGCTGCCC
>JAEEGG010011994.1_pt1 | contig 18780 bp, 19 predicted proteins | sample 9134161 | NCBI WGS metagenome assembly JAEEGG01 (sample SAMN16246543, study PRJNA631951) | gut metagenome | biome: gut microbiome; feature: rumen; material: CR-attached | host: Bos | place: Iran: Karaj | collected 2018-10 | reverse complement strand
CGTAGGCGGCAATGTTGAGTTCGGCGATATCATGCTGGACCTTCAGGGCGACAGAAGCCTGTTTGACATAAAGGGCAATATCAATGCATATCGTGTATCGGATATCAGCCTTGACGAGGCCGGCGAGGATGAGTATGGTGATAAGACCTACAAACCGCTCTACACAGTTGCGCCTTTTGCGGCAGGCGGAGCGACAGGCACCGGATCTTCGTACTTCAGTTATATCCAGCCTTTCCGTCAGCAGTATGTTCTGCTCAATGACGAGAACAATAACCTGTACTATGCGGACATTTCCGATCTGAGCAAGAGAAGCTTTAACGTACAGCCGGCTGTTACCCACAGCATTAACTACGAATTCGGAAGCATGGCATCGTCAATAGCGGACCGGAATTCGATAATAGCGGCTCACAGCATCGAAGGATTTGAGGTTAGGCTGCTCGACGCAAATGATATCGCCTGCAGCGATCCCGACACTTACTGTGCTACCGGATGGAACACTGCGGCAGACGGAAGCGGTGATTCATATGCCCTCGGAGCAATGACAGAGTTTACGGACGATGTGACCCTATATCTCCAGGTCGGCAAAAAGACCGAAGCCAAGGCTGAGCGTACCGGCGTAACAGTAAGCATCAGCGGATGGACGGCAGGCTCTGCACCTGCGGCACCCGTGGTTGCCGGACTGGAAACACAGACTCCTCAGTACAGATTCGAATATCTCGATCTTTCTGCTGCAGGAACTGCCTATACAGCTGCGGTACCCACACAGGCAGGCAGATACAGATTACGTCTGGTATATGATGAAACAGCTGATTACAAGGCAGGAGAGGCAACCTGCGATTTCGAGATCGCACGCGCATATACACCTGTACCGATTTTCATCGATCCTACACCTGTGATCGATCCCGTACCTGTGGCTGATCCCGTGGATGTTCCTGCAGGCGCTCCTGCGGAAGAGGATGAGCCCGCCCAAGAGGTCATCAAGAACGAAGACGGTTCGGAAGTAGTAAAGACCGTAACCGAGAACAAAGACGGAAGCACGACCACTACCGAGACTATAACCGCTGCGGACGGATCCGTTACCGAGATCACCGAGACCGTAAAAGAGTTAAAGGACGGAACCGTAAAGACAACGACCAAGAGCACTGTTGCCGATGAAAACGGTAATGTATTGTCAAAGACCACCGAAAAAACAACGGTAAGCGAAGGCGTAAAGACGACCAAGACGATCACCGATAATGCCGACGGAACCGGAAGCTTCGCGGTAGCATCTACCGACGCTGAAGGCAACACCACCGTTAAGGAATTCAAGTTCAACAAGGACGGCAGTGCGGTAATAGACAAGTTCGAGACCGTGGGCGGCGCAGTAACCATCCCTGCGACCGTCAAGGTTAACGGCGTAAAGCACCCCGTTACCAAGATCGCAAAGAATGCGTTTAAGGGAGCGGATAACCTTAGTGAGATCACGCTTAATACCAAGATTACCAAGATCGGCAAGAACGCATTTGCCGGCATCGAGAAGCTGACCGTAAAGCTGAACATCACCGACAAGAAAGCGTTTGAGAAAGAAGTTAAGCGTCTCAAGAAGCTTTTCAAGAAATCCAAGAACTATCCTGAACTGACCTTTGTTCAGAGCGAAGATTGATCTGAACGAATGAACGAATGAAAGGTGCCTGTCCCCATGTCTCTGGGTGACAGGCACCTTTTTCCTTCTGATTTTTAATTCTTGATCCTTTTTAAGGTTACATCCTCGGAGATGCCGGAAGCCTTTATTTTGGCGGTGATCTTCTTGAAGGTCTTTTTCGTGGCTTTGATCTGTATGGTCTTCAGCGAGCTGCAGCCCTTAAACGCGTTTTTGCCGACCTTTTTTATTGAAGACGGAATGGTGAGCTTTTTTAATGCCTTCTCCCCGGAGAGGGCATTTTTTGAGACAGACGTCAGCAGATAACAGCGCCCGCCTGCACTCACGATATTCGGGATGATCAGGGATTTGCCGATATTTTTGCATTCGGCGAGCGCTGCGCTGCCGTCCGCAGCAGTCCTGATCATGAATGACAGCCTGTCGTCACCGGCCTTAGTGCCGGAGGAGGGGCTGTCGGCGTCTTTTTTGGCATCGGGATCGGGAGTATAGGTCTTTGTCTTTCCCTTCGCGATCACAAACGACATTTTATCGGGCCAGTGTCCGCTGCCTATATCGCTTTTGTCGAGACTCACTTCGTTGGTGCCGTTTGTCGCCCAGAGATCTACGACAAAAGGATTGGATTCTCTGGCAGTCTCACGGATATACACTGACATGCTGTTGGCGTCAAATGCGCTGTCCAGCACGAAAACGACCTTGGAGAGATCCTCGGGGATATAAGCGCCGCCGTCCGAAAATTTACCGTTTTTGATCGTAACCTTGACCTTGGTCCCGCCGACATCGAATACGGCATGGCTGCCATCCGAAGCTACGGCAGCGAACTTCGAAAAATCAAGGAAATACTTGTACTGCGGCTCGGCACCGCCGGGCGCGGAACCGGAGATACCGAAATTGACCGCCAGCCTGTAGGTGTCAGTGCCTTCATAAGTAAAAGAATACCCACCTTCGGAAGTGAGCGCGGCAAAAAAGCCGCTCTGGTCAAAGTCCTTAGGGGCGGATACCGGACCAAAGCCCTGAGAGCCTGAGTTTTCCATGCCAAAGGACGCATTTATAAAGAGCGTATCCGGGGACTGTTTTGCCTTTATGCTGACAGTCTCGCCTTCCGCGAGGGTCAGACCATAGCACCCCGCAGCTGTTTCTTTGAGGTTTTTACTGACTTCCTGCCATTTGCCGGAGCCGATCCTGTACATGACCGAATTATCATCATATCCCGGGAACATGCGGTATTCACCGTCGCCGAGCTCCTCGAACTCACAAGTATCGATGATAAAATTGAATTTCGCGCTTTCGGCGGCGCGCATGCGCTCGGGCTTAGCGAACAGCAAAGTGATGGCTCCCGAAAGCATCAGGGACAGTATCAGTGCGATCGATAATCTCTTATGTGTGATCATAGTTTTGACCTCCCTTCTATTCCTGAAAGCATTATACACCTTTTTGGGAAAAATATTGAGGAATCCTCAGAAATCAAATACAATTATACGCGGGAGGTGATTCACATGACAGAAAACATATCTAGGGGACAGGTATTGAGAGAGTTAAAGATCGAATTTGCGGTCAAACAGAAAAAAGGACTGCCGTTCATCATGGCGTCGGCGGTTTTATGGACTATAATGCTCATAGCTTTTTTGACGGGGCTGAATCTGTATTATAAAAACATCATCGCGATGTGCTGCTCCGCCTTGCTCATGCCGGTCGGGATGCTTTGCGGCAAGATCATCAAAGTGAATATTTTCAGCAAGGAAAATCCGCTCAGCGGGCTTTCGATAGTTGCGGCCCTTAACCAGCTGCTGTATCTTCCTATAGTTTTATGGGTAATGTACGCGGCTCCGGAAAAGATGATCATGGTGTACGCGATCGCCGTCGGCGCGCATTTTCTGCCCTACTACTGGATCTATTTTTCGCCTACATATTTTTACGCGGCTATAGTTATTCCGATCGCGTCTTTGATCTTCGGGATATATTTCGGTCAGGTGATCGTCTGCCTCGCCTTTGTGGCGTTTGATGTCCTGATATGCATATTACTGACGCTGGAGAATAAACAGGCGGTAAAATGGCTGGAAGAGATCGAAAAAACGCAGCAAAATACATGAAATAACGGAGAAGTGTCGAATGAATATAGCAGTTTATTGCGGATCGAGCACGGGAAACGACCCTAAGTTCCTCGAGGCGGCGCAGACTCTGGGGGAATGGATCGGGAAAAACGGCCACACCCTCGTGTATGGCGGTGCGAGCAAGGGACTGATGGGCGCTGTCGCCGATGCGGTGCTTAAGGCCGGCGGCAGGGTCATCGGAGTTTTGCCGAGGGTGATCCTCATACAGGAAAGAAAACATCCGTGGCTGACCGAGTGCATAGAAACGGAGACCATGGCTGAGCGGAAAATGAAGATGATCGAGCTCGCCGATGCATTTATCGCGCTGCCCGGCGGCATCGGAACGCTGGATGAGATAACGGAAGTGATGTCCCTGGCGAGCCTTGGGATCACGAAGAATCCGATCGTCCTGTTTGACGCGGACGGATACTTTCAGCCATTCAGGAGCGTATTGGACAATATCGTTAATAAAGAATTCGGGCGGCGTGAGTATTTCGCGGATGTTCTCATATCGGACGATATGGCTGCGATCGCCGGGAAACTGCGATAAATGCCGTTCGGGGACCGCATACTATGGAAGGGAACATGTTAGAATACACATTTATCAGATCGCGGCGCAGGACCATCGGCATCACGGTAAAGCCCGACGGCAGCGTGATCGTGCGGGCTCCGCTCAGCTGCTCAAAGAAACGCGTTGAGGCCTTCGTGCTGGAGAAAATGGCCTGGATCGAGAGAGCACAGGAAAGAATGGCAGCCAGACGCGCCATGGCCGGAGCCGAACCGGCAGCGCCCGCATTCACCGGGGCGGAGCTTGCGGCCCTGAAAAAGCAGGCCAAAAAGGCGATTCCGCCCATGACGGCCCGGATAGCGGCAGAGATAGGAGTATCGTACGGAACGATATCGATCAGGGCGCAGAAGACCCGCTGGGGCAGCTGCTCATCGAAGGGGAACCTTAATTTCAACTGTCTGCTGATGCTGCTCCCCGAAAATGTCCGGAGGTACGTCGTGGTGCATGAGCTGTGCCACCGCAAGGAAATGAACCATTCTCAGAAATTCTGGAGAGAGGTGGAGCGGTATCAGCCGGGGTATAAGGCTGACAGGGCCGAGCTGAGGCGCCTGGGGAACGTGCTGCTCGAGAGGATTCAATAAATACAAGCTTTTTACGGGAGGAAAGTATCTTGAAAAGACTGATCAGGTATATATTAGCGACGCTTCTGGTCGCAGGAGCGCTGGTATTCGGCAATGCAGGGGGACTGCACGGACCGATGCCGGGCACCGTGGCTGCTGAGGCGGCGACTCTCAAGCTGAACAAAAAGAAGTTAACGCTTGAAAAGGGCGGCACATACAAGCTTAAGATCAAGGGTATGCCCGAAGGCGCCAAGCTTGTCAAATTTAAATCGGGCAAAAAGTCTGTCGCCAAGGTCGGAAAAAAGACCGGCACCATAACCGCGGTTTCAGCAGGTAAGGCGACGATCTCGGCTTCGATCAGACTGGCTGACGGAACAAAGAAGACCCTTAAATGCAAAGTGACGGTAAAAGCTCCGAATACAGGGAATACAGGCTCGTCACCTGCCGGCAATGATACCGGTTCGCCTGCCGGAGGCGGGAAGACCGATGATCCTTCGACCGGTGAGCAACCGGGAACTGCCGAAAAAGAATTCGTTTACACGCCGGGCATGTATATCGACAATATGGACGACATACATGCGGCGGAGAAGTACTGCGCCGAGCATCTGCTCGATCTGGAATGCGTTATACCCGAGGATTTCTCAGATGAGTTTCACGGTAACCTCAGAGGATTGTTCCGAAAGATGAGTACACAGGTGATCAGCAGCTTTTCGAGCGGCAGCGAAGCCGGCACATGGGAGGTAAGCATTTCACCGGTTTACAATATCTCATTCATGGTGGAGAGAGCGCTGGTCGATCCCGAAGTCGCGAACAATGCCGGCGAAGACACGCTAAAGTACGTAAAAGAAGCCAAGAGGATGACGGAAGAAGCGGTCAAAGGCAAGAAAAACCTCAAAGAGAAGATCCTCGCATGCCATGATTATCTTATCGATCATTTCAGCTATGATACTTCCGAAGGGCCGAACTCACACTCCATCGTGGGATTTATCGAGTCGGGCAAAGCCGTTTGCGACGGTTATGCGCTGACATTGAAGATGATGCTGGAGTACATCGGCGTTGATGCCGAGCCGGTTACGGCCCCGGGACATATGTGGCACAGGTTCCTGTATGACGGCGAGTGGAAATATGCGGATGTGACGTACGATGAAACGCTTACAGTCCATGACGGCAAGCTGTCGAGGAAATATATCACCGACAGATCGGGCAATTTCCTCGGTGAAAAGGAATTTTATGAAGTAGGACATATGGCGGAAACGAAGGATTGACCGGGAAAAAGGGGCTGCAATAGCAGCCCCTTTCGGGTTTAATTCAGAGTCTTTTTCAACTTTATAGTTCTGGCGCTGCTCCAGGGTCCGTAGTAATATTTTCCGTCTGACTTTACCGCTTCTCCCTTACACATAAGATATTCTTATAATAGGTTTTACCCGCCTGAAAAAAATCACCCAAAAGTGTAAATCGTGTTATAATTGTAATAAGCAACATATCTACTTTTCATGACCGGAGGGATTTCAGATGGCAAAGAATTCTTATTCACCGATACGCAGGATCATGTCTTTACTTGTAACATTCATCATCGCTGTCCTGTCCTTTAACGTAGATCCCGCACAGGCCGCCGCAAAGGTCACTCCCGCTGCTCCCGAGTTCAAGCTCACGGTTTCCGACGACGAAAGCGTCTTTACATTTACGATATCCAAAACTCAGGACGCTGACGGATACCGCATTTACGCAAAGGAACCCGGCAGCACCAAATACCGTACCGTTGCGACGATTAAAAAGAACGGCAAAAAGGCGAGAACTTACACATATTCACCGTTTAATCCAGGCAAATATACATTCCGTATCAAGGCCTATCACAAGAACGGGAAAAAGAAGGCCTGGTCGAAGGTATCGGCCACAAAGACCGTCACCGTAAAGTCCGATATACTCTCCCGCGTTCCCGTAGGCATCCGGTTTGCTGACGACATTCGTACCGACTTTAAGCTCGATCCCGAGGAGCCCGGAGGAAGCGACAAGAATAAATATACGCTTGAATATGTATGTGACGAAGGACTCGAAAATGCTGAAGTCCGCCTGTTTATCATTAACTCAGACGGAACACGTGCCGTTGATCCGCCCTTTACCTATAACGACCGCGAAGCGTCGGTAGGCGCCTTCAATATGGGCGAGTGCTATGCTGTTCTTTATGCTTTCGCCAAGGAAGCGGATATCGATATAAGAAATCCTATTGCACGTTCCGAAAAGATAAAGCTGCGCGTCATGGACGAGAACGGCAATACGTCAGTTAAATATGCCGATATCACTTTCAAAAACGGCTATGCGTATTTCGGAACCGCTCCTACAGAACTGGTCACCGACAAAGCGCTTAAATCCAAAATTCTCGCAGTGACTCCCGATCAGGGGCATTATCTGTATAATGGAGACGACTATACATACGACAGCCAGAATGACATCGGACCTTTCAAATGCGTTCCCGCTGAATGGAGAATTCTTGAGCAGACCGAGGATTACGTACTCCTGATGAATAATTGCATCATCTGCGGCGGCGGATACGACGGCTGGCGTGAGGCTAAGACCACCACATGGGCGACAAGCTGCCTCTATTACATGCTCAACCGTTCCAATGATTACACCAAAGAAGAAAGGACCTTCTGGCCTCAATTGGATATCCCCAGTGAGCGCGTCCTGCTCGATATGGATATCTGCGGAGTTAAGACCAGGATCGGCATACCCACTTTAGAAATGCTGACCAACGCAGCATACGGTTTCAGCACCTCAACGGCTGCCGACAAGAACAGGATCGTCGCTCCGTCGAAGAACTACGATATCGTCACCAATCACAACGCGACGCGCCATGGCCTGAAATTATACGGCTGCTACTGGGCCGCCAACGAAAAGGCCGGCCAGACTGTCTGCGTCGACCAGAACGGCAAGATTCTCGTAGGAGAATTCGATTGCAATGTTTATGAGCTCGGCGTGGTCAATGTTATTAAGGTTGACCTGAAGAGCTGCAATGTGTATTACAAATAAACACAAAAAAAAGGCTCATCTTTCATGATGAGCCTTTTTACTTATATAATGCTTCCTTTCTCCGCTCAAAGCTCCTGCCTGCCTGTCTCGGAGGGGTCGTCGAAGAGTTTGCGGTTGAGTGTCCTGCGCTCTTCGGGGGATTCGCAGATTACACGCAGACCACCGTGCTGCTTGCGGGAGAGCAGGAAATCCAGTGCCACCGGTTTATAGTAGTGGAAGCCCTGAGCCAGTTCGCAGTTTATCTCTTTTAGGAATTCGCCCTGTTCTTCCGACTCTACGCCTTCGACGAGCGTATGGATCTTCAGCTCGCGCAGCATCCGGACAAGGGATTTGAGGATGATACGGTTGATCCTGTCGTAATCATCCAGATGGCGCAGCAGCTCCATATCGAATTTGACGAGATCGAATTTAAAGCGGTTGAACATGTTCATCGAGGAATAACCGCTGCAGAAATCGTCCAGCCATATCCTGAAATTGCACTCGCGCAGACGTTTCAGCTGCTCCATGAAATGCCCTTCTTCGGAGGCCAGATCCTGCTCGGTTATCTCGATCACGAAATTGTTCTTGCCGCCGTATTGGGCCAGCTCGTATTTGTCATAGAGCCGGTTCAGCTCTGCCACGATATCGATGTAATCGAAATCCTGCCTCGAGAAATTAACCGAAACGGGCATAATGGGCAGGCCGTTGTCGACCCTGTCCTTCACTTCGCGGCAGACTGTCTCGAACATGTACAGATCGAGCTTGTGGAGCAGGTGATACTTTGACAGGACCGGGATAAATACACCCGGGGAGAGCATCCCGCGCTCGGGGTCTATCCATCTGGCCAGGCCTTCGAATGCAGCTGTTTTTCCGGTCTCGGCCCTGACGATGGCCTGATAATAAACCTTGATCCAGCCCGATTCGAGGGCGCGGTCGAGGTTTTCGACTATATAGCGTTCCTGCAGGAAAGCATCGGCGGAATCACGGGAATAGAATGATACCTCCAGGTTGAGATCGTTCTCGATCTGCTTGAGCGCGTGCTTTGCGTGATCGATGGCTTCGTTCAGCGTGATTCCTTCGGTCAGGGGGCATACTCCGTAGAGCAGTCCGGTCGTGTTGCCGTATGCATTTTTCCTGATCTCATCATTTACTTCGTGTAAATCCTTTTCCAGTTCGGGTTCACTTTCCGCGGCAGTCAGCATCAGAAAATGGTCTTCCGATACCCTGACAACGAGAGCGTCGGGGAACTTAAGGCGCAGCGTCTGTGAACTGAGTACCAGCAGTCTGTCGCCCTCCTGAAATCCATACTGATTGTTGTATGAACGCATGGCATTGACGTCCGTATAGATCAGGACAGGCGTCTTTCCTTCGGAGCGGATGGCAGCGATCTTATCGTTGCCGTACTCGTGGAGATAGTTAAAGTTGGGAATGCCGGTCAGCGGGTCCCGATAGAAGCGGTCATGCCTGGAAAAAGTGTATTCACGTACCTTGTCCCTGGTCAGTTCGTGCGCAGCCGAATGATTGGCAAAAGCTACGACAGCCAGCTCCGTCCCATCGTGCATGGTCTGCCAGCTGCCCAGTCCATGTACCATCGTGTAGACCGGTGCGGCAGGTCCCGCCTCGGGATCGCGGCCGGCAGAGTCCATACGGAAACGGAAAACTATATTAAAAAGTCCGTGCTGCTGCATGAAATCATCAACTGCCTTCGATACGACGCCTATGTCATCCGGATCCATACGCTCGGTCATGGCGGTGCTCAGCCAGCTGAGCACGCGCTCACGGTCAACACCGACCGTATGGCAAAAGCCGTCTGAGGCCAGGATGGGAACGGGACGGTTATTTATGTTCTGGAAATAAACGAAAGGCAGCGGGCTGCTTTCGTATGCTTTTTTAATGTCTTCAGGGAATTGATACATAAGCCTCTCCATTTCTGCCCGAAGGTTGTGATGACCGCCTGTTTGATAGGCTACCTATATGATATAGCCATATTCAAGAAATGTAAAGTGTGTCGCAGGGTACAAAAATGTTGATATGAGTTCACGAATAATGTAGAATGTAAGTGACAGGAAGGCGGGAAGAATCGGATTAAGAAAAGCATATAGAAAAAAAGGGACAGGATACAAATACATACAAAAGATTGCGATTAAAATCATAGTCCACCATTGATTTAATCGAAGACATGAGTAAAAAGAAACTGCGGCATCATTTCTTTCTCATAGTGCTATTTCCAACATATCAAGAAGCCTTACAAAGGTATCCTGACCATCAAGACATGTATCTGTAAGCCGGCCCTTCTCATTTCTCCATTCCTTCAATCCTCTGTAATAGAAGTTTTTCTTGGAATCTTCTATGATGAACGGGATCACATTATGCCTCAGGCATTCCTTTAGTGCGATAAGCCTTCCCACGCGTCCGTTACCATCCTGAAATGGATGGATATACTCAAACTCGGCATGAAGTGCAATTATATCCTCTACAGTCACATTTTCTTTGGCATTGTATTCTTCCAGAAGTTCTTTCATACGGGCATGCACTTCCGAAGGCTTTGCCGTATCTCTGCCTCCGACCACATTTGCCCTCTTCTTGTAATCGCCAACGGCAAACCAGCTCAAAGTGGAATCTTTCGTGTCGTGTTTTAAGATAAAATGCAAGTGTTTGACAATCTCTTCGGTAAGGACTTCCTCCGCAGTGTCGATCACATAATCAATAGCCCGGAAATGATGAACGGTCTCAAAAATATCGTCTACCGATACTCCGTCACCAACATCTATCGTGTTTGTCTCAAATATAAGACGTGTCTGGTCTTCAGACAGCCTGCTTCCTTCGATATGATTGGAATTATACGTCATCCGGACCTGCAGTTCATGGTAAAGGCCTCCGGAAAGTTTCATTTCTTTTTCTTCGCGGAGCAGCTGCAGGATCTTATTATCTGAAACTTCCCGCATTAGTACTGCCGGATCTTTTCCCAGGTAATCTGCAATCTTTTGTATGCTTCGCTTTGAAAGTTTTTCACCCTTTGCGATCTTTGCGATCGTTCTGGTGGAAATACCAAGTCTAAGAGCCAGATCAGTCTTCCCGACGCATTTTTCTTTTAACGCATTCTCCAAGCCTTCATATGATATCATATCCGCTTACCTCACAATAATCTTTACCTATTTTATCATTATTTGTGTGAAATGTAAAGATTTCGGGCGTGCGCGGGCATCAAAAAAGTAAAGATTACGATTTCATAAGTTCAGTCCACTGGCAGATGATGTTTACCCACTATGTATTTTTTTCTTTCCGGGCACATAGCCATCAATCTCTTATCAAACATTTACTACACACCTCTAAACTGACAGGCCTGTTATGCTTTTCCCTTACCTGTATGTTTTATAAATCACTTCGGCAAATACAAAGCAAAGTAAGCTACCAATAAGCATAAGCCATATAAGAAGCAGATCGCTTTCGCCTATGTAATATCCATATATTAATCCAAGCGCGCTTACAACCATTCCCAGAATGCCTCCCAAGACAAGGGCGCCAAAGCCTCTTAAAAGCCGCACCTTAGGAAGCTTTCTATCCAACTTCGCAAATCTTTCGGAAACAAGCTCTGCTATTCCGATCATCATGAAAACTGCCGGCAATGCTGCAATAACCATGATTCCTGATAACACCCTGGAAGAAATGAAGGCAGGTTCTATAACAAAGCACCTTGCAAGACAGAAAATATAAATGATCCATCCCACATTACCCGGAATGTCATAAGCAATCCATCTTGCATTCGAAATTTCCGTTACGTAGATTCTGTCTTTACATGGTTTCCAGGGAATACAGCGATTTACTTTAGTCTTATATGTCTCATATTCAGCGCCATACAACTCCGAAAGCCACTTCTCTTCTGAGTTAATGAGAGTTATCGTCATAATAATCCAGTTTATAAAAGGTAGGACAAGCATCCATATGTTGTGCCACATAAGCGTGATACCGGCAAATGCAATCCACCAGCCGCTATACATAGGATTTCTGACCCATGCATATATCCCATCTGTCTTAAGCTTATTACTTTCGATGTGATCATCCATGTCGGAACGAACCGCACCGACAAACCAAATGATAACCCCAGATATGATCAATACAGCTCCTGTTATTCTGAAAATAAGTGTCCATGGAGAGTTCAAAACTCCAATCTTAAGCACATACCCAAAAAGGATAATCCCCATCAGCGTAAGAAGTCCCATTCCGAAAACCATATATGGACCTACGCCAAACAGAGGAAGCTTCTGCCCTTTTTTATTATAGTTTCTTAACATTTTCTATCTTTACTCCCTTAAAACGACTTATATTATTTTTTACACTTAAAAAATGCCATTGAGCCATCTATGTGGCATAGTCATTTTTTCAAATCCAAAATAATTGTCACAGTCATAATAATCACTTCCTGAATATCTCATCAAAACAGGCGGTTCCATCTGACAGATCAGAATGACGTACAAACTTAACATGTCTTGTCAGTCCGGAATACGCTATCAGGTCAGTATTGCAGAATATCTTGCACAGTGGCCTTATCCCGTAATGGGCAAACATCTCAACATACATACATTTACATATGTTGTATTCGATTTTCTTTTTTCCTAAGGAAAAATCATCATAGGTAATACTGCTGTCTTTCACCCTGTCTGCATGATCCGATCTGTTCCAAATTCTAACAACGGAAAAACAGAATGGGAAAAGATCTATAAACTTCAGTATCTTAACAAACGCACTCCATCGACCCTCCATACTTTTTTCCACCATGGGGACAATCCTGTCATCTGCATAGCCTGCATCTTTAAGTTCAAGGCACATGGCTATTACGGCATACACAAAATAAATATTTATTGACGGATAAATGTTGTGCTTCGCAAACTCCTCTGAATTATACATATTTCTAAGTCTGGTCTCATACAAAGTCATTCTCTCGTCAGCATTACCAATTTCCTCATTTTCCAAAATCTTTCTGTAATACTTGGCATATGATCTCAGGTTTTTGTCGATCTCTTTTTTATCCATTCAAAAGTCCTCCCATGCCATTTAGTTCTGTTTTGGCGGCCGGCGTTAGCTTTTGCTAACTCAAATGTAATTATATATACTTGGGGTGCCATTTATCAAGACATAAATGTAAAAAAGCACGTTCCTCACGTGCCCTTTTTGCCTGTCTCATCTTTAATTATCAATTGGTCTACTACCTTACGAAGAGTACCGCTGTCCTTGTTAAGGGGTGTTACATGACAAGGATGGGAATCATAGCTCAATCTCGAGTGTACCGCAATTGGAGAGCACGCCTGTATCCCAGAAATGCTCGTGAGGGACATGCTTTGCCGCGCCGATCATGGCTCTTGCAAGTGCTCCGTGAGTCACGATGAGCACGTTCTCGTAGGGCGTTGTTTTCAGGTCGCTGAGGAAATCTCTGCAGCGCTGTTCTGCCTCATCTATAGTCTCGCCGCCGGCAGGGACATATTTCTCGGGAGCTGAAAAGAAAAGCTCCCTGTTTGGATTGATCTGATCATACTCCGGAGTGGTTCCTTCGAACTCACCGAATGACATTTCCTTTAGCCGGTCATCTGTTATTATCTGCAATCCGTGGGGCTCTGCTATGATCCGGGCTGTTTCGTATGCCCGCATAAGAGGGCTTGAATATATCGCGTCATATTTCTCGGTTTTCAGTCTTTCGGCAGCTTCTTTTGCCTGTGCCAGACCTTTTTCGTTCAGCGGGATATCGGTCTGTCCCTGCATCTTCCACATTACATTCCAGTCAGTTTCCCCGTGCCGTAATATCCATATCTTCATGATCAATGCCCCTTCTTTTCCGGATAATGGGATTATACAACCGATCCGGGGAGTGGGCAATAAAAAGACTATCGCTAATTGATACATTGTTGATTTCCAACTGCTAACGTGCTATGGAAGTGCTTATGGGCTGGAAATCAACAATTTTAGCGTTCAGTCATCACACCATATCTCTATGAATTTGCCGAATCGAGGCAGTCTGGGAGCTAGATAGCCTCTTTCTTCTGCTGAGAAGAAATGCCTATCGATAAGCCGGTCGCGATATACATTATATGCGTCAGGATTTGACATACAGGCTTTTGTATCTTTTGCCCGACCGGTCTGTCCTTTATAGTAACTCCTGATGAAATCTTTTTCATTGTTAGTCAACTTCGGCCAGTCAAGGTCGTAAGTCTTAAACAGGCTCCGTTCATAAGCGGGCATGAGGTCTTCTATAGTATCACTTGCTTTTTTATTGAAATATAGCGAACCAAGTACCTGATATGCGTAAGCATAGCCAAGAGTCAGCTCGTATAGTTTCTTTGCTTCCTGAGTATCGATCGAAAGGAATTTCTCGTACATTTCCACAACATCGAACTTGTTCAAAGGGCCAACTTCGCGTGTGTCACCTCTTCTGAAGAACGAAAGGCTTTTCGATAAAGCCGGATCTGCGGTAAAGTCTTCAATATTCCTTGAAAGACCGCTGACTACCAGATATACCTGTCTTCCTCTGTTAAACATAGTTCCTATTATTGACAGCAGTTCAACCATGCTTCTTGTCTTTGATATATCATCTATCATAACAAGTACGTTGTAACGGTGCTTGTTTGCTTCAGCAAGCATCTTAGATAATGTGGCCTCCGCATCATAATAGTTATCGTTATATTCGCTTGTTCTGGTTACTGAAACTTCGCCTTTTCCAGATGCGATCAAGAGACTTCCTTCTGCTGATGCGTTGGCACTTAAAGAAGTAGCTACTTTTTTATCGCTGATAAAATCTTCCTGACTTAGATAGGAGATCAGAGTTGCTACTCCGTTACCTTCTGCCGCAAGTGGGTACACAAGCCAATTTTTTTCTTTTTCAAGTGTCTGAAGAACTTTGCTGTATTCAACAGATTTACCGCTGCCGCGCAAACCGGTGATCTTGTAGACATACTTTGCGGAATCTTCGCTTTTGAAATTTGCTATGATTTCTTCGGCTATACCGTTGTTGATATATGGCTTTCCGGCAACGCCTGGCGTGAGAGTAAAGGGATCGATTTTTACAGCCATTCTTATTCTCCTTATTTTTTACTATTCATACTTGTTTTTTACGGTTTTTTACGCTTCTTTGGTATTTTTTACGAATTTTTACGCTTTAGGGGATATTTTTACTATTTTTTACTATTATAGTGTTTTCTTTACGGTTTTTCAAGCGCTTTATGCCTTGCATGTTATGTGATTATATAATACTATAATAGTGACTTGGGCAATATGCTCTTTGGGCCACCGCAGGCGGGAAGAATTTCCCGTCAATTTTTTTAGGGAGTTCTAACCATGGAAGATTTAACCGTTAAAAAACAATACGGCACCACGGACAACCTGAACATCCGCATTTCACTCCACAAGAAATATTCGGTGAATAAGCAGGGTTTCGGCAACTGGATCTTTTCCAATTACCGGATAGAGGATGGTATGTCGGTACTTGAGCTCGGATGCGGTACGGGAGAGATGTGGCTTGAGAAAGGCGATATGATCGGGCGCTGTTCGAGGCTGATCCTTTCGGATCCTTCCGATGGGATGCTTGTCACGGCGCAGGAGAATCTTAAGGATTATGGCGGGATCGAGTACAAAAAAGTCGACATTCAGGACATTCCGTTCGCCGACAAAGAATTCGACGTCGTTATCGCGAATATGATGCTTTATCATGTGCCGGATCTGGCACAGGGGCTGCGGGAAGTGCGCCGCGTCCTGAAGGATAACGGGACTTTCTACTGCGCGACTTACGGCGAAGACGGAATGATGGAGCACATAGAGCTGATGTTTGATGATTTCCCCATCAGCAGCGCTTACAATTATAATTTCACGCTGCAGAACGGGGGAAGGATACTGAAGCAGTACTTTTCAAATGTGGAAAAACTCCGGTATGAAGACGCTCTGGAAGTCACGGATATTGAGGATATGATCGACTATATCTATTCGCTGCCGGGATTTTCTGATATTCAGGATATGCCGAGGGACACGCTGCGCTTCGTGCTGGAAAAGAATATGCACGGCGGAGTTTTGCGCGTGCCCAAGGACTACGGAATGTTTGCAGCGCGGAAATGATGTTTGACGGAGGGCGAATGACATGAGCAAAGGGAAAAAGAACAAATGGAAGAGACTTCCGGGGGAATTCAGGACGTGCATCACAGCAATGGCGGTTCTGCTGGTGACCGGCATCGGTCTGTTCCTTTACGGACAGGTATGGTGCAGGGTGAGCGACAAGGATATCAGAAGCACGCAGGGCGAAGTGATCTCTGTAGAGAAGGTGCGCAGAAATCTCAAGCCGGAAGAGATAGAAGACCTTCGCGAGGAAGGGTACGACGAGGATTATATTAAAAATGAATTTGCCGTTAAATATCGCTATGCTGTGAATGGCGAAGAATATCAGCTCGAGAAGCGGATGCTCCTTGATGAGGAAGGAATCCCGGAAGTCGGCGATAAGGAGAAGTTCAGCTATATTATCAGGAACGGCAAGGTCGTGGTCGATCCGGATACAGATTTCACCTACACATTTGTCGGCGTGATACTTATAATTCTCGGGGCTGTCGCAGGACTGGCAGCATATATACTGAGACCGAAGACGCGCTGAAGAGGAAGAGGGGGATAAAGGGAGTATTGACCAATGATGGAAAAAACTAAGACCAACTTCCTGCTGGGGCAGTTGGATGATATAAAATTCGTGGTCGTTTATGCAAAGTACGAAGATAAATGGATATACTGTTTCCACAAGCGCAGAAAGAGCTTTGAACATCCCGGCGGGCATGTGGAAGACGGGGAAACGCCCATGGCTGCGGCTATAAGAGAAATGTTTGAGGAGACCGGTATATCAGACTGCGACATGATCCCGCTCTGGGACTATGAGCAGATCTGGGACGATGGGATCCATAAGAATAACGGCCGCATGTTCGCGGCAATCGTGCATTCTCTGGGCAGTATGCCGCCGGAGAGCGAGATGGACAGGATAGAGCTGTTTGATTCGTCGCCCGAGAATTTCACATATGACAGGGCTGAAGACGAAAGGGACCTGGACAGAGTCACGAGAATGCTGAAAGCGTTCGAAGAATAGGTGAAGCAGAAGGCTTAAAAGAGAGGATAATTCGATGAGGCATATCATTACCGTTCAACATACGCAGTCTGTTCATCACACAAACGGGATGGTCGGTTCTTGGACAGATTGGGATCTGACCGAACTTGGAAGGAGTCAGGCGGACCGAATCGGAAAGAAACTGAAAGATGAACTTGCCGGGAAAAAGGTGGTGATGTTCTCTTCGGACTTGAAGCGCGCGAAGCAGACGGCGGAAGAGATCGCGAAATACCTGGACGTGCAGCCTTTCCTAAGGCAGGAGTTAAGAGAGAGAAATCTGGGTAAATGCTGCGGGAAATCCGTACAATGGCTGCGTGAAAATCTTGAGTGTCCCGAGAAAACCGTTGACGACAGATTGTTCTCTGATGGAGAGAGCAGACGCGATGCATGGAACCGTCTCGAACCTTTTTACAAAGAAATTATTGCGGGTAATGACGAAAACATCATAATAGTCTCGCACGGAGATCTTCTCAGTATCTGGAACGCCATGTTTCTGGGACTGCCAGTCGAGGTTCTCAATACAGTTGATATCCACGGTCCCGGAGGCGGGGTATCCCACATGTTTATCTGTGACGATGGGAAGCACCTTGTGAAGCATATAAACGATACATCATATTTGATTTGACGAAAAAGAAAAAGACTTAGTTTTTCGAAAAGCTGTTCGATACTTAGGTGTTCGTATCGGACAGCTTTTTTTGTATCCTGAGGGTGCGAGCAAGAGGCAAGACACGAAAGGAGCGACTATGAAAAAGATATTTTTTGATGATGCGAAAATGAAGGTTATCGGTAAAAAGAACTTCAAAGGCGAGAAGAAACTGATCGACTATTATCTCATCACAGCCGGGAACGAGATGATCTATGCGTTCACCCGTAACTACACATTCGGGACCTATGAGCTGTGCAAGGCGGGTATCAGAGCGAACGAGCTCGCGGCCAAGAAATCAAAAGACACGAGCGTCATGAAACTGGTCAACTATTATAGAATCATGGTGCCTTATCTGGCGGATGAGTATGAGCTGAAGCTGGCGTAAATGCAGAAAAGCGAAAGTAATAGAGTAATACCCGGTGCGAGCAGATACTAATAAACAGAATATGTGAGGATGAATGAATATGGGTAGGATTATATACTGGCTGCAGAGAAGGAAAAGGATCAGGGAAAAGCGGTGCGGGATGTGCTGCCTGAACTGCAGGTTTTATAAGGAATGCAGGGGAGAATAGGGCATAAAAATGTTGATATGAGTTCACGGAGAATGTAGAATGTAAATGATATATTATGCGGCATATGCGCGGGTAAACTGAAGGGAGTAATTAATCCATGAAGGGGAAAAGAGACAGAAAACTGATATATGTGCTTATAGTTGTGGGCGTAATCATTTTACTTACTGTGTTCCGTTTTGAGTGTCGTATATGCAAGCAGACAAAAATCGATATTCCACATAAGATCAATGTTTTCGGAATAGAGTATAAAGTATGTTCAAAGTGCTATAAAGCGGTCGGAACCATGTTTAATGGAGCAAGTGACGCTTTGAAAGGACTGACCACGCAAGGCACGAATAATGATGTACCGAGAAATATTGTTATATCAGTGTTAGTAATTGGTGTAATACTGTTTCTATTCAGTAAGCCTTTTCGAGAATGGGTAAAAAGGAATCTTTAGTTTTAGAGTGGAAACTAGTTAATAATTTCGGCATTCTTTTTCAAACAAACAGTCTTATTTCTGAGGTGACACATGTTAGTTCAGCAGCTAGAAGATATCAGATCCGGAATAGAAACAGCCTACATTGACGGAAAGATTGTGTCGGCGC
>JAEEGG010011993.1_pt1 | contig 18781 bp, 3 predicted proteins | sample 9134161 | NCBI WGS metagenome assembly JAEEGG01 (sample SAMN16246543, study PRJNA631951) | gut metagenome | biome: gut microbiome; feature: rumen; material: CR-attached | host: Bos | place: Iran: Karaj | collected 2018-10 | reverse complement strand
CTACGGTGTCGCCCTCGAAGATACGACGAACCTCGGATTTGTACTCGATCGGAATGACGGTGAGTGCCAGCATAACAATCGAGTCACAACCGTTAGCGGCCGTGAGAGTGTCGTAGTACGTACCTTGCTCGGTGAGTATGTTCTTGCCGAACTTGAAGAAGTCACCTTCGCAGATCGTCTTGTTGATAGGCTCGGTCGCGCGTGCGATTGGCAGTACGTTGACCTTATGACCGATGATCGTCTGTTTGCCCATCGTGTTGACCACGGTGTCGCGGTAGATACCGGACTCGTAGATGGTGTGTCCTCGCCAGGTCAACGGCAACTCGTTCGCGCAGACGGTCACGGAGTCGTCGTAGAGACGGTTGACGGTCAAACGGAGCTCGATGATCGAGTCACAACCGGTAGCGGTCGTGTAACGTATCGGATAAACACCTGCAGCCGAGTAGAACTGACCTTGGAACAGCACGCTGTCGCCCTCGAAGATCGAACGCTCATCAGCGTGGTAATAGGTCGGCTCTACGTTGAGGTGCAGGATGACGATCGAGTCACAACCGGCGGCGTTACGCAGCGTGTCGCGGTACTCGCCGGAGGTAGTGAGCGCTTGGCCGTTGAACGTGTATTGCGAGCCCTCACAGATCGAACGATAAAGGGTCGTCGTGGTGGACTCATTGACGATGAGTTGCAGACCGTAGAACATCCGCTCACCGTTGACGTAGGTCGTGTCATTGCGATATGTACCGGCGGTGTAGAGCAGTGTCCGGCTGCCGTCCCACTTATTGATCCAGGTGTACGGCAGGTCATTGCTACAAACGACAACTACCGTATCCACGAGCTTGTGTACGTAGAGCTGGAGCATCGTGGTGCTGTCACATCCTTCCGGCGTACGACCGTAGTGGTAGTACGTGCCGGTGGTGGTGCAGATCGTGTCGAAGAACGGCACCTGCTGCCCCTCGAAGATATGCTCTGTACGTGTACTGAAGTACGGCTTGTTGACAGTCAGGATGAGGGTGGTGATCGAGTCACAGCCGTTCGTTGCCCGCGTGGTGTCACGATAGATACCTGCGTTCGTGAGACTCATGCCGTTGAACAGATACGAGTTGCCCTCGCATATCGCGGCACGGACAGTATCGTAAACGGCTTCGTTGACATTCAGTTGGATCGAGTAGAACGTACGCTCACCGTTGACGTAGGTCGTGTCGTTGCGATACAGACCGGCTTGGTAGAGGAGGGTAGTCTCGCCGCTCCATTTGTTCACCCAAGCATAAGGCAGTTCGCTCTTACAGATTGTCACGATCGTATCGATCACCGGATGAACGCGCAAGGTCAGTTCGAAAATCGAGTCACAGCCGTCTTTCGTTGCACCGTAAGCACGGTAGGTTCCGGAAGTGGAGTACTGCTCGCACATCCACGCGTACGTCTCACCTTCGAAGATATCTACTGTCGTATAAACGGTTACCGGCTTGTTGACGGTCAGGATGAGGGTGACGATGCTGTCACAACCGTTCTTGGCCATCAGGGTGTCGCGGATGATACCCGACTCGCGGTAAACCTTGTTCTTGAAATAGAATCCGTCGCCCTCGCACATCGAATGGCGGATAGTGTCGAAGACTTGATTGTTCACATTGATCTGTATACCGTAGAAGCGTTTGCTGCCGTTGATGGTCGTATCGTTGCGATAGAGACCAGCGGTGTAGTACGTCTCTTGGTTGCCGTTCCAGCGGTTGGTCCAGAGAACCGGCAGGTCGTTGTTGCAAACAGTGATGATCGTATCGATCAGCGGATGAACACTCAGTTGGAGGATCGTCGTACTGTCGCAGCCTTCCGGTGTACGCTCAAAGTGCGTGTAGGTACCCGTTGCGGTGCAGGTCTGACCGTAGAACTCGTACGAGTGACCTTCGAGAATCGTCTCACGGATCACGTTATAGTACGGCTGGTTAACGGTGAGGATCAAGGTCACGATACTGTCACATCCGTTCGCAGCACGCAATGTGTCACGGTAGATGCCTGCCTCGTGATAGGTGTTACCCTTGAAGTCGAAGCTTGCACCCTCACACATCGCGTGGCGGATGGTGTCGAAGACTTGATTGTTCACATTGATCCGGATACCGTAGAAACGTTTCTCACCGTTGATGGTCGTATCGTTGCGATAGAGACCGGCTGTGTAGTACGTCTCTTGGTTACCGTTCCAACGGTTGTTCCAGAGAACCGGCAGGTCGTTGTTGCAAACAGTGATGATCGTATCAACCAGCGGATGAACACTCAGTTGGAGGACGGTCGTACTGTCACAGCCTTCCGGTGTACGCTCAAAGTGCGTGTAGGTACCCGTTGCAGTGTAGGTCTGACCGTAGAACTCGTACGAGTGACCTTCGAGAATCGTCTCACGGATCACGTTATAGTACGGCTGGTTAACAGTGAGGATCAATGTCACGATGCTGTCACATCCGTTCGCCGCACGCAATGTGTCACGGTAGATACCCGCCTCGTGATAGGTGTTACCCTTGAAGTCGAAGCTTGCACCCTCGCACATCGCGTGGCGAATGGTGTCGAAGACAGGCTCGTTCACGATGAGGTTGATACTCCAGAACGTACGCTCGCCGTTGACGAAGGTCGTATCGTTATGATACAGACCTGCCGAGTGGAGCAGGGTAGTGGATCCGTTCCAGTGGTTCACCCAAGCGAACGGCAGTTCACTCGAACAGATGATCGCTGTAGTATCGATGAGCGGGTGAACAACAAGCATCAACTCGGTGATCGAGTCGCAGCCTGCCGGCGTCGTTGCACTATGCGTATAAGTGCCTGAGGTCGTACAAGCTTGACCGAAGAAGTCATAAGTCTGACCTTCATAGATGTCGCGACGCTCGAAGTGACGATACGGATAGTTGACCGTCAGGTGCAGCTCAACGATGCTGTCACACCCGTTGTCGGAAGTGATGGTGTCGATGTAGATGCCGCCTGTCGTCAGCGCTTTGTTGTGGAACTCGAACGGCAGATCATTCTCGCAGACCTCTCTATGGATCGTCTCACGCATGGTCGGAACCACGGTGATGGTTGCGATATAGATACTGTCGTAGCCATCATGCGTACGCGGGTTGTAGATGTACGTTCCGCTCTCGGTGATGTCGTTGCGGTTCTGCCATGTGTACGGTGTCTGGCGCTCGCAGATGTGGAACTCTTCCACGAACTTATAGGTGTTGTGGATATAGAGCGTGAGGCTGTCGATACTGTCACATCCGTGGATGTTCTTCAGCGTACGGCTGTATCCACCTGCGGCGTAGAGAGAGTCGTTCTCAGTCTGGAGTTGTCCGTTCTCCCACCAGGTGTGAGTCCAGATGTACGGCGTATCCACGTCGGCGATGTCTGCACGACTGATCTGCAGCGGGAAGCCCGGCCATACTTGCAAGTGCAAGGTGATGATACTGTCGCAGCCGTAGAAGGTCGGAATCGTGTCGTGGTATATACCTGTCTCTTTGTAGAACCGTTTGGGCAGCGATGCCTGTTGATAGGTGTCTATTTGAACCGAGTCACCTGCGCAGATCGTGTCGTAGATATGCGTCTCGTAGGTGCGGTGGAAATTGACGAGCAGCACGTAGATGCTGTCGAGCGGGATACGTGTTACGAGGGTGTCGGCGTACTCAACCGAGTCATCTGCCAGCGGGGTGGTGTACTGCTGTACATAACCCGTAGACCATGTGTGTTGCAGCGTCTTGTTGATCGGCTGGCATATATCGATAGTGTCACGGAAGACATGCGTCTGATGAACCGTAAAGTTCATCGTGACGGTGGAGTCACATCCGTATTGGTTCGGCATCACGTACGAATAGTTACCGGTTGTCCAGAGCGTATCCACATATGTTGTGTCCGAGCCGTCTGCTTTCTTCCAGTCGTGTGACCACAGGTACGGTAACTCGCGGTCAGTCACGGTCTGTGTGAAATGTTTCGTCTGCACCGGATCGCGGGTAAAGAGGTGTAAGATCAGCACGCTATCACACAGGTTCGTACCCGGAATGGTATCGTAGTAGGTACCGGTGTAATGGAGACTGCGTGTGGTGCGTGTTCCATCTTTGTGATGCTCGTACCAGTAGCGGTAACCGTTATTACATATCGTATCGTAGATATGCGTCTCGTAGGTGCGGTGGAAGTTCACGAGCAGAACGTAGATGCTGTCGTACTGGATACGGGTCTGCAAGGTGTCGGCGTACTCCACAGAGTCATCGACCAGCGGGGTGGTGAACTTCTGAATGTAACCCGTAGACCATTCGTGCTGCAGTGTCTTGTTGATCTGATTGCATATATCGATAGTGTCACGGAAGACATGCGTCTGATGAACCGTGAAGTGCAGACTGTCCACACTGTCGCAACCGTGGATACTCGGCATCATGAAGGTGTAATCACCGCTGGCGCGGAGGGTGTCGGTCGAGTCTTTCGGCAGACCGTCTTCCGTCCACGAGTGATGCCACAGGTATGGGATCTCGCGATCGGTGATCATCACCGTGTCGTAGTGAGCCAGGTTACGGTATCGAACGCGCAGACGCAACTCAATGATCGAGTCACAACCGTTCCATGCCTCTAAGGTGTCGCGGTAGGTGCCTTCGATATTCAACCAGCGTTCGATCGTTGCGTTGTCGCGGTGGATATCGAAGCGGTACTTCTGACCCTCGCAGATCGTGTCATCGTACTGCGTGAAATATTGCTGTTTGTAGTAAACCGTCAGGTTGTAGTAGTGATCGTAGAACTCGTATGACAGGTGCTTTGTCGAATCCGCCAAGTCGATCTTCACGGTGTCTACATCCGGGGTCTGGAACTTAATCTCATGATCATCCGGGAACGTATAGGTGTACTCTCTGTTCGCGATGTGACAGATCTCAATCGTGTCATTGTAACGCGTTACCGGTTCTACATACAGATGCAGGGAGTAAACGGCCTTACAGTAGTTGTGAGCAGAGTCCATCTCGGTCTTACCCTGGATATTGTTATAGTCGGCAATCGAGTCATACACACCCGTTGTGCTCAAGATGCTGTCGTTGAAGCGATAGGTCTCGCCTTCGCGGATATGTGCATAGAGGTGCTCATGGAGCGTGTCGGCATAAACAACCAACCATCGAGTGACGCTGTCGCACTCATAAGCACGGTCGTTATGGATGGTCGTGCTGTGGGTCATGTCGTACCACGACGAGATCGTCGGAACAGTATCCATATAGATGCCCGGTTTGGAGATCCAAGTCGTGTCGTGCGGCCAGAAGAGCTGTACCGAATCGCCCTTACAGATGCTGTAGGTATAATCCGGTATATGCGCTTGGTGCGGACGAACGATGATATGATGGAAATACGAGCTGTCGCAGTTATAGACGATCGTGTCTGCTGCGTATCTCACACCATGCCATTTGCCTATCCATTGACCGCTATACTTACCGTTCTCACGGTGCTCGAACCAAGGATCGATCGTGTCGCCTAAGTATACAAAGCCGCCGTTGTTGAAGAAGTCTTCACAAACGAAAGTAGAGTCATTCTTGGTCAACTCCGGAATGATACGTAGGGTGAGATAAACGGTGGAGTCACATCCGCAAGCCGTCGTATCCGTGTGGGGGCGACGAACAACTTCCTCCCAGATCGTATCCGGATTCTGTCGTCCTAAGATATACGGCAGGTCGTTCTGACAAATCGTATCAATGATGTTAATCGTGTAGGTCGTGTCCACTTTGATCTTCACCGTGTACAGCGTGTCGCAGGTCTGGAGCGTGTCGCGGAAGATGGTGTCGCTCAGGTAGGTGATGCCGTTCCAGGTCACACCTTCCGGTTGACAACCGCGCAGGATCTTGAGCGTGTCCACAGGGATCTTCACCGTCAGGTCGAGGGTATGATACTCGGTGATGAAGTTCTCTGCATCGCGAACGGTGTCGGTGAACAAACCGGTTGTGTAGTAGTTCTCGCCGTTGAAAACCCAGACGTACGGCGTGTCGAGCACGCAGATCGTAGCGATGTCACGGTGCTCGGCTACCACGCGCAATTGGTTAATAACCTTACATCCCGTTACTTCATCGATACTGTCTTTGGTGTAGGTCTTGGTGATGGCTTTCGTGATCGTGTCGCCCATCCAGAAGATAGTGTCGCCTTCGCGTAACACTTCGTTCTTAATCGTCGTGCGGAGCGGGTGTTGCAGGATCTCGTAGTATACCGTGCTGTCGCAGCCTGCCAACGGACTCGGGATAACGATCGTGTCGCGATAGATGGAGTCAGGCGTCAGGTTGTGGTAAACCTTACCGTTCGGCAAGGTCTCTTTGTCGCCGTCGCACAGGTACAACTGAACAACGTTCGTGCGGATCGGGGTGACGGTCAGGTCGAGCGAAAGGAACTCGGTGATACGTCCTTCGTTGTCGAAGACCGTGTCTGTGAACATACCCGAAGCGAACAAGGAGTCATTGACCATGATGCCTGTACCGTGTTGATGCGTCCATACATAAGGCGTGTCGAGTACGCAGATCGTGTCCGTCAAGCGGTTCTCGGCAACGACGCGAATCTGATAGATGATCTCGCAGCCCGTCAACGGATCGATCTCATCCTCCTTGGTGTAGGTCTTGGTTACCGGTGCACTGATGATCTCGCCGTGCCACTCGAAGCTCTCGCCCTGATGCAGGATACGGGTCTCGATGATATGACGTTGCGGCACTTTGGTGATCTCGTAGTAGATGATCGAGTCGCAGATGCTGCCCGGATTTGGTTTGTAAGCCGTGTCGCGGAACACTTGTCCAACGGGGTAGAGGTTCTTGTCGAAATAACTCTTACCGTTGATGAGTGTGTCTTTGTTCTCGCAGATAGAGATCTGCTCGATACGCTTCGGTGCCTCCTCAATGGTGAGATTCAATCGGTAGATGCTGTCCGTGCCGTAGATAGACTCGTAGCGGTACTCCCACTGCTTGCTCTCCGTCAGCTCGTCGTTGACATGATCTGCCGGACCGTCAAGCCATTTGAATGGCAGGTCCCGCTCGCAGATTGTTGTATCTTTTTCATACAGATAGGTCGGCAGTACTACGAGAATCAACTCTTCCCGGTTCGTACAGTTGCCTTCCGAAGCGGTGATATGATGATACGTACCGGCGGTCGTGATCACGGTGTCTGTCTTCGTGTCGCTCAGTTGGTACGTCCAGGTGAATGGCAACTGTTTGTCGATGATCGTATCGGTACGGCTCAGATACGTAGCCGTGTTGAAATGCATATAGACCTTCACGATACTGTCGCAACCGTGGATGGTGTGGAAGTTCGTGACAACGGTGTCGTTTTGATAGTAGTCCTTGCCGTTATAGCGGATCGAAGCGCCGTCAGCACAGGTGTACATATGCTGGTAGATCGTGTCTTTCGGAGCCGGCCAAACGGTGAACTTCAAGGTGAAGATCGAGTCGATGACATTCGTTCCGGAAGTATAGACCGTATCAACGTACGTACCGCTACGCCAGATGTTCTTGCCGCGCCAAACGATGGTGTCGCCCTCGCAGGTCGAGAGCTCTTCCGCGTACTGGTTGCTCTCCGGAGAAGCCGGGATGATGGTGATCGTGATCTCGTAGATACTGTCGCAACCGCTCACCGTCGTGTGTGCATCGTAGTACGTACCGTCGGTGGTGATGTTCTGTCCGTGCCAGTGCAGTACCGAGCCTTGCGGTAACTGCTTGCTCTCCGAACTGTAGAACGGCGTCTCTCGGTCGAGGTTGATGCGCTCGATACGGTAACAACCGTTGCTCAAGGAGGTGGTGTCATAGACTACCGCGTCCTCCGTGTAGGTCTTGCCGTTCCATGTGATCTCGTCGCAGAAGACGATCGTACGTACCGTGCGCTCGGTCGGGATGACGGTCAGCGTCAAGGTGTAGATACTGTCCTTGCCGGCGTGGGTCTCGTATTCCACTCTATAGGTGTTCGTACCCGTTGCGCTGCTTAAGTTACTCAGACCGTGCCATGTGAACTCATCGCCCTCGCAGATCGTAAGAACCTCATCGAAATGGTACTCTGACTCGTCTTGGGTCAAGATCAAACGGTAGATATCGTTACATCCGGTCGCTGCGTTCGGGTTCTCGAACTCATAAGTACCCGCTGTCGTGAACGACTCGGTCTTAGCCGTGCCGTGGTCGATATAACTCCAGGTGTAGCCGTGATCGTCCGTGATATAGCCGTGAGTCTCGTAGATAACCGGTTGGTTCACGATGACGGTTACATTCATCAGCGTGTCGCAGCTGATATACGTGCGATAATGACCGGCTACGTCGTAGGTCACGCCGTTATACGTGATACTGCCGCCTTCGCAGATAGAGAAGGTAGTATCTGCTTGTACGACGTTACGCACCGTCAGATCGAGGCTGTAGAAGATATAGTTACCGCCCGGCTGTTGCTCAATACGCGAGTAGTGGTTCGTTTGGTTGGCTTCGATGCCGTTCCAGGTGTACGGCAGCTCGTTCTGACACACCGTGATAGTGTCGGCGATCGTGTCCACCTGATTGTAGGTGAAGTTCAGGATCGATACGGAGTCGCAACCGAAGCGGTTGGTGCCGTAACGGAAATACATACCCGGCTCAGTGATCGTCTCGGTGCCCCATTGATAATTGGATCCCTGCGGACGTTGGATCGCCAGATAGGTAGTGTCCGGACTCAGCACGTTCAGCGAGAGCGTCACTACGCTGTCGCAGCCGCCGGTCTTATGGAAGGTATGGTGGTAAACACCGCTTTGTGTCAGCGTCTGGTCGCCGAAGACGTACGGTTGACCCTTACAGATCGTCTCTTCTACCAGGGTCTCCGGGATATAACGAACCGTCAGGTTCAGGATGTGGCGAACACTGTCTGTAGCGCCGTCGGCTGTCTTCTCCGTCTTGGTGTACTTACCGCTTACGGTGTAGGTCTCGCCGTCGTATGCCCATATATAGGACTGCCCCGGGCAGATAGTCACAAACTCCTCTTGCTCATACACTTCCAGGTCGATATAGGCCGTGATGATACTGTCGCAACCGAAAGTCGATTGATAGGTGAACGTATAAGCACCTGCAGCCGAAATCGTCTGCTCGCGGTAGGTCTGCGGGAAGGAGAGGAACGTGACGCGCTCAGTCGATGTATAGGTCTTGTTGACCGTCAGGTACAGGATATAGAGCGAATCGATCTCGCCGCCGGCCGTCTTGATCGTGTCGTAGTACGTACCGCTGTTGTAGTACGTGTGGTTGCGCCAATCCTGACCGTCACCCTGACAGATACTGTACCATTCTGAGTGCGTATTGATCGTGTGCGCCGGTTCCGTCAACTCAACATGCAGCATGTAGGTCGTGTCGCAAGCGGACAGCGAATGGTGAATATCCGTGTAGTCGCCGGCTGTCGTGATCGTCTGACCGTGCCAACTCAGCGTCTCGCCGCCTACGATAGTCAGCGTGTCCTTATGGAAGACCGGCGTAGCCTTCGACAGGATCGTCGTGCTGATGCTGTCGCAGCTATACAGCACGCTTGTCACGGTGTCTATGATTGTCGTGGACTCGGTGTAGATCGTGCCGTTCCATTCGATGCTTCCGCAGAAAGGAATCGTGCGAATCGTACGCTGTACCGGCTTCACCGTCAGGATCAACTCATAGATGCTGTCTTGGTCGGCAGCCGTGCGGTAACGGTCGAAGTAATGGGTCGTCTGACCGATGCCTTGCTTGTTTAAATCATTGAGATTGCGCCAGTTATACGGTTCGCTCTCGCAGATAGTGACATTCTCTATAAAATGATATTTGGTCTCATCCTTGGTCAAAATCAGGCGATAGGTGTCGTTACAACCCGTCGTCTCGTTATGACTTGTGTGCTCATACACACCCGGCTGGAGGATCGTGTCCGTCTTGGCCTCACCGTCCAGTACATACTGCCAGTAATACGGATTGGTCCGATCCAGCACACCTGTCTGCAGGAACAGCTGACTCGGGTGCTTCACCACCGTGATACGGTAGGTCGTGTCGCAGGTATAAGCGTCGTAGTACTCGCCGGCATTGACATAGGTCTTGCCGTGGAACAGCACCGACTCCTCGTCGCACAGCGTGAAGAGCGTATCCACATACACCAGCGGCTTGACCGTCAGATCCAGACGGTACATCACCCGGTCGCCGTTTGTGCGAACACCCGGATACTCGTACACACCCGTCTGACCTTTCGTCATGCCGTGCCACGTGAAGGTTGTGCTCGGACAGATAGATACTACCGTGTCAATTGTATCCACCGTATAGACCGTCAACACGAGGCGGCTCAGCGAGTCGCAACCGAAGCGGTTCTTGCTGATCGAGTCATATACACCGTCCGTGTCGTAGCTCTGGCCGTTCCATTCCCAACTCTGTCCTTGCGGGATACGTACCTCTTGCGTCACCGTGTCCGGCTTCACCACATTCAGCGTCAGGATCGTCACCGAGTCATAGCGGCTGAAATGGATTGTGTCGTAGTACACACCCGTCTTCGTCAGCGTCTGACCGCCAAACGAGAGGCTGCTACCTCCGCACAACGTGTCCGTCACCTGCTTCACCACCGTCGTGAATACGTACTCCGTTACATGCAGACGGTAGATACTGTCGCAACCGTGGATCGAATAGTAACGACGCTCGTACGTACCGGCACGGTCAATCACCGTGTCGCACCACTCAATCGTCTTGCCGACTTCCAACTCCTTGTACTCCGTCTTAATGAACGGCGGATAGATATTCACGTCGTACACGTTGATGATCGTGTCCGGCTCGGGATCGCCCGCCATGATAAGTGTGTCGTACAGGATCGTGTCCGAGAAGATCGCCACTTTACGGGTCGTCAGTTCGATCGTGTCACCCTGACAGATCTTGTGATGCTCTGTCGTGCCGATGCTGCTCGTCGCATGACCACTCATTACTGCTGCGGCCATGATCAGCGCGCAGCCCAAAAATCTATAGAGATGTTTTTTCATATTCAAAACCATTAACCAATTACCAATTAGTTATAGCACATACATCCGTGGTGGAAACCGGCGCGCGCCGTACGACTGCCGCCGATCATATACGTGAGCTTCAATCCCGCAATGAACGGAACGGTGCGCAACGAACCCGCAGCCGTGTTCAGATACGAATTGAAGACAACGCCTGTAGCCTTTGCCTCACCGTTCTCATTCGGTGCCGGCAACTCAAAGCGCTCTTTCACATCACCCTTGTTATAGTTGTTCAAACCGTACTCAAAATAGAAACTCATCTTCAGCACATGACAGATCCGGCTGTTGGTCGGCAGCGAAGAGAGCAGGTCGTATCCGATCTCACCGATCAGACTCACGCCCACATTCAGACGATTCACCTGCTCTGCCTTGAACTCATACTCCTTCAATCCCAGCTCGGGCTTGTTCTCGTAGGTGAACATCTGACCGGCCTGTGCATTCTCATAGTGGAAGCGCAGGTTATACGTTCCCGTGGTGTACGACTTCGGATTCAGCGCGTAACTGACCTTCAGACCCGCACCTACATGGAAACCGTGCGTGTAGTAACCGAACAGGATAGGCACGTCGATGAAGTTCCATTGGATCTCATCCGTCTGGTTCACATCGTAGAGTAGGGTACCTTCGCGCAAGATAGCGCCGTCGCGTAACTTACCCTCGTGCTCGATCGTGTAGGGGTCTAATTTCAGTTTCGAGCGGTGCATCGAGAATTGTACACCGATGTTCGCCCATAAACCGCTCAAACGATACTCGTAGCCTAAACCGATACCGCCACCTATGTTTCCGGCGGGAATCACACCGCTGGCACGCGTGTCCAAAAGTGAGTAACCTACGTGGCCGCTGATGTATCCGAAGTGATAATGATCACCGTCGCCAAATCCGCCACGACGTCTCTGCGCATTCATCGGCATAGCCAATGCCACCAGCATCGCTATGCACACCATGCGCCACATCCAAGATTGTATTTTGTTCGTTGTCATATTCTATTATTATATATATGTTATTGCGCATACACAGCCTGTGTACATACGCGCACAGTATAAAATGCGGCGCAAAGGTACGATATTTTTCGCATATATAAAAATTTTTTGCAAAAAAAGTGAAAAAAATTTGCGTATTTCAAAAAAAAGCAGTACCTTTGCACCCGCTTTCCGAAAAAATGAGTTGGACGGAGTCTTTTGGGGCCCCCGAAAATTCAGAATTTTTGGGGAGAGCGAGAACACGGCGAAAATTCATATGAGCGACGGTGTCGCGAATCGTATTGAGCCGTAGATCGCGCGACGGTGGTCATAGCTCAGTTGGCAGAGCATCGGATTGTGGTTCCGAGTGTCGTGGGTTCGAGCCCCACTCTCCACCCTTAGAGAGCTTCGGCTCTCTTTTTTTTATATTTATAATATGTAACAATACGTAAAAAATGTAACAATACGTAAAAAAAAAGATACAATTCGTAAATTTTTGCACGTGCGCTTGCGTGTATGAGATTTTTTTCGTATCTTTGTCGCCGATTTATGTTAATCTATTAACTATCAAAAACAAACATGAAAAAGATTCAATTATTTTTGGCGGCTCTCGTAGTCGTAACCATGACATCCTGTGTCAAGTTTAAAACCGAAGCAACGGTTGATGTAGAGGTATTGAAAGCCGGCAAACCGGTTTCAGGCGTTGCAGTGTACAAATTCAAAGACAACGGTCTGGGTGAAGGTACGACGATTTACAAGAGCAATGCCAAAGAAAGCGAGACGACCAATTCAGGCGGCGTTGCGCATTTTGACATCAAATCGCCGGATGATCTGGATCCGAGCGATGTAGCCGGCGTAGAGAACTCTGATCAGGCAACCTTCTTCTTTTGCACATACGATGCAGAAGGCACCCGTAACGGTATCGTAACGGTAAGTGTAAAAACAGGAGACAAAAAAACAGTTCAACTTAATATGGAGTAATTATGAAAAAAGTATTTGTTTTGGCAGCCGTATGCTGCTTCGCGGTAGTTGCCGCATTGTTCACCTCGTGTAATGCAGATCAAAAGAGCAGTTATCAGTACATCGTCGGATTGGATGACTCCATTGAGCAAGACGAGAGGATGAGCGCGCAGTTTGAGTTAAACGCACTGCCCATTATCATGCAAGAAATGAAGAAGACCGCTGACCAATCGGGTGATAACTCGGTTATCTTCAAGGACACCAAAGCCAATGCAGACAAGCGTGCTAAAGATGCTTTTGCTTCCGGCATCGCCAAGCTGCGTGAAGGAGGTATCGGTTCGTACAAAGGCCTCGTTGTGGTGCTCAAAGCAATGGATAACGACACCAACAAATGGAGCGTAATTGATAAAGTAACGCTCTAATTTGAATCGGGTATGCGAGGCTGATTACCTCGCATACTTGCTATAAAAATTTACAGTATATGAAACACATTTTTAACCGTTTGACAGTCATCATAGGACTGCTCGTTATGTTCGTAGGAAGCGCTTTCGCTACGAATAGTTTCCTGGAAGAGACCCAGAACTACAGCGTCACGCCCAAAGGCAACGGCGTAGTGCATTTCAAGATTCCTATCTGGGCCTACGGCCGCGTGAACAACTATCGTCTGGGCTACGGAACGTCGCTCTGGTACTCGGGTACATACAACAAGATCCCGACGTCAGGCGTAACCCATTTTATATATATCCGCAGTACGGACACGCAGAACACCTCTGACCCCGATAAGAATAGCACGGCGGAGATCAGAGTGAGCAAGGGAACCGTGAAAGTGACCAAGACATCGGACGGCGGCACGAAGCAGATAGATTCGGGTACGGACTATCAGCGCGTGGAACTCTCGGCGCAGAAATCGATGGACGGCAGTTATCAACGCGTCGTGTTCCTCGAATTTGACTGGTATGTGCCCCAAGACCTGTCGACTACGACTTTCTATGCCGGCGTAGACGGGTTAATCTACAAATATGATGCGAATGATAAATCGGAATTACAGGAAATGAATATATGGTATTGTTTTCCGGATAGGTTGGACGGAGCGGACGATTTGATAGCACCGGAGTTGCAGTCGCCCTACCTGTATTTCATGAACGAAGAAGGCAGTCCGGTTCGAGAAGGCAAGGCGGCGATTCCATACGTGGTATATCAGACCCCGAAGTCGTATACCACATCGTTTAATTCGCAGAGCGTGACGGTGAACAACCGTGCGGGTTCGATCATCGTACCTACCGCCGACACTATCCAGCGCAACTTCAAGGCGACCTTTACGGTGCAGCCCAACTCGGATGTATCGACTACGGTCGAGCGCACGACGAACGCCATCGATATCCCTGCGTATCACCGAATATATGATTTCGCAGTGAAAGAGGGTAAGGATGCGCAGGGTAGTTACACGGGCGCCAAGACGCTGAGTTGGACGATACGCAATCCGCAGGCGGAGGACCTGATGAGTACCGACTATTTTGAGATACAGCGTGCGCAGAAAGAAGATTATTCGGATGCGCAAACGATTCAATTGCTGCCCATGACTCCGGATAGCAGTACATACACCTACGTAGACGAGACGACCGTACCGGCAGGAACAGCTGTGACAGAAGACTCACTCCAACGATACTACAATATAGACTATAAAAACTATGTGCTCAAGTCTGAAGAAGGCGAACCGCTCTATTCGATGAATCTGCAATTGGTAGCGAAGACGAAGACTCAACCGGCGCAGCCTATTTACTACCGCGTACGTCGTGCTTCCGCCTCGGCATGGGACTGGGATCATCCTTTCGCCCAGCAGACGACATTGCAGCAGCACAGCTATCTTGCGCCGTTGGCACTCACGCAGCCGAACTACACGCTTGACCCCGATTTTGAGAACAACCGTAAGGTACATTTCAATATCAAAATTGACAATGCTCAGATAACCGATGCGCCTATTGTACCCGCAGACTGCGAGCTTACTCCTGAGTTCGTGGAGAATAAGATGCCGATCGATTCGATTACGCTCAATGTAAATGTTCAACCGGCATTCCATGAGGCAGTTAGCTACATCAAGTTCAAAATCGGCGACCGACACGAAGTTAATGTGTGGGGTGAAGGCATGCAAACCATCAAGCTGCCGTACTGTACTTCCGGGATCTTACGGATTGAAATAAAAGGTAGATGGTACAATACCTATTTGTTTAACGGATGCGGCAATGATTTTGTCTTGGAACTTATCAGACTGACTGAGCAGAAGATGGTTGAGATGGACGGCGGTCTATATACGTTCATCCTTGATAGCCGAGATCGTTATAGTGGCGGATGGGTATATGAGGGCCATGCGGAATTTACCCCCAACCAAGGAACGAAAGTGATACCTGCCGTCGTAACCGATCGCTGGAACGAGGTGAAGGATACGGTGAAACAGATGATGTTCGAGAAACTGACGGAGAAGTACCGCACGACGGTCTACGGCCGCTGCACATGGGACCGCGGCGCGAAAGTGGTGCTGACGCGCAGGTCCATCGAAGCAGAGAGCGAGATAGAGTTCATCGTTCCGCAAGACAGCATTCGCCGCAACGAGGACGGCAGTTGGACAGCGCACTTTACGGATATAGCGAACATGGCATGTACGCACTATACCTACACCGCACAAATTGATCCGTCGGACGCCGAGTTGCGCTTCCAGAACCCGAATTTCGAAGCGCCGGTAACGATTAACGGCCCGTCGCTCTATTTCGATGAGGCAGCGACGATCACTTCCTTTACCGCTTCGCAGGGACTGACGGACGGAGAGAACAAACGCGGCGTGCAGTTGCGTTGGACGGCTTCCGCGCCTTCTGTGGATGAGTTTATATTGCTTCGTATCCCGCAAGGCAGCAGCAGTACGCCGGATACGATTTATCGAGGCGCAGAGGTTACATGGTTTGACCAAACCGCCGTGCCGGGACAGCACTACGAATATACCATCGTAGCGCGCTACGAGTGCAACGGCCGGCGAACCGACAACAATGCTACGGCGATAGGATGGCGTACCGAGTTCGGCGAGATACGCGGTGTAGTCACGCAGACCGACAACTCGGGCATGTCGGGCGTGACGGTCAGCCTGAGCGGCAACGGTCTCACGCGCAGCATGGTCACGGGAGCCAGCGGTGCGTTCGTCTTTGACAGCCTGCCGTATGATGTGACTACCGGAGCGATCTATACGATAACGCCTACCTCGCAGTACGGTATATTCAGCTATAACAACACCTCTTCGGGCGTAGCATCCGTGGCGCTGGACAGCAAGAACTGTATCGCGAGCGGCGTGAACTTCGTCAATACCAGTTGTGTCCGCCTCACGGGACGCGTGCTCTATGACCTGAGTACGATACCGGTAGCCGATGCGTATTTCCTGCTGAACGGCGATACGATCCGCCGCAACGGAAAGGCCTATCTCACCGGCATAGACGGTTCGTTCGAACTGACGGTACCGAAATCGATGCCTTGCCGTCTGCAGGTAGCGAAAGCCGGACATACGTTCAAGAACGACGGATGGCTTTTTGTGACGGAGGGCGATACGACGTTCTCGCTTGTCAAACCGCTTGACGGCGTTCGGCTGTATGACCGGACGAAGGTACGTCTCGTCGGACGTGTAGCCGGAGGTATCGACCAGCAGAGACTGCCGCCTGCTTTGGGGTTGGGTAAGAATAACCTCGGTGATGACCTTCAACTGGTGCTGATGCTCGAGGGTGACAATACCGCTCACGTGGTGCATAACCCCGACGACCTGACGCAAGATTCTCTCCATTTTGCAGTGGATAACACGCAGACCATATACGAGCTCAAGCGCATCATCATCCGCCCGGATAGCAAGACCGGTGAGTATGCAACGGACTTGTTCCCGGTTAAGTACAAAGTGGTACAAGCGACAGCCAATGGTTATGCGACGCTGCTCAATATCGCAGCAGGTGCTCCGACCCTTGACCTGATTAACGCTCCGCTGCAGACGCTGCGTTCCGACAGCGGCGATTTGCATGCTACCTACAACGCCGTGTATGACTGTATCTACCGCAGTCCGATGGAAGTAGGCATCGTGCAACTCCAAGCCGGAATGCCGCAGGAAGGCTACGGCGAGAAGACGCTGCCGGTATCGAACCTGCTGAACCTCAGCAAGTCGGTGGACGCCTATACGGTCGATAGTTTTGGCAGGGTGAACTACCTGCTTGAGTATCCTATTTTCCAGCAGGGACGCACCTATCAGTTCCGCGTCTCGGTCTATGAGGATTATTATTACAACAACGATCCCACCTCCAGTACCGACCGCGTTCGTCTGAACGGCGGCCAACTGAAAATCTACAACGGCTTCAAATCGGGCGAGAACACCGCAACGGCAATCTATCCGCTCAACGAAGCCGGCGAGGCGAATATACAGGTAGAGGTAGATAACCTCAGCCTGCTGGCTACGGGCACGAACGCGCTCCGCACGCTCGACCTCTCCATAGAGCGTGAAGGCGGTTCGCTTGACTATCAGGCGCTGCGCGGATTTGTGACGGGTAACTATGTCGAGAACGGCGATATCCGCGCTGTCACAGCTGACATCAAGGTGTTGGATGTGCTGCGCGACCCGCCGGGAAGCGGAAGTAGCTGCTCACTGGAGAAAGGCGCCAGCTATAAATCGGTTAACCCCTTTGCCATCACCCTTAAGGCCGGTATCAACCTCAATTTCAAGATAGGTACGGCGTACAACCAGTCCGTCGGAGTGGTGAGCACGGTGTCGTATAGCGGCGTGAGCGTTTCGGCCGGCAAGACCAACGCATTCACGTTGCCGCTGGTAGCTTCGATCAAGTATAATTCGTCCTACTCCTATACCTATAGCAATACCGAGAAGATCTCTACCGGTTCGTCTCCATCCTTCGTGGGCGCGGATGCGGATGTGTTCGTCGGTCATACGACGGAAGTGCTCTACGGTACAGTGCGCGCCGTGCGTATCATAGATGATACCACCTATCAGCTGCGTAAGCCGGCTATCGATGCAGGATATATCAAGGAGATTGCGTCTGCCCAAACGGAGGACGGTGCGAAGTACCATTTCGTGATCGCCAAAGAGACGGTGCTCGGTAGCCGCGTAGGAACGGATTTCGCCTATACGCAGGGACATATCGCCAACAAGATCCTTCCGAATCTGGTTGCCCAGCGTAACGCGCTGCTCACCAATGCGGCAGACTCTGCAGCGGCACAAGCGATAGCGAATGCGCAAAAGAAGGCCGTCTATTGGAATATCGCTACCGATGAATCAAAGATAGGTTTGGACACTACGACCTATAAAATTATCAAACCGACGAATGTACCGGACTTCGTTGAAGCCGATAAAGTGAAGGCTATCAACAATGTCATCGTCAAATGGGTAAGCATCCTGGCGACCAACGAACGGGAGAAAGTGGTAGCACGTCAGTCCGGCAAGCATGTAGGTACGTTTAGCGTCAGCGGCGGTACCAACCACGACTATAGCGAGAGCTACAGCGCCGACTGGTCGGTGGGAGGCAATATGTCGTACGGTACGCCGGATTTCGGTACCTTGTTCAAACAGGCTTCTGCCGGTAGCGAACTGGTTGGCTCATTGCCGGTAGGAAAAGCCATTATCAATCTTCTTAACGACCGTATGAAGGCAGGGGATAACGCCGCCATTATCGATATCAACGGTGTAGCAGTCGGCGCACAGTGGAAAACCGAAGTGACGCCGGTATTCAATATCGACACCGATATCCCGTTTGCTGACCACAGCGGAAGCGAGTCGGTATCGCGTAAAATAAGCTTCAACATTGCTCCGGACTCCTACGGCTATACCACAGTCAGCGTCTATCGTGCGCCGGCAGACAGTATCTTCGCAAAGCAGATTGGCAGTTGGAAGCAATATATGAATATG
>JAEEGG010011991.1_pt1 | contig 18783 bp, 11 predicted proteins | sample 9134161 | NCBI WGS metagenome assembly JAEEGG01 (sample SAMN16246543, study PRJNA631951) | gut metagenome | biome: gut microbiome; feature: rumen; material: CR-attached | host: Bos | place: Iran: Karaj | collected 2018-10 | reverse complement strand
CTATATTCTCCAGCGCAAGAACAAGGCAGTGTTCCCGGACGTACCGGCGATGATGGACAATATCGCCGCCGTCACCACACACATCAAGCAGAAGGTGGCTGACCCTATGCGGGAGATTCTTACCGTCATACCCGCCAGGGACGGAAAGTTATACAATCTGGACTCCGACGGGGAGTACTGGGCAGTCTGCGTCTTCATTGAGGACACCGTCACCTACGATGTGGCTTCTACGCCGGAAATGGCGCGGCAGGGCGGTGTCGGCATCGGACGCTTCCAGTCGCTGCTGGCTGATTTCGACAGGCCGCTGGCTGAAGTGATAAAAGGTTTCCACAACATCCGCTGGCGTTTCATCCAGTGGGACGGCAGTCTGAAAGCAGACAGAGCCGGCCGCTCGGCTGAAGTGGCGCAAGAGATAGCCTTCGTGGAGGAAAGGCGCTCACAAATGCTCTCTTTTTGGAAAATGGTGGAGGACGGCGTTCTTCCGCTGCGCGTGACTCACAACGACACAAAACTCAGCAACATCCTTTTCGACAGACGCAGCGGAAAAGTATTGTGCGCCATCGACCTTGACACGGTGATGAGCAGTACATCCCTTAACGACGTGGGAGACGCCATCCGTTCATATGCCAACGCTACCGTCGAGGACGACCCCGATTTCGGGCAAGTTGCTCTCAGGCTGGATATGTACGAGGCATATATGGACGGCTATCTGTCCCAGCGCCGGGATACCCTCACCGCCTCCGAGAAGGAATGGCTGGCCTTTGCCCCGCTGTATATCACATATGAGCAGGTCCTGCGTTTCCTGATGGATTACATCGACGGTGACACATACTACAAGATCAGATATCCGGAGCACAACCTCGTGCGCACCCGCTCCCAGATGGCGCTTCTCCAAAGTATGGAGGCGAACTATGGCGCGATGCAGGACATTGTAAAGAAACTATTGACTAAATTTGAACGATAATTAACCTGAAAACTATGAAACTTCTGAGAATTGCCGCAATGACTCTGCTGCTTGCAGTCGTTGCTGTCTCCTGCAAGGAGAAACCCGTAGACTGTACCCCCGTAAAGAAAGAAATACAGCCCGTGGAGCAGGCGCCCCGTGCCGATCCCGGCCAGCGCAACTTCGGCGGCGGAATGACGGCTCCCGCGAACCGTGACACCACCGGAATGGCCGAACGTATGCGCCGTATGCGCGAGGAGCAGAACCGCATCCGCACCGTCCACTTCAACGACCTGTCGATGAGCGATCCCTACATCCTTGCCGACGAGGCCACCAAGACTTACTACCTCACCAGCTCCGGCGGACGCCAGTACCGCAGCAAGGACCTCGTGATGTGGGAAGGCCCTTACAACGTTATCGACCTCAGCGGCACCTGGTGTGAGAAAGCCGGTTTCGCTGCAGCGGCAGAGATCCACAAGATCGGCAACTATTACTACTATGCCGGCACCTGGAGCGACCACAGCGAGATCATCCAGGCCATCCCGAGACGCTACAACGTGCCTCACAACCAGACCTATCTGCTCCGTTCAGAGAGTCCCGAGGGACCGTTCGTCCCCTTCTCAGTCACTCCCGGCTACGACTACCAGCCCTATGAGTGGGACTGCATCGACGGTACTCTCTATGAAGAGGACGGCCATATCTATATGATTTTCGTACACGAGTGGACACAGCTGATCGACGGTACGATGGATTACATCGAACTCTCACCCGACCTCACCAAGACCATCTCCGAGTGGCCCGTCACTATGTTCCGCGCTACCGAGTGCCCTCCTTGCGGTGAGATGAACAGCCTCGGCGAAGCCACCTTCGGCCTCAAGATGCCCGGCTGGGTGACCGACGGTCCGCAGATGTTCCGCACACAGACAGGCAAACTCGGAATGCTCTGGTCTACCTGGGGCAAGGAGCGCTACCTGCAGGTCGTATGCTATTCTGAGTCAGGCACCATCGCAGGTCCCTGGGTTCAGGAGCCGGAACCGTTCCTGGCCAACAACTCAGGCCACGGAATGCTCTTCCGCACCTTCGACGGTGAGCTTCGCTATGTCGTACACCATTCTGAGGGCAACGGTCCCCGCAAGCCTCAGTACTGGACTGTCGACGATTCAGGCGACAAGCTCGTGCTCGGCAAGCAGATCATCTTGAAACAGTAAACAATATGAAACGGATATCATTCGGCATAGTGCTGCTGGCGTTCTTCTGCCAGACGGCTCTTGCCGCCACAACCATCAAGGATTTCAGGGTCCAGCACAGCGACCGTCCGCTTTCTGTTGAAGACAGGCATCCCGTCTTCAGCTGGAGGATGGATTCCGATGTGAGAGGGCAGAAACAGACCGCATATCAACTCTCAGTTGTCCGCGATTCTGACGGCAGCGAACTCTGGAATACAGGCAAGGTCGAGAGCGCCGCTTCAGTGGACATTCCCTATCAGGGTGTCGCACTGCAGGCCGAGAAATCCTATAGCGTGAAGCTCACGGTATGGGACAGGGACGGAAAGTCCTACGATGCTTCCACCAGTTTCGAGACAGGCATTATGAATCCCCGCATCAGTGCGTGGAACGGTGCCGACTGGGTAGGAGTACGGCAGCTCAAGCTGGATGCCGCTTCCCAGGCCCTTTTCGAGATCGAGTCCGATTTCAGGCTTGTAAAGGGCGACGTGGCATCATTCATACTCGGTGCCGATGATATCCGTTTGAAAAACAGTTTCCTGAACGACTTCGGAGTCCAGTCTGCCGAGAACTACATCAAGGTCGACGCAGACTTCGCAAAACAGGAAATCCGCATCTTCCGCGTAGGATACTACAAGGAAGACAAGGCTGACGTTCCGTTCGTCACCATCAGTAAGGCAGCATATCCACAGGGTAACATCGACGAAGTCTTTGCCGCAAGAGGCAAGTCTGATGTGCATCATATAAAAATCACCGTGGAAGCGAGCAACATAAACTTCTCGCTTGACGGCAAGGATGTGATGAGCAACCCGCCCCGCAACCGCGGTTTTGGCGGTGGAGGAGGCGGGTTCTCCGTCGGAATGACAGGTGGCGCCCGCAGCTCTGCATCCAACTTCACCATCGGCAAGCTGGGAAGCGGAGGCAACTATCCTTCTTTCCCCAACCTCAATTCTGTGGGTTTTGCCGCTGCTTCGGGCTCTGAGGTAGTCTATTCGGGCTATCGGATATTAAATACCGGACAGAGCGATGACAGAGTCGTTTTCGATGCAACCCACGGTCCTGGATATGCTCTGTTCGAAGGGAAACCCGGAGTGACCGTGCGCGGCGGAAGCATCACAGTGGCCAATGCCGGTACGCGCGAGTCACGCTTCTGGGCAGATCCGAGCTACGGGGCTGAAACTATGCTCCGCACCGAATTCACCCTCGGTGACAAACCGGTGAAGCAGGCTAGACTCTATGCTTCCGCTATGGGTGTCTATACCCTCTTCCTGAACGGCCGGAGGGTAGGGGAAGACTGGTTCGCCCCCGGAGACAGCCAGTATCGCGAAACCATCACCTACCAGACCTACGACGTGACCGCCCTTCTCAAGAGCGGCCGCAATGCGATGGGAGCCGAACTGGCTTCGGGCTGGTACACCGGCTATATGACCTTCACGATGGGCAACTATAATTTCTTCGGAGACTACGAAGCCCTTCTGTCGCGCCTTGTGGTGACCTACGAAGACGGGACTAAGGACATTTTCGTCTCCAACCCTGCGGACTGGAAAGCCTTCAAGGACGGTCCCGTGCGCAACGGCAGTTTCTTCCAGGGAGAACGCTACGACGCATCGAAGGTTGTCGAAGGCTGGACGCTCGCCGGTTTCGACGACAGCGCCTGGCTGCCTGCAGAACGCATAGAGAAGAGGGACTGGATCGACTTCGACATCGTGGCCCGCTATGATGAGGTTGTGCGCCTGCGCGAAGTCCTTACAGCCGGTGCGGTAATGCCTGTCCACAGTGCCGACGGCCATACCTACATCTACAATATGGGCGTGAATATGGTGGGCGTCCCGTCCATTACTATTCCGGCAGGCTGGCTCAAGGCTGGCGACAAGGTGACCATTGCCTACGGCGAGCAAGTATATCCCGGCCTGAAGGGCGACAAGAAGGAATATGTGGCACGTTTCGGCAAGAAAGGCCGCGACGTGGCAGGACATATCCTGTTCGAGACAAACAGGGCCGCTATGGATCTTGACGTATATATAGCAGACGGCTCGTCACAGGTGACCATCCAGCCTTCTGCGACCTACCGGGGCTATCAGTATGTGCAGGTGACCCTTCCTTCACACGTCGGCCCGCTGCCTCTGGAGAATGTCAAAGGTCTCGTGCTGTCGTCGTCAGAAATCCCGACCGGACGATACTTCGCAACCACCTCCGACGGCAAGACAGGAACCCTGGTCAACCAGCTGTTCAAGAACATCCAGCGCAGCCAACTGGGCAACTTCTTCACCATACCGACCGACTGCCCTCAGCGCAACGAGCGTATGGGATGGACCGGTGACGCGCAGGCTTACACTCGCACCGGCATCTACAATGCCAACACCCAGAACTTCTACCGTCAGTGGATGGTCGCCCTCAGGGCTGACCAGGGTGTCGGCAACGATCGCGAAGTGCCAGGCGGCATCGGCTCCACCGTGCCTACCTACAACCGCACGGACGACCCTAGCTTCGCCACCGGAACCACCTGGAGCGCCGCGGTTTGCCAGGTCCCCTGGCAGATGTACATCCAGTACGGCGATAAGCAGATTATACGCGAGAACATCGAGACGATGATGGACTGGCTCAACGGAATGGCCTTCTACAAGACCAGCGACGAGTATTCCTATCTGTCCTCCAAGGCTGCCGGCCTTGCTGACTGGCTGGCCCTCGACAACCGCACTCCTTCCGACCTTGTCAACAACGCCATCTACATCTATATGATGGAAGTGACGGCCATTATGGCTGAAGTGATCGGCAGGGACGACTATGCCGCCATTCTGAGGGACAGGCACGACAAGGCTAAGGCTGACTGGAACCGTGCCTATGTCAATCCTGTCAGCGGCAAGACCCGTGGCCTGAACGGACACACCGTCCATACCCAGGCCTCTTATGCGACTCCTCTGAACTTCAACTGCTTCTCTGACGAGAACAAGGCCAAGGCCGAAGCCTGGCTGGCGCAGCTTGCAGCCAATCCCAACGCCAGCGGCCCGACTCCTGCGGAAGTTGAAGCAGAGCGCAACCTCACCGGCCCGGCATCGCAGAATATGAATCCCGGCGGAACATCAGTGAGCTCATACAAGCCTTGGACCATCACTACCGGCTTCTCTGGCACTCCCAACATACTGCCTGCGCTTACCCGCGGCGGTTATGTGGAAGAAGCTTTCAGGATGATAAGCTGCACCGACTTCGCATCGTGGCTCTATCCTGTGACCGAAGGCGCCACTTCAGTCTGGGAGCGCTGGAATTCCTATGACAACGCTTTCTCCGACCCTTCATCCAACTCGATGAACTCGTTCAACCATTTTGCGCTGGGTGCAGTGGGGCAGTGGATGTATGAGTATCAGCTCGGCATCACTACCGATCACGGCAAGGGTGAGGCAGGCTATCAGCACTTCGTGCTCCAGCCCAATGCCGCAGGCGTATATACTTCGCTTGAAGGCAGCTACGAGTCGAACTACGGAACCATCCGCAGTGCGTGGAAGGCCGACAAGGGCCGGATGACTTCATTCAGTTGCACCGTTCCTGCCAATACTTCGGCAACCGTCTACCTGCCTGTCAGTGATGCCGTCACTTCGGCTTCCGGCTGTGATGGCGCTGTGTTCAAAGGATTCACCACCCGCAATGGCCGCCGCACCGCAAGTTTCGAAGTCGTTTCCGGCAACTACGAGTTTACGATTGGAAGCACTGTTACTGTGAAATAAGCCCGATGTTGAAACAAAAAAGGGAGCCCGGAAGGCTCCCTTTTTTTGTCTGCGCCAAACTGATTATTCGGCGGGAACGAAGTGGTAGTGAGGACCGAAGCGCTCGAAAGCGGCGCGGTCGAGTTCCTCGCGGTGGTCGGGATGCGCGATGCTGATGATGGCTTTCGCACGCTCCTGGAGGCTCTTTCCGTAGAGATCCACGGCGCCGAATTCGGTAACCAGCCAGTGCATATGGTTGCGGGTGGTCACAACGCCTGCGCCTGTGGTGAGGACGGGAGCGATCTTGCTGATGCCCTTGTTGGTCACTGAAGGCATAGCGATAATGGCCTTGCCGCCTTCGCTGAGGCTTGCGCCGTAGGTGAAGTCGATCTGGCCGCCCACACCGCTGTAGAACTTGGTGCCGAGGCTGTCAGCGCACACCTGACCGGTGATGTCCACCTGGAGTGCAGAGTTGATGGCGGTGACCTTCGGGTTCTTGGCGATGATGTAAGGATCGTTGGTGTAACCCACGTCCATCATTGCAACCATCGGGTTGTCGTCGATGAAGTCATAGACTTCCTGGCTACCCATAAGGAAGGTGGAAACCATCTTGCCTTTGTCAATCTTCTTGGCAGCACCGTTGATGACGCCTTTCTCCACGAGAGGAAGCACGCCGTCGGCGAACATCTCGGTGTGGATGCCGAGGTTCTTGTGGTTGCCTAGCTGAGCGAGCACTGCGTTCGGAATGGCACCGATACCCATCTGCAGGCAGGCACCGTCCTCGATGAGGTTGGCGCAGTTGATGCCGATCTTGGTCTCGGTCTCGTTCGGAGCAGTGAAGGTGGCGGGCTCCAGGGGAGTGTTGTCCTCCACGAAGAGGTCGATCTTGTCAAGCGGGATGATGGCCTCGCCCCAGCTGCGCGGAACGTGCTTGTTGATGACTGCGATGACGGTCTTCGCGCACTCGATGGCAGCGAGGGTGGCGTCGACAGATGTTCCCAGTGATACGAAACCGTGCTTGTCGGGAGGGCATACCTGGATCATTGCCACGTCGCAGGGCAGGACGCCGGCCCTGTAGAGCTTCTGGGTTTCGCTGAGGAAGATGGGAATGTAGTCGGCATATCCGGCCTGGACGTTCTTGCGGACGTTGCCGCCTACGAAGAAGGCCTGGTGAAAGAAGATGCCTTCATACTTCGCGTCAGTGTAGGGAGCGGGTCCCTCGGTGTGAAGGTGGTGGATGAAGACGTTCTTCAGTTCTCCTGCGTCGCCGCGGCGGCAAAGGGCCTGGATGAGCACCTGGGGTGCGCTTGCTACGCTGCTGAAGTGGATGTGGTCGCCACTCTTGACAACCTTCACGGCTTCATCGGCGCTGATGAATTTGATATTTTTCATGTATAGATTGTTGTTGATATAATCTGACAAATGGAACAAACAAAGATATGAAATAATTGTAACTTTGCCGCAATTAATACATACTAAGATGAATAGCCGCGAAGAACAACTTAAAGCCTTCAACCGCCTTCTGGACGTAATGGACGACCTGAGGGAAAAATGCCCCTGGGACCGCAAGCAGACCAACGAGAGCCTGCGCCCCAACACCATCGAAGAAGTCTATGAACTCAGCGATACAATCCTTCGCGGCGACACTCACAATATGGCCAAGGAACTGGGTGACGTGCTGCTGCACGTGGTGTTCTACGCCAAGATAGGTTCCGAGACCGGCGACTTCGACATCGCAGATGTCTGCAACAAGCTTTGTGACAAACTCATCTACCGCCATCCCCACGTATACGGCGACGTCGCTGCCGAGACCGCAGGCCAGGTGGTGAAGAACTGGGAGCAGCTCAAGCAGACCGAGAAGGACGGCAACAAGACCGTGCTCGGCGGCGTCCCGGAGACTCTTCCCCCGCTGCTGAAGGCCTACCGTATGCAGGACAAGGCCCGCGCCGTGGGCTTCGACTGGGAGAACAAGGAAGACGTCTGGGACAAGGTGACTGAAGAAATAGCCGAGTTCCGCACCGAACTGATGTTTATGGACGAGGAAGGCGGCGACCGTGAAAAAGCCCAGAACGAGCTCGGAGACCTGCTCTTCTCTATGGTGAACGCTTCACGCCTCTATGACCTCAATCCTGACACCGCGCTTGAGACCACCTGCCGCAAATTCCGCAACCGCTTCAACTATGTCGAAGCAGAGGCGGCAAAGCAGGGCAAGAAACTCAAGGATATGACCCTCGGCGAAATGGACGAGCTCTGGGAAGAAGCAAAGGCAAAAGGCATCAAATGAGTTTTCCCTGGCAGGAACGGACACTCCTTCTGATGGGTGAGGAAAAGCTTGGCAAGCTTGCCTCGTCCGTCGTGGCAGTGATCGGTCTCGGCGGGGTGGGAGCATACGCAGCAGAGATGCTTGCAAGGGCCGGAGTTGGTAGGCTGGTTCTTCTCGACAGCGACAGCGTGAGCGAAAGCAACAAGAACCGCCAGCTGCTCGCCCTCGACAGCAATATCGGCCGCAAGAAGGTTGATGTGATGGCAGAACGCCTCAAAGACATCAATCCTGCGCTGGAACTCACCCTGATCGACGAGTACCTCACGTCCGACAATGTCGCGGACCTGCTCGGTCCCTTCAAACTGGATTATCTGGTGGACGCCATCGACACGCTTTCCCCGAAGCTTTCGTTGATCAAATACTGCGTGGATGCCGGCATTCCCCACGTGACTTCGATGGGCTCCGGAGCCAAATACGACGCCACCAAGGTCCGTCTGGCGGACCTCAGCAAGTCCCGCAACTGTCCGCTGGCCTTCATAGTGCGCAAGAAACTCCGCAAGATGGGCATAGAAAAAGGATTTCCGGTGGTTTATTCCGAGGAACTTCCGGACAATGACGCCATCGTCGAGACGAAAGGGGAGACCAACAAGAAATCCCAGGTTGGCACCATTTCATATCTGCCCGCAGTGTTCGGCTGCATCTGCGCCCAGGCCGCCGTCACCCATATCATAGATATGGATTAGCAAAATAGCGAGATTCTTAGTATCTTTGCACGCTAATCCCGATTACATGGCAGAAAACACTTTACTTTCGAAACTGGCCGACCTTGAGGCCAAATACAAATCTTTGGAGGAACAGATCTCAAGCCCCGAAGTGATTGCTGATATGAAGAAATTCGTGCAGCTGAACAAGGAATACAAGGAGCTGGAGCCCATCGTTGCTGCAGGTAAGCAATATTCCAAAATGGTGGAAGACCTGCAGGCTGCGAAGGATATCCTTATGAACGAGAAGGATGAGGAGCTTAAAGAGATGGCCCGCGAAGAGGTCAGCAACATCGAGCCCAGGCTTCCCGAGATGGAAGAGCAGATCAAGGTGCTGCTCATCCCCGCAGACCCTCAGGATTCCAAGGATGCCATCATCGAGATCCGCGGCGGTACAGGCGGCGACGAGGCTGCCATCTTTGCCGGAGACCTTTTCCGTATGTACAGCAAGTTCTGCGAGAAGAAGGGATGGAAGATCGAGGTCAACAGCCAGTCAGAAGGCGCTATGGGCGGCTTCAAGGAGATTGTGGCCAAGATTTCAGGCGACAAGGTCTACGGCACTATGAAGTATGAGAGCGGCGTGCACCGAGTGCAGCGCGTGCCCCAGACCGAGACCCAGGGCCGCGTTCATACATCTGCCGCATCGGTCGTCGTGCTGCCTGAAGCCGACGAATTCGACATAGAACTCAATATGAGCGATATCCGCAAGGATACCTTCTGCTCATCAGGTCCCGGCGGACAGGGCGTGAACACCACATATTCAGCCATCCGCCTGACCCATATCCCCACAGGCATCGTGGTACAGTGCCAGGACGAGCGCTCCCAGCTCAAGAACCTCGACAAGGCGATGGCCGAGCTGCGTACCCGCCTCTACAACCTCGAATACGAGAAATATCTCAACGAGATATCATCTACCCGTAAGACTATGGTCTCTACAGGAGACCGCTCCGCAAAGATCAGAACGTACAACTATCCCCAGTCCCGCGTGACAGACCATCGCATAGGCTACACTATGTACAATCTTCCTGTGTTCATGGATGGAGATATCCAGGAGCTGATAGACCAGCTGCAGATTGCTGAGAATGCAGAAAGACTGAAGGCAGCGGGTGAATAACCCTGATGCAGTTCAAGATACAATCGCCCTACAAGCCCACCGGTGACCAGCCGGAGGCCATCGAGCAGATATGCAGTGCTTTCCGCTCGGGGGTGGACTGTGTCACGCTGCTGGGCGTCACCGGAAGCGGAAAGACCTTCACGATGGCCAACGTGATAGAGCGGCTGCAGCGTCCTGCCCTTATCCTGAGCCACAACAAGACCCTTGCGGCCCAGCTCTACGGAGAGTTCAAGTCGTTCTTTCCCGAGAATGCGGTGGAATATTTCGTAAGCTATTACGACTACTATCAGCCGGAGGCATATCTGCCCACGACAGACACATACATCGAGAAAGACCTCAGCATCAACGAGGAGATAGACAAGCTCCGCCTGAGGGCTACTTCCGCGCTGCTGTCCGGGCGCCGGGACGTGGTTGTGATCTCGTCTGTGTCCTGCCTTTACGGTATCGGCAATCCCGATGACTTCCACGACAGCACGATAGTGGTTGCCCGCGGACAGAAGATCAGCCGCAACAAGTTTCTCTACAGCCTTGTCGACGCGCTCTACAGCCGTAACGAGACGGAATTCAAACGCGGGACATTCCGCGTAAAGGGTGACAGCGTGGATATTTTCCTCGCATACGGTGATCTTGCGTGCAGGGTTGTGTTCTTCGGCGACGAGATTGAGTCGGTGGAACTCATCGACCCGATTAGCGGAGCTACCGTGGAATTTCTGAACGAGATTACCATATACCCGGCCAACAACTTCGTCACCACGAAGGAACGTACCAGGCAGGCCATAAATGAAATCCAGGACGATATGATGGAGAGAGTGTCCTATTTCAACGAGATAGGCCGGTCTCTCGAGGCCAAAAGGCTGAAGCAGAGGGTGGAGTATGACATAGAGATGATCAAGGAGATCGGCTATTGCCCCGGAATCGAAAATTATTCCCGCTACTTTGACCGTCGCAAGCCCGGACAGAGACCTTTCTGTCTCATTGACTATTTTCCTGAAGATTTCGTAACTTTCATAGACGAAAGCCACGTGACTATCCCTCAGGTGCGTGCTATGTACGGAGGAGACCGCGCCCGCAAGGAAACCTTGATCGAATATGGATTCAGGCTTCCTGCTGCTGCGGACAACCGTCCCCTGAAGTTCGACGAATTCGAGAACATCCTCGGCCAGAAACTGTACGTCAGCGCCACTCCGGGAGATTACGAACTGGCAAAGTGCGGGGGTCTTGTTGTGGAGCAGGTGGTTCGTCCCACCGGTCTTCTTGACCCTCCGATAGAAGTGAGGCCCACGAAGAACCAGATAGACGACCTGCTCGAAGAGATAGAGATACGCAGCGAGAATGACGAGAGGGTGCTCGTGACCACGCTCACGAAAAGGATGGCCGAGGAACTGGAGAAATATCTGACAAGGATGGACGTGCGCAGCCGGTACATCCATTCGGACGTGGATACGTTGGAGAGAGTTGAGATTATAGAAGACTTCAAGGCAGGCCGCTTCGACGTGCTCGTCGGGGTGAACCTCCTCCGCGAAGGCCTGGACCTTCCGACAGTGTCGCTGGTAGCCATACTGGACGCGGACAAGGAAGGCTTCCTGCGCAGCGAACGTTCGCTGACACAGACTGCCGGCCGCGCAGCTAGAAACATCAACGGCAAGGTTATAATGTATGCCGACACTGTCACCGAGTCGATGCAGCGCACTATCGACGAGACTAACCGCCGTCGTGCGAAGCAGCAGCGATACAACGAAGAGCACGGCATAACTCCGCACCAGGTCGGCATCAAGGCATACAACGCACTTGTGCGTACAGATACATACCAGAGAGAGGACGAGGTCCGCAAACAGGCAAGATATTTGGAGGAGGATCCCGTCGTCAGCAAGATGGACCCGGCTCAGCTGAAGGCTGCCATCGCCGCTGCCAAGAAGAGGATGGAAGATGCTGCCGCGCAGCTTGATTTCCTCGCGGCTGCCCAGGCCCGTGACGAGATGAACGCCCTCAAACTGTTGTTGGAAAAATGATGCAGGACACTATAGACAGGATTTGCGGTTATTATTCCGAGAATGACACAGCGATGATCCGCCGTGCATATGACCTTGCCTGCACCATGCTGGAGGGAAAATCACGCAGCAACAACCATCCCTTCATTGAACATCCGCTGGCGGTCGCCGAGATTGTGGCAAAGGAACTTGGCCTCGGTGCAGATGCCGTTTCTGCGGTTTTCCTGCACGAAGCCACCCGCATGGACAATGCCGCTCTCGATGCGGTGAAGAATTCCTTCGACAAGTCGGTCATCGATATGGCCGTCAGCCTCAACAAGATATCCGAGATCAAGCCCAAGGACACGCGTCTCGAAGCGGACCGCTACCGCAAGCTGATAGCCTCTTATTCCAGCGATCCCAAGGTGTTCCTCATCAAACTTGCCGACCGCCTCGAGATAATGCGCAATCTCAGCATCCTGTCCAAGTCGGACCAGGCCCGCAAGAATGCCGAGACCATCCTGCTATATGTGCCGCTGGCCCATCAGACAGGGGTCTACAATGTCAAGAGCGAGCTTGAAGACCTCTGGCTGAAATATGCCGACCCCGAGCAGTTCAGGGCCATCTCCAACCAGTTGAAGGCAGGAGAGAAGGAGCGCGAGGCCCTCGTGAGGGAATTCGTGCGTCCTCTCGAGGACAAGCTCAGGCAGAAAGGCATCAAATACACCCTCAAGGCCCGCACAAAGAGCGCCTACTCCATCTGGCGCAAGATGCAGGTCCAGGACATCCCTTTCAGCAAGGTATATGACGTCTTTGCCATAAGGTTCATCATAGACGCACCTCTCGAAAAGGAAAAGGACCTTTGCTGGGAAGTATATTCACTGGTGACAGAAGAATACGAACCCGACACCAGTCGTCTGCGCGACTGGATAACCGTACCCAAACCAAACGGCTACCAGTCTCTCCAGATTACCGTAAAAAATGCCCGCGGCCAGTTCCTCGAGGTGCAGATCCGCACCGAAAGGATGGACTACGAGGCCGAGCTCGGCAGCGCCGCGCACTGGTCGTACAAGGGTGTCAAGAAGGAAGAGAGCCTCAGACACTGGCTGGATATGGTTCACGGCCTTATCAGCGGAAACGCTCAGGAGAGCTACGAGCAAGTGGACTCTGTCATCAACCAGGATGTGTTTGTCTTCACGCCCAACGGCGAACTGAGGCAGCTCAAGGCCGGTGCCACCGTGCTGGACTTTGCCTTCGACATCCACTCCAACATAGGCCTCAAGTGTGCCGGAGCCAAGATTGGCAGCAAGATGGTCTCCATCAAGGAGAAACTCAAGACCGGTGATGTGGTGGAAATTCTCACCAACAAGAACCAGAAGCCGAGTGCCGGCTGGCTGGACTTCGTGGTGACGTCGAAAGCGCGTACAAAGATCAAGCAGCGTCTCAAGGAAGAGGAGAACAAGATGGCCCGTGAGGGCAAGCAGCTCCTTGAACGCAGGCTGAAGAACTGGAAACTGGAGCTGCCAGACGACGGTCTGACATATCTCGTAAAGAAATACAAGTTCCGCACTGCCAACGAACTGTTCTCCGCCCTCGGGTCCGGAACCGTCGATGTAGCCGAAATCAAGTCCTTCATCCTTGAGAGAGCCGCACATATGCAGGAGGCCGTGGAGAGCCACGTGACCCACGCCCTGCGCAAGACGGAGTCTTCGGACTACCTCGTGATAGGCGACAACAGCAAGCTCAAGAACGTGGACTACAAGATGGCCCGCTGCTGCAACCCCGTCTATGGCGACGAGGTATTCGGCTTCGTGACCATAAATGACGGCATCAAGATCCACCGTATGTCCTGCCCCAACGCATCGAGGCTGCTGACCTTGTATCCCCACCGCGTGCAGAAGGTGCGCTGGAAGGATGATGCCAGCGCCAACAGTTTCCAGACCACTCTGCGCTGCATAGTGGAGTCTGACTCCGCGGTGAACGAAGTAATCTCGACAATCAGTATGTTCAAGGCTTCGATCCGCGCATTCTTTGCGAAAGATGCGCGTAACGGCGAGAAGGAAGTCACTGCGACCATCTTCGTGCCGGGCAACCTCGAACTCGACAAGATAATGGCTTCCCTCAAGAAGCTCAAGGATTTAAGACAAGTGACAAGGCAGTAGATGGAGCAGGAAGGGTGCATATTCATCAAGGGCGCGAGGGCCAATAACCTGAAGAACTTCGACCTTTCGATTCCGAGAGGAAAGTTCGTCGTGGTCACAGGCATCTCCGGATCCGGCAAGTCTTCCATAGCTTTCGACACCATATACGCAGAAGGGCACAGGCGCTTTGCGGAGAGCCTCTCTTCTTTCGCACGCCAGTTCCTGGGCAGGATGAGCAAGCCCGCGGTGGACTATATCACAGGAATACCCCCGGCAATCGCAGTGGAACAGAAGGTGAACACCACCAACCCACGAAGCACCATAGCCACTACCACGGAGGTCTATGACTACCTGAGGCTGCTGTTCGTCAATGCCGGACGGACATATTCGCCCGTCAGCGGCAGGGAGGTGGTCTGCGACACTGCCAAGAGTGTTTTGGACTGGCTTCTGACGCTCGAGAGCGGCACCGTGGCCCTGATAGCCTCGATGATTGACTGCGAACCTTCCAAGACCGTCGAGATGCTGCTTTCTCTCAAGGAAGACGGTTTTTCAAGACTGGTGGACCTTCGAAACGGCACTTTCTTCAAGATAGACGAACTCCTTGCCTCAGGACAGGCAACCGACCTGAATGACAAGGCCCTGCTCATCGACAGGGTAACCGTGGCCGATGATGAAGATTTCCGCTCCCGTGTGCTCGACTCAGCACAGACTGCCTTCTCAAAAGGAAAGGGTTACATCTATGCGGGCCCTGCGGGCAAGATGCGCAGTTTCTCGAACATCTTCGAGGCCGACGGCATAGTATTCGAGAAACCCACCGAGAATTTCTTCAGCTACAACAGTCCTTTGGGCGCCTGCCCGGTCTGCGGCGGATACGGCAAGATACTGGGCATCGACGAATCGCTCGTGATTCCCAATCCGACGCTGAGCGTGTATGAAGGTGCCGTGGCTTGCTGGAGAGGCGACGTTATGGGCTATTGCCGCGACCGTCTGGTGGAGAACGCCTATCTCTTCGACTTCCCGATACACAAGCCCTATAAAGACCTTACCCGTGAGCAGAAGGACCTGCTCTGGAACGGCAACGAATATTTCGACGGCATCAACACTTTCTTCGACTGGGTGCGAAAAAACCGCTACAAGATTCAGTACAAATATATGCTCAGCCGCTACACCGGCAAGACCGTGTGCCGTGCCTGCGGCGGATCCCGCCTGCGCAAGGAGGCTCTGTATGTCAAAGTAGGCGGCAAGAACATCTCCGAGGTGATGGATATGCAGATCAAGGACCTGCAGAAATACCTCGATTCGCTCGACGTCCTGATGACCGACTATGAGAAAGAGAAGGTCGCTGTGCCGCTCAAGGAACTCAGGATGCGTGTGGGCTATATGATGGATGTAGGCCTTGGCTACCTGACTATGTCTCGTCCGTCAAATACCCTGAGCGGCGGAGAAAGCCAGCGCATCAATCTTGTAAGCTCCCTGGGCAACAACCTTGTTGGCTCCCTCTACATACTTGACGAACCGAGCATAGGCCTGCATTCTCGCGACACCGAAAAGCTGATCGGCGTGCTGAAGCGTCTCCGCGACCTGGGCAATACTGTTCTGGTGGTGGAGCACGACGAGCAGATAATCAAGGCTGCCGACCTGCTGATTGACGTAGGGCCTTTCGCCGGCATCTATGGCGGCCAGATTGTCTATCAGGGACTCCCCGACGGCAGCGGCGTCTACAATGGCGACTCGATAACCATCGACTATCTGCAGGGCCGCAGGAGCAGATATCTGCCCGATGCCAAGAGACAATGGAAATATTCCATCGAGATATGCGGTGCGGCAGAAAACAACCTGAAGAACATATCCGTCAGGTTCCCTCTCAACTGCCTCACCGTGGTGACCGGAGTGAGCGGCAGCGGAAAATCTTCGCTTGTCGGGGACATTCTCTATCCTGCCGTATACCGTCATATCAACCAGATAGGGGAGAGACCCGGCGCATACCGCGAGCTCAAGGGCGACCTGAACAGGATCACTTCCATAGAATATGTGGACCAGAACCCCATAGGCAAGAGCAGCCGTTCGAATCCGGTGACCTACCTGAAGGTATACGACGACATCCGCAAGTTGTTCTCCGAGCAGCCCTATGCCAAAATGAACGGCTTCGGCCACTCGCATTTCTCCTTCAATATCGAGGGCGGCCGCTGTCCGGACTGCCAGGGCGAGGGCGTCATCCGCATCCAGATGCAGTTTATGGCCGACGTGACGATGGTGTGCGAGAGTTGTGGCGGCCACAGGTTCATGCCCGAGATACTCGAAGTCAAGTATCAGGACAAGAATATCGACGACGTGCTGAATATGAGCGTGAGCGAAGCCGTGGAGTTCTTTTCTTCGCAGGAAGATGCGGCGGCAAAGAGGATAGCCGAGAAACTGCAGCCGCTGGTCGACGTCGGCCTTGCATATCTTAAGCTTGGACAGAGCAGCAGCACGCTCAGCGGCGGTGAGAGCCAGCGCATCAAGCTCGCTTCATTCCTGGGGAAGGATTCGTCATCGAAAGACCACATCCTGTTCATCTTCGACGAACCGACCACCGGCCTTCATTTCTATGACATAGAGAAACTTCTCAAATCGTTCGATGCCCTGATATCGAAAGGACACTCCATAATAGTGGTTGAGCACAATATGGACGTGATCAAGGCTGCCGACTGGCTGATAGAACTGGGTCCCGATGCAGGCGACGAGGGTGGAGAACTGATATTCGAGGGAACTCCTGAAGAGCTTGCAAAACATCCCGAATTTCCTACCGGCAAGGCTCTTCAGGAATAGGACTATTCGTCTTCTTCGTCAATCACCATATACCGCTGGTTTCCGAAAAAGCTCATTGCCTTGGCCAGCAGTTCCACCATTGCCTTGTTCCCTTTCTGGTCGTAATAGAATGCGATCAGTTCCATATACATCGTCAGTATGGTGGCGTCTTTCTTCACTACCATAGCCGATGTGTCAAGGTTCAGTCCCTGGGCTGACATCATTGCTGCAAGGCTGTCCTGCATAAAGATTTCGCCCTTGTGGAAGACGTTGAGGTAAAAGAGTATCTTGCCATTTTCTTCATAGACGGGTACGAAACCTCCCTTGAAGCAGAGCGGATAGATCGGCAGCCCTGCGGCGTGTGCCACGGCGAAATACAGCACCGAAATGGCGACTGGATTGCCACGTCTGTTTGCTATGACATTTATGAACAGGGAATTGTCTTCCGAGAAAGAGAACGGGTCAGTGGTGGTGAAACGGTATCTGTTGTAGAAGATGTGGTTCAGGATGCGGGCGTTCTCGACGGCTGTCTTGTCTTCCGACGTCTCGCTCATTATCTCGCCGATGAGCGGAATCAGGTCGTCATAGAAAGCGGCTCTCTTGTAGCCCGGAGTGATCAGAGCGCTTATCAGGTATGCTCCCTCCAGAAGAGTCGCTTCCTCCCTTTTGGCAAGGGCAGCATATTGCTCGAGCTGGTCCAGCACCGAAGCGGCGCTGTAATAGATGTATTTGCGGTTGATGATGTCCCTGCGGGCTTCGTCTTCAGTCTCGATGGCCATATTGCGCAACGCATCCAGCAGTTCGGGACCGCCCTGCCGGATTTTGCGGTCCAGTGCGGAGGCAACCTGAAGGTCAGGATCGTCGAACAGGTCAACCAGATATTCGAGGTCTTTTGTGTCAGCCATTATGCAGTGAGTGAATCAAGTGCGTAAACGATCAGTTTCTCTATGTAAGGCTTGTAGTCGGGAATGCTCTCGAGCCTGAAACGGTTGGCTATGGCGCAGCATATCGTGGCGGCGTGATGCCCCAGCAGGGTGGCGGTGCCTACGATGGCTGAGTTCTCCATCTCGATGTTGGTCATCCTGACGCCCTTGTACTCGAACTGCTCGAGTTTCGGGATGAAGTCGGGGATGGTGAGCCCCATACGGATAGAGCGTCCCTGAGGCCCGTAGAACCCGGGAGCAGACATCGTGATGCCTCTTGCACAGTCAGGGAACTTGTCGAGGATTTCCTTGCTCGACCATACGCAGTAGGGCGTGGCGAGCCTCTTATCCCAGCCCATATGCTTCATAAAGGCCTTCTCCATTCCGCTGTCACTGATGTCGGGACCGCCTTCATACCAGTTCAGGAGGCCGTCGATGCCTATGCCGACTTCCGACAGCACGAACCCGCCGAGAGGGATGTCCGGACGGACGCAGCCGCAGGTACCTATGCGAAGGATGTTGAGAGCCTTGCGCTCGGCTTTCTGCTCCCTCGTCGTGAAATCTATGTTGACAAGTGCGTCCAGCTCGTTCATCACTATGTCGATGTTGTCCGTGCCGATGCCGGTGGACATCACCGTGATGGGCTTGCCGTGATATTTGCCGGTGATGGTGTGAAACTCCCTCGAAGCTTTGTCGCAGACTATGCTCTCTTCGTCGAAGTACTGGGCCACGGCAGGGACGCGGTTCTGGTCACCGACCAGTATGATGGTGTCAGCCAGGTCTTTCGGCAGGATGTGAAGATGGAATACGGATCCGTCGCCGTTGATTATCAGTTCTGATTCTGCTATCCTTCTCATTTCGATGCTTTGGGCGGGATTTTCCCGTTCTTCTTGTTCTTGCGTATGATGTGGTATGCGATGACTTCCGATTCGTCGCGCCAGATGTATCTGATTGCTATCAGCA
>JAEEGG010011988.1_pt1 | contig 18786 bp, 9 predicted proteins | sample 9134161 | NCBI WGS metagenome assembly JAEEGG01 (sample SAMN16246543, study PRJNA631951) | gut metagenome | biome: gut microbiome; feature: rumen; material: CR-attached | host: Bos | place: Iran: Karaj | collected 2018-10 | reverse complement strand
TAGTTGGGTGAGTCAAGTCGTACCAGACTGTCGATGGTGACACCAGGGTAATCGGTGGTGACACTAGCCACGTCGCGGATCCCCTGACCATAGACCATCAACTGTACCTGGGGATTCTTCATGCCCACGTACCAGTCGGTTGGATCGATCCTGTTGACCACATTCTTCTTTGCTGCACTCATTGATAATACGTTTGCCATCAGGATGGCTGTTACAAAAATAATCCGTCGCATAATGTCTTTAGTTTATTCTTTTGGTGCAAAGATAGACATTTTTCCGCTACGTTGTTCTCTCATCTGACGAATTTCTTCAAGGCGATAGGATAAACGTTTGCACAACCCCTTAGCCCTTGTACTCCGTGGGTGTAACACCAAACTGTTTCTTAAACACCACTGAGAAGTGACTCTGGGTACTGAAACCACACTTGTCGGCAATCTCTGACACGGTGTATTCCCCGCTTTTCAACAACTCCGCCGCACGGTTGAGCTTGTAGGTACGGAAGAAGTTTGAGGGTGTCTCACCCGTCAGACCTTTGATCTTGTAATAGAGCTTGGTGCGAGAGATGAGCAGCAGTTTGGTGATGCGGGTCACGTCGAGTTCGGAGTTGGAGAGCTCTTCCTCCATGAGCTTGTAGAGCTCCTCCATGAAGTGCTTGTCCTGGCTGGAGAGGGCATCTTCCACCTGTTCATCTTCCGTGGTAGTGGCTTTTGCCAGCAGTTTGCGGATGCGGGCGCGGTTCTTCAGCTGCGACTGGATCAGGGCAGAGAGAACGGCGGGCTCGAAGGGTTTTGTGACATAAGCGTCGGCACCGACGTTCAGACCTTCGATCTGGTTGTCGGCTGTGATCTTCGCCGTGACGAGGATCACAGGGATATGACTGAGTTGGATGTCTTGTTTGATCTCCTGACAGAGTTGGTAGCCGTCCTTTCCCGGCATGGCGACATCGCTGAGTACCAGGTTCGGCTCTGCTGCCCGCATCTCCTCCAGGGCCGTTTCTGCATCGAGACAGGTGATAAGACGGTAGTCACGTGAGAAGAGTACACGCATGTAGTTGATGATCTCCGTGTCATCATCCACAATGAGAATGGTGGGACGGGTGTCCTCCGTACTTTCTGTTGTCTGAACGGGTTGTGACATGGATGAGATGTCGATGATGCGGTTGTCGGCCACGTTGTCGGTGGCAATCACCTGTCGTTCCGTCTCTGTGTAGGCTGTCTCCTTCATCGGATAGGTGAGCGTAAAGACGGCACCAGAACCTTCCTGGCGGTTGGCGACCGTCAGTGAGCCGTGGTGGAGTTCTGCCAGACGGCGTGAGTAATAGAGTCCGATACCCGTACCCCAGTTGATGATACCTTTCGTCTGGTTATTCAGTTGGTAGTAACGCTTGAAGATGTTCTCCAGCTGATCTTCTGGAATCCCTTTGCCTGTATCGGCTATGCTGACCTTTATCAGATCATCTTCCACATCGAGCGACACGTCGATAAAACCACCCCTTGGTGTGAACTTCAGCGCGTTGGAGATGAGGTTGGTGAGAATCTTTTCCAGTTTGTCACCGTCGGTCCATGCCATCAGCATGTCCTCCATCCCATAGCGGTTGATAGTCACATTGCGTTCGTGGGCGTTGTAGATGAAATAGTCACAGACGCCGTTGACCACCTGGACCACGTCGAGTTTCTCTACATGCAATCGCAGCGTGTCGTTCTCCAGCTTGTTGAAGTCCATCAGTTGGTTCACAAGCTTGAACATCCGTTGGATATTACGTTGTGTGATGCTGAGCAGACCGCGGTCCTCATCGCTGAGGGAGTTGCTCTTGACAAGCTGTCCCACAGGACCTGCAATCATGGTCAGTGGTGTGCGGAACTCATGGGCAATGTTAGCAAAGAAGCTCATGTTCATCTGGTTGGTACGCAGCTCCTGCTCTTTCTCCATCTCTGCCTGACGGGCAGCGCGCCGTGCTGCCACCACATGCCGCGCACTCAGGTAGAGGTAATAGGCGATGGCAGAAGCCAGGGCAAGGTAGATGAGCCATGCCCACCAGGCATTGGATGGGGCAGGATCGACCCTGACACTCAAGGTGCGCTCTTCAGAGTTAACTTCATCGCTGGCATTGTCGGCGGCTTTCACACGGAAGGTGTAGCTGCCTGTCGGCAGGTTGGCATAGCTGGCAGAGTGGGTGTTGCCCGCATCGATCCAGTCGTTGTCGAAACCGTCTAACTTATAATAATAATGTACGCGCTCATATTCGCCGAAGTCGATGGCGGTGTATGAGATGCTGAAACTGTTTTCGCTATGACGTAGTCGTACCTCACGGCAACTGTCAAGCAAGGCATTGATAGGTCCGTCTTCAGAGGGCTGTACGAGTTGGTTGTGGATTTTCAGGTCACAGAGACGGATGGGCATCTGTCGCTGTGTGTCGATATCGGCAGGGTTGAACATCGTGATACCGTCGGTGCTACCGAATACCAGACTGCCGTTGGGTAACTGACAGGAAGCGCGGTCCACGAACTCATCGCCACCAATACCGTCAGCCTTGTATAGTGAGGTGATACGTCCCGTCTTCCGGTCCCAGCGGTTCAACCCTTTCATCGTACTGATCCAGAGATTGCCCTGCTGGTCTTCCTCGATGCTTCCTACATCAGAACAGGAGAGTCCTGCGATGCGTGTCATCTCGTTAGTCTTCAGGTTGTAACGCATCAGACCGTTGCTGACGGTACCGATCCATACATCACCTTTGGAGTCCTGCAACATATCGGTAGGGATGAACACGCTGTGACGGATGCATGCTGCCAGGGAGGGAATATCGAGTTCGCTGAACTTCCCCGTCTGGGGATTCATGCGGAGGATTTTCTGGTAGAAGGCCGAGATCAGCATCTGTCCGTCGTTGAGCTTCAGCAGTGAGGGGATGAAACAGAAATCGGCATTATATGCCTGTTTCACGATGGGTTGATCGGATCCTTTGGGGAATCCTGCGATGTCGTTGCTACTGGTGGACACCCACACCGTCCCGTCGTCCGTCTGTTCGAAGTCCATCGGTGCAATGAAGGGCCATTGACTGAGGATGTTAAGTCGTCCGCCCTTATAGCTGCATTTGAGAACCAGACTGGGCGTGGAGAGCCACAGCAGACCGTCGCTATCGCAGAAGATATGAGTCACCGCATTCTTCTGTTCGCCTAAGGGCAGACCCTCTAAGGGAACGGCCTCTGCCTTTTGGGAGTCGAGGTGATAGACAAAGAGTCCTTTAAGCAAGGTGGAGATCCAGAGGTTCTGTTGCTGATCGGTGGCCACCGCCATGACTGAGGAGTTGTCGATGACACGGTTCAGATAATTATCACTGCCACCGAACTTCTCCTTATAAAAATAATCGACGAAGAGTCCTTTGTCGTAGGTGCCCAACCATACATTCTTCCTGGAGTCCTGGAACACCAATGTCACCATTGCATCAGGTATTGGACGTGTGAAGCCTGCATCGCCCTGGGCATGTAACGTCTGCTGAAGCAGGTTCAATTCAAACATACCATTGTGCGAGGTACTCAGTAGGATGGTGTTGTCTTCCAGGAGTCGTGCCGCCTGGATGATACTGGTATGGGCCAACAGACGTTTCTCCATCTCTGGGGCGAGGGGCACCTGTTGAAGCGATTTCGTATCAAAGAGTCTGATATGACCATACCCTGACAGGACTATCAGACCGTTGGAGAGCACTTCGGAGAAGAAAAAAGGTTGATCACCCAACGATACCTCACTTTTCAGTTTGAATGTCGAGGGCTGATACACCAGGATGCGTTGGCTCTCGGTGATGAGAATCTGGTCTGAGGCATCGATGACACAGTTACCCCATGCCCATTGTTGTCTGGCCATCTGACGGGTGATGATAGGGTGGAATGCCTGTAGGGCATCGTCATAGCGCAAAACCTCCGTGCCAGTGTAGGCAAACACCTGCCCATGACTGTCCTGCAAGAGTTTCTGCACATTGTAGTTGGTCGTTTTCATGGCGATACGATCAAAGGTGTCCATATGGTTATAGCGGCAGATACCGTTTACCGTCGCCACCCAGAGCTGCCCTTTGCGGTCGCACAGGATATCTTTGATCTGGTTGTCTGGCAATCCTAACGAGTCGTCAGTACAGAGATACTGGTGATACTCATGACCATCATAGCGGTTCAGTCCACGGAACGTACCGATCCAGAGTTGTCCAGAGGCATCTTCTGCGATACACTGTACACGAATGTTGGAGAGTTCTTGTGCCACCACCACGCCATGTACCTCGTCCTTGTCAAGCTGCTCCTGGGATGCCTGTTTCTGACAGGCTGTCAGGAGTGCAGCCAATAAACACAAGCCCCCCAAGATGCTGCGCCCTATTTTCGTTGTCATACCAAATGCGTTTTAGATTTCGGCTACAAAGATAAGAAAAAAAGAAATGAAATGGAAGCCTGAAGTGCGAAAAGTGTAAAAAAAGACAGGGACAATTTAACGAATTGGACAAGTTTTGAACAAATCGGAACGTACTGAAACACTTTTGAACACGGGGAAAAATCAAAAGAACGCCTTGACATGCTTCCTTTTTATATTATTTGTAATTTTGCACCCGAAATTCAAATCATCTTTTTAAAATCTATCATTTAACTTCAATTGAACATGAAAATTATAAGAACAATGATGGTGGCTGCCCTCTGCCTGATAGGTATGGCAGCCAACGCTCAGCAGAACCTGAGCTGGGGACAGGGTCCGCAGGTTGCCTCACCCGATGTCCATGCCGACAACACCGTGACTTTCAATCTGATTGCCCCAGAGGCACAGAAGGTTCAGATCACTGGCGACTTCCTGCCTCCGAAGAAGGTCGAGTTCGGTGGTAACACCTACGATATGCCTGGTGTGGCTGATCTCGTGAAGGACGACAAGGGCGTATGGAGCTTTACTTCTGAGGCATTGAAGCCTGAGCTCTATACCTATAATATGATTGTGGATGGTGTGAAGATCATCGATCCGCTGAATGTCTATAATATCCGCGACATCAACAACCTGTTCAGTGTCCTGCTGATTAGTGGTGATGCCCGTACTGATCTCTATAAGGTCAACAAGGTGGCTCATGGTACTGTCAGCAAGGTGTGGTACGAGAGCCCTACTGCTGATCTGACCCGTCGTGTGACTGTCTATACACCTGCAGGCTACGAGACCAGTGGTAAGGAATATCCTGTGCTCTATCTGTTGCATGGTATCGGTGGCGACGAGAACGCCTGGAGCGAACTCGGTCGTGCTGCCCAGATTCTTGACAACCTGATTGCCCAGGGAAAGGCAGAGCCTATGCTCGTGGTGATGACCAATGGTAACATCTCTCAGGAGGCTTGCCCGGGTGAGACCTCTGAGGGCTTCAAGGTGCCCACCATGATGCTCCCCAAGACGATGGAGGGTAGTTTCGAGACTGCTTTCCCCGATGTGGTGAAGTTCGTCGAGAAGACCTATCGTGTGAAGAAGGATAAGGCGCATCGTGCCATCGCTGGCCTGTCAATGGGTGGTTTCCATAGCCTCTTCATCTCTATCAACAATCCTGATCTGTTCGACTATGTAGGTCTCTTCTCTGCAGCTGTCGATCAGAACCAGCCCGATCCTAATGGTCATCCCGAGATCTATGCAGACCGTGACACGAAGATCGACAACCTCTTCGCCAAGAACCCCAAGCTCTTCTGGATCGGTATTGGTAAGACCGACTTCCTCTACAAGAACAACAACGACCTGCGCGCTTACCTCGATGGTAAGAACCACAAATATACCTACCTCGAGACCGAGGGTGGTCATATCTGGCGCAACTGGCGTATCTACCTCTCAGAATTCACTCCATTATTATTCAAATAATTAATTAGCAAGATAAAGAAAGCTTTATGAAGAAATCCGTATTATTTATTGCAGCAGCAGCTGTTTTGTTCAGCTGTGCGACAGCCGACAAGCAGGCTCCCAAGAACACGATCAATCAGGAAGAAGTGATCAGCAAGTTGTCACTTGAAGACAAGGCCCACTTCGTGATCGGTGTTGGTATGGAAGGTTTTAGTGGTGACAATGCCGTGATTGGTGCTACCCGTAACCTTGTTCCTGGTGCCGCAGGTACCACTTATCCTCTCGACTCTTTAGGTATCCCTTCCATCGTTTTGGCTGACGGTCCTGCCGGACTCCGTATCGATCCGACGCGTGAGGGTGACTCTGCTACCTACTATTGCACCCACTTCCCCATCGGAACACTGCTGGCCTCTACTTGGAACACTAAACTCATCGAGGAGGTTGGTCAGGCCATTGGTGAAGAGGTGAAGGAATACGGTACCGATGTGTTGTTGGCACCTGCCCTGAACATCATGCGTAACCCCCTCTGCGGTCGTAACTTCGAGTACTACTCTGAGGATCCCGTGGTGGCTGGTAAGACGGCTTCTGCCTATATCACTGGCGTTCAGAAGAACGACGTAGGCACGAGCATCAAGCACTTCGCAGCCAACAATCAGGAGACCAACCGTATGAACACTGATGCACGTATCTCTCAGCGTGCCCTCCGTGAGATCTATCTGAAGGGTTTCGAGATCGCCATCAAGGAGAGCAAGCCCTGGACGGTGATGACCTCTTATAACTATATCAACGGCACTTACTCTTCTGAGAGCAAGGACCTCGTGGAGACCATCCTGCGTGATGAGTGGGGTTACGAGGGAACCGTGATGACCGACTGGTTCGGTGGTAAGGACGGTGCCAAGCAGATGTGGGCAGGTAACGATATGCTGCAGCCTGGTAAGAAGGAGCAGTTCGACAGCATCGTGGCTGGCGTGAAGAGCGGCAAACTCGCTGAGGCCGACCTCGACCGTAACGTGGGTCGCATCCTCAACCTCATTGAGAAGAGTCCCCGCTACCAGGGTTATAAGTTCAGCAACAAGCCCGACCTGAAGGCTCACTCTGAGGTGACCCGTCAGTCTGCTGCTGAGGGTATGGTGCTCATGAAGAACGAGAAGGCACTGCCTTTTGCTGAGAACATCAAGAAAGTGGCTCTCTATGGTATCACCTCTTACGACTTCATCGCAGGTGGAACTGGTTCTGGTAATGTGAACCATGCTTATGTGGTCTCTCTGCTCGATGGTATGAAGAATGGTGGCTATACCGTTTCTGAGGAATTGAAGAATGCTTATGAGACCTATCTTGTCGAGGCCAAGAAGAAGGCTGAGGCAGAGCTGGAGGCTAAGGCCAAGAAGGATCCGAAGAACGCTATGCTTGTGAAGTTCCTCCCACAGCCGCTGCCTGCTGAGAAACTCTTCTCTGCTGAAGAACTCACTGCCCAGGCTGGCAATGCCGATGTGGCTGTGATCACCCTTGGTCGTCTCTCTGGTGAGTTCTTGGATCGTAATGTAGCTGACTTCAACCTGAGCGACTCTGAGCGTAAGCTCATCGAGCAGGTATGTGAGGTCTATCATAAGGCTGGCAAGCAGGTGGTTGTGCTGCTGAACATCGGTGGTGTCATCGAGACGGCCTCTTGGAACGCATTGCCCGATGCTATCCTCTGCGCTTGGCAGGCTGGTCAGGAAGGTGGTAACAGCGTCGTTGACGTACTCAGCGGCAAGCAATCACCTTCAGGTAAGTTCACGATGACCTGGCCCGTGAAGTTCACGGATGCTTATAGCTCTAAGAACTTCCCTATCGACGAGGATCCTCGTATCGACATGCTGAACCAGGGTAAGAAGGGTGACGTGAAGAACGTGGATTACACCAACTACGAGGAAGATATCTACGTGGGCTACCGTTACTTCGACAGCTTCGACGTACCTGTGAGCTATCCCTTCGGCTTCGGTCTCAGCTATACCACTTTCGAGTACAGCGATGCTAAGGTTGATCAGAAGAACGACATCTACGATGTGACTGTCACTGTGAAGAATACTGGTGATCGCGAGGGCAAAGAGGTTGTAGAACTCTATGTGGCTGCGCCTGACTCAAAGGCTGCCAACAAGCCCGTTAAGGAACTGAAGGCCTTTGCCAAGACGAAGAACCTGAAGCCTGGTGAGAGCGAGACCATTACCCTCAGCGTGAATGCTGCCGACCTCGCTTCGTTCGATGAGGCTGCCTCTGCATGGGTGGTTGCCGAGGGTGAATATCAGTTCATCGTTGCTGCCTCTGCCCAGGACATCAAGGCTACCCTCCCTGCTGCTGTCAAGAATATGCAGACCAAGTGCAACGACGCCCTGAAGCCCCAGGCTCCCATCAACACCCTGAAGCGCTAACAAAAACAGTAACAGCAAATGAAACATTATTCGATTCATCATATTGGTTTAGTAACGTTGGTTGTAGCCCTGTTGAGTGGCTACAACCTTCGTGTATCTGCCCAGCAGTTGCGTGCAGATAATCTGGATGAGGTAGTGAACGCCCTGACACTCGAAGAGAAGTGCCACCTTGTATTAGGTTGTGGCATGCACTTCAACGATGATGCCAAGTTTCCTGGCACCGCTGGTAGTACCTATGGCGTACCCCGTCTGGGTATCCCTGAGACCTATTGCGCTGACTCTCAGCAGGGTCTTCGTATGAACGCCAAGCGCGACTGGGATCACAATGACTATTTCCCCACCGACTTCGTGGCATCACCCACGTTGGCTTCGACCTGGGATCGTGATGCTGCCTTCAAGGTCGGCCAGGGCATTGGCAATGAGGTGCGCGAGTTCGGTCTCGACTGGATCCTGTCGCCTGCCATGAACCTGATCCGTAATCCGCTATGTGGTCGTAACCACGAGTATTACTCTGAGGATCCTTACCTCTCTGGTACCATCGGCGCAGGCTATGTGAATGGTGTACAGAGTGAGGGTACAGCTGCCAGTCCGAAGCACTTCGTGGCTAACAACCAGGAGACGAACCGTAACAATAACATCTCCCAGGTGTCGCAGCGTGCCCTGCGTGAGATCTATCTGAAGGCGTTTGAGATCATGGTGAAGGAGAGCGATCCCTGGACCATCATGACCTCTTATAATAAACTGAATGGTCCGTATGCTGTACAGAACCATGAGTTGCTCACCACCATCGTGCGCGACGAGTGGGGTTGGAAGGGAATGTATGTGTCAGACTGGAACGCAGGCGACGATGCCGTTGCAGCGATGCTGGCAGGTAACGATATGTTACAGCCTGGACAGCCCAAGCAGTATGACGCCATCTTGGAAGCTGCCCAGAACGGCAAACTGCCGATGGAGGTGCTCAACGCCAATGTGAAGCGTATATTACAATATGTGGTGAAGACCCATAACTTCAAAGGTTACAAATACAATAATGCCCCCAATCTGAAGGCGCATGCCAAGACGGTGCGTGAGGTGGGTGCCGATGGTATCGTGCTGCTGAAGAACAGTGGGATCCTGCCACTGACTGGTAAGCGTGTTGCTCTCTTCGGTTGTACCTCTTATGACTGGATCTCTGGTGGTTCAGGTTTCGGAGGCACCAGTGTCGGCCACTATACCGTATCTCTCGTTGAGGGGCTGCGCAGTGCCGGCTATGAGGTGTACAAGCCTTTACTCAAAGCCTACACCCAGCATCTGGCTGCTGAGGAGAAACGTCTGTTCCCCAATGGTCGTCCTCCGTTCTCACTGTTACCACCGGCTCGTGCTGATGAGAAGCAGTTTACTGCTGAGGAGATGGCTGCTGCCGTCGATGGCTCAGATGTAGCTATCATCTCTTTAGGTCGTAAGAGTGGTGAGGCCGCTGACCGTAATGCCGAGGACTTCTATCTGAAGGATGGTGAGAAGGCGCTGATCAAGGCCGTGAGTGAGGCTTATCATGCCAAAGGCAAGCAGGTGGTGGTGCTGCTCGATATCTGTAGTCCCATCGACGTAGCTTCCTGGCAGGATCAGATCGACGCCCTTGTCTGCACCTGGCAGGGTGGTCAGGAGAGTGGCTTCTCTGTCGCTGACGTTCTCTCAGGTCAGGTGAACCCCAGTGGCAAGTTGCCGATGACCTTCCAGATCAACTATGGTGATGCCTATGCCGATAAGAACTTCCCCGCGCATGTGGATGACAAGACCCTCGGTGCGATGTTCATGTGGGGGTATAATAAGGATCAGGCTCCCAAGGAACGCCAACCCCAGAAAGATATCGACTTCACGAACTATGAGGAGGATATCTACGTGGGCTATCGTTACTTCGACTCTTTCGAGAAGCCTGTGGCCTATCCTTTCGGCTTCGGCTTAAGCTATACCACCTTCGATTATGACAACATGAGTGTCACGGAGGCTAATGGTATATTTACGATTAAGGTAGATGTGAAGAATACAGGTGATCGTGCTGGTCGTAACGTGGTGGAACTTTTCGTGGCAGCACCTAACAGCAAGAAGCTGAACAAGCCCGAGAAGGAACTGCGCAACTATACCAAGACGAAGCTATTGCAGCCTGGTGAGACGGAGACGGTCACCATGCAGGTGAAAACCTCCGACTTGGCCTCCTTCGATGAGAAGGCTTCTGCCTGGAAGACTGATGCCGGTCGTTACGCTTTCCTGATCTGTTCTTCTGTCAACACCGTTGAGGCAAAGGCTTCTGCCAATGTGAAGGCTTGGAGTCAGAAAGTCCACAATGTGATGAAACCCAATGTGAAACTTAATCTGCTCAAGAGATAATGAAGAAAATTCTTTTCTTTATTCTGTTAGCATGCTGCGCTGTGCCCATGATGGCACAGTGGCAGATGCAGCCAACTCCCAACGATACGCTCCAGCCCGTCCGTAACCTCGGTGATGGTAAGGTGGCTTTCAGTATCTATGCTCCCAATGCCAAGGAAGTGGGCTTTGGCGGTGACGCCATGCCTTGGGGCAAACCGGTTCAGTTCACGAAGGCCGACAATGGCGTGTGGACTACCGTGATCTCTGATTTGAAGGACGGCGTCTATCGCTACAACTTTACCGTCGATGGTGTGAAGGTGCAGGATCCCAAGGGCGCCCTCTCTGCTGAGACCTCAGCCCTTGCCAACATCGGTGATGGCAAGCAGTTCTATGATGTGCGTGTTGAAATCCCGCACGGTGCCATCGCCCAGCGCTATTATTTCAGCAAGACACTCAACTGTCTGCGTCGTCTGCATGTCTGGACACCAGCAGGCTATGAGAAGAGTTCAGACAAACTCCCCGTGCTCTACCTGATTCATGGTGGTGGTGACAATGATGCCTCCTGGCCTGGTGTGGGTTGCGCTGGTACAATTCTCGACAATCTGTTGGCTGAGGGTAAGATCCAGCCGATGGTCGTCGTGATGCCCAACGGCTCTATCGCCACGAAGAATCTCATGGACGAAGTGCCCCTCTTCGAGCAGGATCTCGTCACCAGTATCATCCCCTATATCGAAGACAACTACCGTGTGCTGGCCGATAAGGCCCACCGTGCGATGGCTGGTCTCTCGATGGGTGGTATGGAGACGATGGAGACCATCCTCAACGATTACGATAAGTTCGACTACTTCTGGGTACTCAGTTCTGGTTGGTTCCCAGCTCAGGCTGAGCAGTTCGAGGGTTATCGTCAGCGCGTGAACAAAGCTGCTGATGGTATCAAACAGAACGTGCGTCAGCTCGTGTTCACCCAGGGCGACCCTGAGGATATTGCTTATCAGAACGGTCTCGCCACCCTGAAGCTCTTCGATGCTGCAGGTATCAAGTATGAGTTCTATACCGCTCCTGGTGGTCACACATGGTACACCTGGCGCAACAACCTTTATCAATTAGCACAACGTCTTTTCAAATAATAACAATCGTATGAGAAAAACAATTCTAACGCTTGCCCTCGCAGCGATGTGCTGCGTAGGTGCTCAGGCACAGGAGAAACTCTTCAATAGTGCCAGTGTTCAATCACCTGTTGTCAACAACGACGGAACTGTAACCTTTAACCTCTATGCCCCCAAGGCTGTGAAGGTGGAGGTGACTGGCGACTTCCTGCCTACTCAGCCCATCGAGATTCCTGGTTATGGCAAATATGATGCTCCAGGCGTGGCTGAGCTGAAGGAGGGTAAGAACGGCGTGTGGAGCTACACCACCGACAAACTCGCCCCTGAGATGTACAGCTACACCTTCAACATCGACGGTCTGACAGGCGTGAAGGATCCTGCCAACATCTACGTGAATCGCGACATCGTATCGTTCACCAACATCTTCATCGTCAGTGATGAGAAGGGCGACAAGGGTGATCTGTATCGCGTGAACGAGGTGCCTCATGGCAATCTCTCTAAGGTCTGGTATCCCAGTCCCACACTGAAGATGCAGCGCCGCATGACCATCTATACCCCTGCTGGCTATGACAAGGGCGGAAAGTACCCCGTGCTCTACCTGCTTCACGGTGCTGGTGGCGACGAGAACGCATGGAGCGAGCTCGGACGCGCTGCCCAGATCCTCGACAACCTCATTGCCACAGGTAAGGCCAAGCCGATGATTGTGGTGATGCCCAATGGCAACCCCAATTGTCAGGCAGCCCCCGGTGAGTGGTCGTTTGGCATGTACACCCCAGGCTTCCGCGACAGCGGTACTGGTCCTACAGCTCCCGCTGCTGCCACGATCCCTGAGAGCTTTATGGACATCGTGAACTATGTGGATGCCAACTACCGCACTTTGAAGGATCGTTCTCATCGTGCAATCTGCGGTCTGTCCATGGGTGGTGGCCACACCTTCCACGTGAGTCTGCTCTATCCCAACAAGTTCGACTACTTCGGACTCTTCTCAGCAGGTCTGCACTTAGCCAATGGCGGTTATCAGGATCCGTTTGCCGAGCAGATCAAGAATAATCCCGATTTCGCAAAGCAGTCAGCCACTCTCTTTGGCAGTAAGCCCAAGCTCTACTGGATGGGTATGGGTAAGACCGACTTCCTCTATCAGAGCACCGTTGATCTGCGTAACTACTGGGACAGCAAGGGTTACAAGTATGAGTATGTAGAGACCGATGGCGGCCACATCTGGCGCAACTGGCGTATCTACCTCACGATGTTCGCCCAGAAGATCTTTAAGTAATCATAGATATGCAAAAAGAAGAATCCTCGACCAAACGGCCGAGGATTTCTCTTTAGTTAGTGAACTTGATTTGTGAGCGTACAAACTTCATGAAATCATCGATGAGCTGGATGCGCTCCCGATTAGGAACCGTGATGAGCGATGCCCCGTTGTTAAACTGTATCACAGTAGGCTTGTCAGCCTCGAACACAGGCCACTGAGGCAACCCAGCTCCATTAGGATCACCACCCGTCTTGGCAAAGTTCACCCAGTATTGCTGCATCAGGTCGCCCACCAGCTTCTCCTGTGGGAACCTGTCCCCCTTATCATCGAAGACACCCTTCAGATACATGATGTCATCGGCATGGGCTGCGCCACGACGATTACCCTTGGCATAGACAGTGGTGTCCGACTTCTGCGCCAGATAAGCCACATAGACAGGACTCTTACCTGTCTGCTTCTGCTGGGTTGCCCAGGCATAGGCAGGCCATCCGAAACCTATATCGCGCGTCACATCACGCAGACTGAAGAGACGCTCCTCAGCGGAATTGCCAGGAAACAGTGCCTTCGCCTTGTCGGCCCACTCTCCTGGTAACTGACGGAAGAACTGATTGTATTGTTCCGTGCTCACACTGTCGTATTCCACAGCTCCCTCGTCGCCGTTATGCATGATCAGCACAGGCACATCGTTGTAGTTGCCCTTCTCATAGAGGTTGTAGATAGGTTCTGGTATCACGTACCCATCCACGATCGGCTGGCATGCCTGGAAGTTCGCATCGTTACCCGTCAGATCCTTGGCATCCATCTGGCGCATCTCCGCGATAGAGTTCTTCTTCAACTGTCCCATAAACAACTGACCATACATCTGAGCCATCTGCTGATTCATCACATTCATCGGACTCATCATGGCGCCGCTCTGACTGATACAGGCACGGAACAACCCCTTGGCCAATGGCGAGGCACAGAGGATATGACAACTTATGGCACCAGCCGACTCACCGAAGATCGTCACCTTCGAGGGGTCGCCGCCGAAGTTCTTGATGTTACGCTGCACCCACTGCAGGGCGAATATCTGGTCGAGCATACCGTAGTTGCCTGAGTGCCCATCCGCTTCCTTGGCCAGATCGGCATGTGCCATGAATCCCAGCGCGCCTGCACGATACTCGATGGATACAGTCACCACCCCTCTACGAGCCAGACTCTGCCACAGGTCGCCACCATAATGCTCCGTACGGAAAGCACCACCATGGATAAACACCATCACAGGCAGCGCCTCATCGACACTCTTGGCTGGTGTGGCCACACTCAGATACAAGCAGTCCTCACTCATCATGTCATATTTCACATAACTCTTTTCAGGCTGTGGGGGCCACTTCGCCACATCTTCAGCTTTCAGCACACCCGCCCAGGGTTTGGCAGGCTGCGGTGCCTTCCATCGCAGATCACCCACGGGAGGTGCTGCATAGGGAATCGCTTTATACACGGCGACAGAGCCCTCAAGGTCACCCTCAACATCGCCTGTTTCCACATGAGTCTTTAACAAAGGTTGAACTTCGTTCGACAGAGGTTGTGCTTGCCCCGCCATAGCGAAGACGGCAAACATAATGGTTGATAATAGTTGCTTCATAAGTTAATCATTAATGGGTTCAACATTCATTTCGGAGGCAAAGATACAAATAAAAAAGAGAAGAGAAACCAATTTATGATTTTTTTACTCACTAAATCAAAAAGCCCTCAAAATCGAAAAGCACTGCCACCCTTTCTTGTCATCTCGACTAAACGAAGCGCATGGAGAGATCTTTTGAGATGAATTAATTATAAAACCCCGCTCGGAGGAGCGGGGCTTTATTGATTGATGCTGCATAAACTTATGCGAAAGGATTCTCTGTGGGATAGAAGTCACCCTTCGGGAAGTTGTAGTCGATCTCATCCACGGGAATACCCATGTACTTGAGAACCTCCCACAGGTACTTACCCTGATGACCGAACATCACAGCGCAGTGGTGTGGGTAGTGCTTCTCGATGAGGACGTGACGATAGAAGCGGCTCATGTTCTTGATACCGAAGATACCGATAGAACCGAATGAGCGGGTAGCTACTGGGATCACCTCACCCTGAGCGATGTAAGCGCGGAGCTTGGTGTCGGCTGTTGACTGCAGACGATAAACAGTAGCCAGACCTGGCTGGATGTCACCCTCAAGGGTACCATTGGTCACCTCTACAGGCAGAGCGCGGGCCATAATGCGCTGGAAGCACATCTGGCAGTTGCAAACCTTAGAAGAAGCGGTGTTACCACAGTGGAAGCCCATGAAGATTTCCTTCTCGGTATAGCTGTCGCAAGCGAACTTCTTACCCTTGATGCTCTCCTCGAACATATCCTGAGGAACGGTGTTGTTGATGTCGAGCAGGGTTACAGCGTCCTGACTGATGCAGGTACCGATGTACTCTGACAGTGCACCGTAGATATCAACCTCACAAGCTACGGGGATACCACGACCTGTCAAGCGGCTGTTCACGTAGCAAGGTACGAAGCCGAACATGGTCTGGAAAGCAGGCCAGCACTTGTTGGCCATAGCCACGAACTGACGAGAGCCCTTGTGAGCCTCGATCCAGTCGGTCAGTGTCAGCTCATACTGAGCGAGCTTAGGCAGCACTGAAGGAATCTTATTACCTGTACCGAGCTCAGCAGCCATATCCTTTACTACACCGTCGATACGGGGATCGCCCTGGTGCTTCTGGAAAGCCTCGAGCAGGTCGAGCTCAGAGTTCTCCTCGATCTCAACGTCGAGATCATAGAGGGCACGGATAGGAGCGTTACAAGCCAGGAAGTTGTTAGGACGGGGACCGAAGCTGATGATCTTCAGGTTCTGCAGACCAACGATAGCGCGGGCGATGGGCAGGAACTCGTGGATCATCTCTGCGCACTGACCAGCGTCGCCAACAGGCTCCTCAGGAATGTACGCACGGGTCTTGCGCAGGCTCAGTGCCTGGCTGGCATTCAGCATACCGCAGTAAGCGTCGCCACGACCGTCGATCAGGTCTTTCTGAGTCTCCTCAGCAGCAGCGCAGAACATCGTTGGGCCCTGGAACCAGTCAGCGATCATGGTCTCAGAGATCTCAGGACCGAAATTGCCCAGATAAACGCAGAGTGCGTTACAGCCGGCCTTCTTCACATCCTCCAGAGCCTGCTGAGCGTGGATCTCACTCTCAACGATGGTGATAGGACACTCGTAGATGCCTTCCTTACCAAACTTCTTCTCATACTCAGCAATCACGGCCTTACGGCGGTTAACTGCCAATGACTCGGGGAAACAGTCGCGACTTACGGCGACGATACCCACCTTAATTACAGGTACATTATTCATATTCATTTTAAGTTAAAAAAGTAATGCTTAGTTCGCAGGTTGCAAAGATAGGCATTTTTCTTCATACAATGATACTTTTTTGCCTCAAATTTTAGTGGATTTGTATAAAATTAACGCTGACCGTTGGAACAGAAGCATAAAAATTGATAGGATTTTGATGTTTTTGGCGGAATTTTTTGTACCTTTGCGCCCAATTTACAATTTTTAATAGTTATAGAATCTTATGAAGAGAATCTTATTCCCATTTGTTGTTATTGTCTTTGGCGTTCTTTGCAGCTGTACCAAAGATGATACTGTGGTGGCACTGTCAGCCAAGAGCTATCTGACACTGTGGAATCAATGTGAGGCCGTTACAGCCCTCCAGGAGTATGTAGAGGATGTGACCAATCCGTCCTCTAAGAACTTTATCAAGAAGGAAGACCGAATAGCAACCTTCGACATGGACGGCACCTTCGTCGGCGAACTCTATCCTACGTATTTCGAGTACAATCTGCTGGAGGAGCGAGCACTGGAGGATGCTAAGTATAAGGATATCGCCCCCGCCGATGTCAAGGAGGCGGCTCAGGAAATCAGAGACTTTGTCAGGAACGGTAAGGCCCTGCCCGCCCATTTCGACATGAAGCACGCCCGTGCAGCGGCAAAGGCATATTCGGGCATGACGCTGGCTGAGTTCGACGCCTATGTGAAAGCCTATGCATCTAAGCAGGCCAATGGCTTCAAGGGTATGACTTACGGTCAGAGCTTCTATAAGCCGATGCTACAGGTGTTTGACTATCTGAAGGCGAATGGCTTTACGTTTTATGTCGTGTCCGGGTCCGACCGTTTTATCTGTAGAGCACTGGTCGAGTCGATTGGCATCGAGCCTAATCGCGTCATAGGAATGGATGTGAAACTCCGCTCTTCCAAGCAGGGTACCGAAGAAGGTGTCAATTACACCATAGAGAAGGCAGAGGACCTCATCCGCACCGATGAACTCATCATCAAGAACCTGAAGACCAATAAGGTGTTGCAGATCAGTCAGGAGATTGGCAAGATACCTGTGCTGTCGTTTGGTAACAGCAGTGGCGACTGTGCCATGCATAACTATTGCCTGAGCAATCCGAAATACAAGACAGCTGTCTTTATGCTGATTGCCGACGATGATGCCAGAGATCATGCCAATCGGGAGAAAGCGCTTAGCTTAGGTGAAAAGTGGCGCCAATCCGGTTATCATGTCATTTCGATGAAAGATGACTTCAAGACCATCTATGGCGATGGAGTAGAGAAAACTGATTTTGTTTTTGAATGAAACAGAGAAAGGCATCCCCAATCGGATGCCTTTCTTATTCATCTTGAGTGCTTTTGGCTGGAAATTGTCAGCCGGAATGAAAACAAAAGACGTTAAAATCCCCGACGACGCTTATTTCTTTCGCAGAATTTCACTATCTTTGCAGGCGGAACTTATTTATCAGCCGATGTACGATCAACAAATAAACGAAGGCATCTTCTATTTGATGTTCTATGCGAGTGTCATGATGTTCAATCTGATAGCCAGTTGCTATCTGCTGTTCCGTCGTGCCAATGCCATAGTGCCTGATGTCACACCTCCACAGCGCTTGCGCCGTTGTACGGCAGCCTTCTTTATCACGATGTCTTTGAGTCATCTGTGGTATCTGCCAAGTATGTTTCTCACTTCAAGCGAAGATATTGAACTGAGCTATTATATAGCTACAATGCTCGATTTCATGTTGGTTTATTCCTTGGCGATAGCTATCATGCTGGCTATGCTGCAAGACCGCAGGCGCCCTCTGTGGCCTGCTGCCGTGATGGTGGCTCCCCTTGTTATCGGCGTGGCGGTGTATCTCATCAGCCGTAGCGATGTACTGCTATCTTCTTTGTATGTCTATTTGCTGTTGTTGGGCATCGGACTATTAATATATATGGTACGCGCGATGAGACAATACGGGCTCTGGTTGCGCGACAACTATGCCGATCTTGAGAATAAGGAAGTGTGGCAGTGCTTTGTGATCCTTGTTTTCTTCCTGCTGGCGTTTGGTCTCTATACGTTTGAGCCCGAGTACCCGATCATCAAATACATCACCCAGGTGAATAACCTCATAGTGGTCTCTTATCTCCTGTGGCGGGCAGAAACGCTGAGTGATCTGAGCCAATTTGATAGCAAATCTGTTTCAACAAGTGTCCCCAGCGAGACGATAGACGATGATCTTTCATCGGCAGTACAAGACAAAATCGGTCAGTTATTACAGAAGCATTGCGTGTCCACGCAACTCTACCTGCAGCATGACCTGAACAGTCAGCAGCTTGCCCAAGCCATTGGAACCAACCGTTTCTATCTCAGCCAATATTTCTCAAGTCGCGGCCTGCACTACAACGACTATATCAACGAGTTGCGCATCCAGCATTTCATCAGTCTCTATCACAAGGCTATTGACGACAATCGCGACTTTACTGTCCAGCAACTCGCCCAAGAGTGCGGCTATCATAGT
>JAEEGG010011987.1_pt1 | contig 18787 bp, 22 predicted proteins | sample 9134161 | NCBI WGS metagenome assembly JAEEGG01 (sample SAMN16246543, study PRJNA631951) | gut metagenome | biome: gut microbiome; feature: rumen; material: CR-attached | host: Bos | place: Iran: Karaj | collected 2018-10 | reverse complement strand
CGCTCACGCGCACCGTCATCCCCTTTGATGATCTTTTTGCTGAGATGTTCCAGTTCATACCGTTGCGGCGGCTTTATGGTTCTGACTTTATCCACCAACGGCCTGAGTGCATTACATTTCTTTATTATCTCATCGTATACAGCCTCATAGTCTTTATGGGCGAAATCAACATATTCCGTGCCGTCTTCATCATGCCATGCCTTGCGCTTGGGTTCCGGTTCCGCTGTGGGATCCATTCCCAGAATCGTGACGCCCTTGGCTTTCAGTTTATTGTAGAGCCAGATCCTATCATCCACAGTCAGGCGGTATGCCAGCGCGTAATCACAGATGCGCCTGTACCACAGCTCTTTCTCCTTTTTGGCGATATTCCCCAGCTTCCTTAATGCTATCGCCCTTTTGTCCCTCTTCATGCCCTTGAGAATAACACTCCTGCCATCCTGTACTTCAGTTGGCCGGCAGAGCATCAAAAATGCAGCCCGGGCAACGCAGTTACCCGGGCCGTGCTTCCTGATGCTGATTTAGAAACCTGCCGACAACTTCCTTTGCAACAGTGCCTATTATAGCAGTATTTTTGCAAAATGCAATACCTTTATTTGGTTAATCCCAAGGGTACCCATTAACCTGAGCAATATTCAACAGGCATGCTAGTCATGTCAATCCAATGCTTCCTGGCTGATCGGTTCTTTCTCTTCTGCTGTATCGCCATAATCCGCATCGTCAGTCAGCCGTTTTTTCCCCGAGTACAGTTTTGACCAGCTCAATCCTTTCTTTGTCTTGCGGTTGTATGCGATAAGCATGGCTTCCGCATAACCCATCGATCCGGCCTTGCGTTCCCTTGCAAGCCGCGATATCTCGCGGGCAGAATAAACCCCGACCTTCTCCTTGAAAACGTCATCCCGCAGGCTGTCCCCGAATGCCACGATCAGTTTCGCGATCCCTTTCAATATCCCGGAGGAAAGGGATCCCGTCTCTCCCTCCCATGTCCCGACGCAAAGGCGTATCGTCCGGTCAAGCGCATGGAAGCCATGCTTTCTGTAAATCAGTTCCAGTGACGAGACAGCGCATATCATGCCGGGAGCCTTGTTCTTGGATATGGTAAGGTCATAGGATTCGACAAGGGACTTGATCGCCATCTGCAATTCGTTTTCAGCTTCTATGTTAGCCATAAATATCTCGTACGGCGCCAAGACCTTTACGTACTTCTGCTGGTTCGCAAAAACATCGGCCTCAGTCCTGTAATCCATGTCATCATAGACCATGCACCATACAGGCGTATCGCGTGAACCAGAGACAAGCGCCACGATTTCAATCGTGTGCTGGCCGTTGAACACATAGTTTACCCCGTTGCGGCGGCTGACCTTGACGGGGTTGATCTGGTAAAGGTCAAAATTTTCCGCCGTCTTTTTGATATGCGGCAGTGACAGGTTCCTCTGGTAGTCCTGGTTGGATACCAGCCTTTTGATGGGGATCAGCTCAAAATGCACATCAGGTACAAATTCTTTATAGTCTGCCATCGGAGTCCTTCCTTAACACGTAAATCATCTTGTCTGTCGCGGACTTGAGCCTTAGAAGCGCCTTGTTCAGATAGAATCTCGCGCTTAATGATGTTTCCTGCATGTTTGTCGCATTCCTGACGCGCATGATGCTGCTTATCCAGGAAGGAATGGTAAGGGACAGGCTTACTATCTCCGCATCCGGGTCATATACGGGCATCGTTTTGATGGAGACTGGAGGAACAGCCCTGCCTGTATCTTCCCGCTCCTGCAGCCCCTTTTCCAGGATGCTGCCGGTTTCCTGTGTTCCCGCCATCCGTCTCTGGCATTCCACGGCAATCGCGTCCGGGGGCAGGGACGCCAGCCTTTCGATTTTCTCAAATGACATCTTTACCGCTCCTGTAAGGTGGGCGCTTGCAAAACCCTGGGCTGACTGGCAAATCCTGTCTATCGACCGTGCGTAGGCTTCGTATTTCCTGACCGTAATATAATTCAACGAGTATTCCTGCCCGATTCTCTTTCTTATCCTCGTTATCGTATTTTCATGCGCAGTTTCTTTCATATTGTCCGCCGACAAGCAGTCATTCTGGCGTCTCTCGCTCCTCAGGCGATACGATGCCGTTATCCGCTCCGCTATGCTCCGTTTCCCGATAAGGTATTTCCTCATCTCGTCGGCCAGCGGCTTCCTGCCCAGCTGGTCTCTGCAGATCCATGCGACCGCCTCCGTGCGGTTTTTCAGGGGCACGCTGGCAAGGCAGAACGGAATGTTCCCCTTGTGGCAGTATTCATAATATTCATAGTCCACAAGAATGGTGCGTCCCCAGACGCTGATCCCTTTTATGCCCCCGTTCCTTTTTATGTCATCTTCCATATTGCGGTACTCGGCAGGGCTCATCGGCGCCACCAGCCGCCTTAGCACGGGATCCGTCTCCAGCCGGTACAACTGCTGTTCCATGGGCAATCCTCCTTAGTGTCCAAGCATGGTGCCATCACGCATGGAAAATACAGCCATGTTCTCTTCCGCTATGATCCCGCCCTCTATCTTGTACCGTTCCCTGCCGTCCCATTCCGGGCAGAGCTCATGGAGCGCGGCCATCAACGGCTTGCTGTAAAGCTCGCAGTCGTTTTTCGCGGTGTTTTTGTGGATACGGTGAGCCAGCTTGTCGTCCAGGACGCTGCACTTTATCCCAATGGTGTGTTCCTCAGGGTTTATGATAAGTACCACGAAGTCAGGGTCCCCCAGGGCTCGAAGGGTGTTCTTATGGATGCGGATCCTGTTCTTGCGCATATCGATCAGTATGGAAGGCTTAAGAATTGGCGTGTTTCCCATCATCCGGTCCCCCCTGCATTGCTGTCCCCGGAGGCTTCTTCCGCCGGTTTCTTGTTTTCCTGGATCTCGAATACCGTATACCCGTTGAATATGTTGACCTGGAGAAGCTTTCGGTGCTCTTCCACGGGAAGGCCGAACTGGTTTTCCCATTCGGCTGGAAACACAGGCTTCCGCGATGTTCTGGGCTTCTCCCCTTCCTTCGCCGTTCTCAGGTAGATTTCAGTAGCGGCAAGGTCAAAGACGACCAGTTTCTCTTCCCCGCTTCGGATTATTTTCCCCAGCAGCTTGTACCGGTAATCCGGGTTCCATGACATGAGGCTTGCAATCTTGGCAAAGAAAACCCTGCAGGTGATCTGCTTCGGTTTTCTGGCCCCGTTCTTTACGCTGCACCACAGGAAAGCGTCCTTCTCGTCCTCGCCGGCAGGCCGGATAACCAGTTTTTTCTCTTCTGAATTCACCAGTATCTGGACATAGTCAACATCCTGCATCCTTTTCAGGCACCCGGCATTGACATAAATCTTGCTCTGGTTGAAAGAGATGGAAGGCTCGTACAGATGGGCAAAGAACTCACCGCGTACCACCTGGTAACCGTTGTAGCTGAAGGAATCATCCTGTATGATCTCGTTTTCAGCATAGCCTTGCTTGCCCGTCACAGGCTCCTGCCGGTCGGTTTCGCCCAGCAGCTCAGAAACAGGCGGTTTTTTTCGCCTTTCCTTCTTCTCAGCATGCTCCATCCGTATTCCTCCCCAGCTTCTTTTCCTCGATGATGCTCCGGATCCCCTGCATCAGCCGGTCCGGAGGGGTTACGTTCAGGCCGGGACCGGAAAAGGGCTGCGCTTTTTCAGTAATCTGCCATGCCCCGTCAATATCGATGGTGGAAAGTTCCCTTGCCTGCGAATGATGGTAATAGTTGCTCCCGAAGTTATCCGCCCAGGCAGAAGGATACGCCTTGATGGAACTGCGCGTGCTGGGAACAACAGGCTTCACGCTATGCCCCGGAAGCCCTTCCTTTCCATCAGCAGCTGCCGGAAGGATTTCCCTTGGCAGGAAGACTTCCGTCTCCTTCATATCGAACAGGATCACGCTTTCCATGTTCCTGTGCCTTCGCACTCCCTGTACCCGGTAACGGAAATCCTTCTCCCAGCCGAACAGTTCATAGACCGTGCCGAGAAATGCGCCGCCCGTGATTATCCTCGGCTCGCATTCCCCTCTTTTGCCGGGCCTGGCCCAGTGCATTGCATTGCGGTTATCCCTTGTCGTTTTCCTTATCGCAACAAGGTGCTCGGCGGGATGCACCAGCATTTCCACATACTCCGCATTTTCAAGCTTCCTGATACAGGTTTTGTTGAACTTCATGGACTTGATCGAGAACGTGACGCAGGTCTTTTCGATATTGTCAAAAAACTGCGCCCTTGCAATCTCAAACCCTCGCAGGTCAAAGTCCCCGGAATTGGCTTCCACCGGCCTGAGCTCCTGGCGGCTGCACCCGCCGTCACCGTATACGCTTTCGGATGCGGCCTCATAATCCATGTCGCTAAAGCCAGCCCAGCGGGGATTGACGGATACGAAACCCTTCAGCGCCCCGTCACGGACGACCTGCAGTTCCGGCAGTATCCCCTTGTTCCCGTACCTCGCATTGTCGATAAGATGCTGCACGGCGATGAAATCATCCATCGGGATGATGGGCTCGTGATGGTTTCTCCAGCGGTACTGCGTCCGGTCGCCGGCATTCTTCTTTGACTTGTGGTTAAGGTAGCTGGGCGTGAAGGTCTTGCGGGTCAATACCTCCCCGCAATGGCGCTCGTTCCTGAGCTGCTGCAGGACAGAGGCCGGCGACCACGTGGTATTCCCCTTCTTGGTCTCGCATCCGAGGACTGTCAGCGTCTCCGCGATCTGCTGGCAGGTGTAGCCGTAAAGGTACATGAAGAAAATCAGGCGCACCGTCTTGGCTTCCTCCTCGTTGATGATAAGCTCCCCGTTATCGTCATGGTCGTATCCCAGAAGGACCGGGGTCAGCACGATGCCATGGGAAAAGCGCATCTCTATGGAGGCGTTCATGATGTTCGACTTCACGTGGCTTTCCTCCTGGGCAAAGGTAGCCTGGAACGAAAGCCCCATCTCCGCCTCATCTTTCAGGGTGAATAGCTGCTCCGTCTCAAAAAACACGCCCACGGGCGGCCTGAGCGCACCCAGCTCGCGGGTGATGCCGATGCAGTCGACAATGTTCCTTGCAAAGCGGGATACGCTCTTGGTGATGATCATGTCGATCTTTCCCGCTTTGCAGTCCTGTATCATGCGCTTGAACGCTTCCCTGTGGCTCAACGATGTCCCGGAGATGCCCTCGTCCGCATAAATCCCTATCAGCGTCCAGTTCCCGTGGCGACGCACCATATCTTCATAGTAATTCTTCTGCAGCTCATATGAAGAGGTCTGGCGCGGGTCGTCTGTGGACACACGAACGTATACGGCTACTCTCCGGGCGGTATCGTCATAGAAATCGGCCTTTTTCCTTGCAGGAATGACTTCCAGTATATCAGGGTCGACGCCCTTGTAGCGTTCCCTGATCTTTTCCTTTTTCTGTTGCTTGGACAACGGGGTCTCCTTCATATCCTCCCTCCACGCATATCATCACCGCAATTATAAAAAAAATTCCGGAAAAATAGAAATAACCACAGGTCTATGCCTATACCTGTGGTTATAGTTTTGGCAAAAATTTCATCAAATTATTTCCGGTTGTTAAGGAAAACCGTTTTCATGCTGCGGAGAGTCTTGAGCATCGCTTCCTTCTCAGAGGAGGAACAGCCCTCCACAAGCTCCTTGAACTCGGCTGCGTATACGGCATCAACCTCCGGCACATTGGTGCGCAAAAGCGAATCAGCCGATACCTGGAGTATCTCTGTTATCCGCATAAAGATATCTATGCCGAAGTTGGTGCGGCCGGTCTCAATATCACTCATATGGGAGACGGAAATGTCCAGCCTTTCCGCCAGCGCGGACTGGGTCAGCCTGCGCTCTTTCCTGGCTTGTCTGATCCTTGCCCCAATCCCTTTCAGGCAGTCATCCATAGGAGCTCTCCTTTCAAAATCTCTTCTATGGTCAATACTATCTTGAAAAGGCTGTATTTAGAATAGCCGATAGTAGACAACTTACACTATAGTGTATATAATAACAAGTGAATATACACGTTGGAAGGTGAGATCATGAAACTGAACTATAAGCATTTGGGACGGCGGATCAGGGAGGAACGGATAAGGGCGGGGATCTCCCAGGCCAGGCTGGCAGAGATGGCGGATTCTTCCCCGCAATATATAAGCCATATAGAAAACGCCCGGAAGAAGGCAAGCCTGGGGCTTATTGTCCGGATTGCCAATGCGCTTGATTTATCTGTCGACCAGCTTCTTTCGGAAAGCCTTTCAAAAAGCGGATGCACGGGCGAACTGGAACTGTCCCGGCTTGTTTCCGGCTGCTCGAACTATGAAAGACGGGTCATCCTGGATATTGCGCAGGCAGTAAGGAAAAGCCTGGAAGACAACAGCTGGATGATCCCTGCAGATAAAGGATAGCCCCCCTTTTCCTTCCGGGCAATGTACCAGCGGTATAGCAATAGTTCCGCCAGTATGATGGGCAAGCAAAAAAGCAGCGTGCCGCTATCTGCTAACGGTACGCTGCTTTTTAAAGCCAGAACGCTGTTATGGTGCCTGAGCCGGATTTCAGGCGGTTTCAGTTTCCTTCTTCAAGATTCAGGATATAGTCCTTAAACTGTTCCGGGGCCAGAAACTCATGGTCGGGGCAAGCCCTTCTCAGCGCCCCTGCATCACTGCAGCCCCAAAGTGCTGCGCAGGATACAATACCGGCATTCTTTGCCGTTAAAATGTCATGCACTGAGTCCCCAATTGATACGGTATGCCCCTTATCGCTGTTCAGCAGGGACATTGCCAGCAGGAAGGGCTCCGGGTCCGGCTTATGGCGCCGGGTATCATGGTAACCGATTATCCTGTCGACCGGCAGCGAATAATAATCCAGCAAATCCCTTGCATACATGCCGGGGCTGTTTGTTACGACAGCCATGCGTATATCGTTTTCGTGAAATGATTTCATCATTTCCCTGATGCCCGGGTATAAGCGGGTTTCTCTTAAATGGTTCTTGATTTCCCGCCAGCGCCTTGCATCCCTGTAGGCCTGCAAGGCGCCTGTGTCAATTAGGGTCATATCCAAGTCCAATATCACCAGCATCGGAATCCACCCCCAAATTAAGCTGCTTCATCAGATCTGCAGGTACGCCCTGATCAAAAACTAATCAGGCATGTAACTTAAAACGGAACTTCCTCGTCAAAAGGAACATCTGCTGTTGTCGGCTGGCTGCCACCGGGGCTCTTGGGAACATAGGGATCCCTGGCGGTTTTCCCTAGGCACAAAACAAACACCTTGCTTGCCCCGCCTGCTTCCAGGATCAGCTTGCATGCGGCAATTGAATGCCCGGTTGTAATCACGTCATCGATCAGCAGCACGTTTTTCCCGGATATGTCAATGCCGCAGTCTTTGTTGATTGTAATACTATTTATGTCTGTAATAATATCACGGCTCCCGCCCAATGATTTTTTCTCAACTTTCTGTGTACGGACAAGAACAGCCGAGCCGTTCTGCAACCTTTTATGTTCACCGGCTAAACGTGCGATCAAATCATATGCCGATGATTGTTTGGGTTCTCCTAATATCAGCATCTCAAAAGCCGAAAGATGTTTCCCGCCAAAATCTTTCGGCGGCGAGTAATTGTTTGCCGGGTCATGGGAAGGAACCGCTACACAGCAGCAGCCGTTCCAACCGGGATTGAAATCCTGAAGGATTAGTCCGGCAAAGTGATCAATGGCGGCTTCATACCCCTCTTTAAAATCCAATATCAACTGGCTGTTATTATCAAAAAGCGGGTTGTTCCCCTTGCGTTTTGGATGGTAGTCAACAAGATATTCATAATCGTAGCCTATTCTTGCTAATTTTACTGTGCCTTTATCGTCTGTAAAACGGATATGGACGTCATATGATGCCTGATGCAACACCATAAGGATATACCCCTTTCATATTCAAGCGCAAAAGCCTTCTGATCATCATCGATCAGCCCGTCACGCGTCACCCATAGCTGCCCCCCTGCATAACCCATAGCATAATCATTAAAACAAGGCTGTTTGCGTTCCGCAGGACAAATCAATAAACCCAGAGATGGTGTCCCTGTCGTGCAATGCCACGGCTTTTTGGCTCTGGATCAGGAGCCTGTTGCCCTGGGAGTGCGGGAACTGATCGTAATGTTCCGGTTTATAGGCGAAGCAGCCCAAAGGCTTTTTCAGTTTCAGGCATCCATTAACAGCGTGCCATGTACCGCCTTTCAACCCGGTTTCCACCACAATGACGCCGTTCGCCAGCCCGCATTGCAGGCGGTCTCTTTGTATAAAGAAATACGGATTGCTTGGGGTTCCGACAGGATACTCGCTGACAATGCAGCCGTTCTTTTCAACTATCTCCTCAGCAAGAAGCGTGTTTTCTTTAGGATAGGTCTGGTCAAGGGGAGTCGCGACAAAGGCGATCGTTGCCCCTCCCGCATTCAGGCAACCCACATGCCCGGAAGTATCGCACCCGATCGCCAGCCCGCTGATAACGGTGAGCCCCCGTTCCGCTACGATCTCACCAATTCGCTGCCCAACCTTTTGGGCAAAGGGGGATATATTGCGGGTCCCAATTACAGCAAGCCCCGGCTGTTTCAGGGATGCGACATTGCCCCTCGCAAATAGGATAACCGGAGGGGAAGGTATGACCCTCAGGCTGTCCGGGTAATCATTGTCATAATAACAGACGGTTTTAATGGACAGCCTGTTGTGGGCTTCGGCGATTCGTTTCCCCGAATCCCGCAAATCCTCTATTTCATCAATGGAAGGCGTTTTTATTCTGGCATTAGTGCTTGCAAGCTCCGAAACCAATTCGTGAACCTGCTGCGAGGTCTCAACGCTTTCTAGCCTTTGCCTGCCAATTTTGCATATGGTTTTAGGTCCGATTCCTTTCGCATTTTGAAGCACATATAGCGTTAAAAAGGTGCTCATGGGCTTGTTTCTCCTTCGTTATGCATCTGGATGCAGTATTCAGGGCTATTTTTCATAATTAATTAAAATTTTAAATAAATAAAATCCAAAAGATAATTTCGGTTAAATGCCTCAAAGCTGTCAAAAATAATTTCCTTGGCTTGCAGAACATCCCCTAAGGATACGCCTTCTTTATGCGCAGCCTTGTTTCTATACTTTATAAAACTATTCAATTGATTAACCAGTGTAATCAATTGGGATTGTGTCAAGTCCAAGAGTTCCGGGTTCTTTTTGATGTAAGCCAAGGAATTGCCCAGCATGGGTCTTTCATCTTCTGGAATTACGTATCCTTTTTTCAGGCAATCCGCAAGAACCCCTTCCACGCATTTTGAAAACGCTATCAGCACCGGGGAAAAGTCCATGTTGTCATCTTTATGTACCTCAAGCAGATACTGTCCCGTCGCAAGAAAAGCCAGGTCGCTTTCATCAAACTTATTATATTTCTTGGTGCAGAGTTTTTTAATGGTTTTCAATCTGTTCTTATTATCGTTCTTAAGGGAATCCTCTTTCATTTTTTCAGTCAGTTCCAGCACTTTTGACTGAAATTTTTCCCAGTCTTTCTCGTTGCTTACGTCAAGCTCTTCAGTACCCTTTTTGTCAAAATGCAATATATCGTAAGCCCACTTTCTTGTTTTGGCGAGTTCTTCCTGATAGCTTTGCAGCTTGTTTTTCATGTCTTCGACCATGCTATTAAGCTCGTTATTCTGCTGGCTCAGATTTTTTATTGCGTTTTCTTTGAGTTTGTTGTCTTCTTTCAGCTCCGTGTTTTCTTTTCTTGCATTGTCCAGCTTTTCCCCGGCCGACATCAGATGCTGCTCCGCATCTTTTATTATTTTATTCCAGTTGCCATCCATTTCCACGAACAAACTGAACCCTATTGCAAGTGCAAATCTGCCTAGGTTTGCTGGTGCAATTTCCTCCTCGGTATTATAAAAAATGCCACCATTTTGATTTACATCATAAATGACTATTGCAGCATCTCCAACACACCCGTTTATACTGATATTGCGCCCTTTCAGAAATTCAATTTTCGCATAGCTGGGATTTTCAAAGAGTGTAACAATGCTTGGACTTGTTTTGCTTTTCGTTGCCTCAATCTTTTCTGCCAGGTTGACAATAATATGTTCATCGTTCATCTCTAAGATACTAAAGGTCAATGAGAGAATTCGGATGGAATTTTCCGGAAGTTTTTTGGCAATAGAAACAAGAAAGTTCAGACCGTACCCATAACATTTATACGTAACTTTTTTATCTAAAATCAATTTCTCTAATTGTCGCTCCGGAATGTACTCTTTGCCATAAATGTTTAGTGATTTTATGTTATGGTAATCCCCGCCTGAGCATAATTCTGTTAATCCGGAATATTTATTGCAATAAATGATCCTGCTGATATCCATATCTTATGCCTCCATTTTGATTATAAGTAAATTTTATCAACGTTCTTATTTATTGACAATAACATTTTACAGGCTCGTTTTATTTTTTCCCGCAAAAACCTCCAGCTTTGATTTGGTGACCATGATCCCGGCATGGTACAGTATTCCCACCTCCGTCTGCGCCGGGGCGTAGCCGTTATAGGCGGATCTTACAAACCATTCGATTGCTTTTTTGGTATCCTGTTCCGTCCCTTTGCCCCAGTCATAAAGCCATGCAAGCTGATATTGTTTTTCCGCATCGCCGTCTTCCGCCGCCTTCAGCGTATCGTCAAAGTCCAGATTGGAAAACTTTTCCCATATCATATCAACATGGGCTAATTCACGGTTCTCCTCGTCAACCCATCCGTGTCGGCCTCCCAGAAAAATGTTATCTTCGTCCGGATAAAAGTCAGGTTCCGCCCTGAAATCAGGATCGCTTAATTTTTGCGTGCAGCCTGTCAGCCGGTTCCATTCCGCTATTGACCGGACAGCATCTTCATTCCCATTGATTGCTGCTTTTTTCAGCCATTCCGTGCTTTTTTCAAAGTCTTGGTAAGTCCCATAACTGTCATGGTAATATACAGACAGTAAATACTGCGCTTCCGCATCGCCGTTCAGTGCTTTTTGTTCCGTGTTTTTAAAGCATTCTATCTGCCGCAGGATCTCGACAGCCAGCGGCTCGTTCTGCAACGCCGCCCTTTTATACCATTTCAATGCATTGGGCCAGTACAGCTGCGGGTCTGCGTCATAATCAAAGAATACCGATTCGGAATACGACGGTTCCTTTTCTTCCCCCGTATCCTTATCTATCTCGGATATCATTGCCTGCATCGTCATAAAGCCAAACTGCAATACAGGCTCCTTCTTCCAGTCAGTCCTGATAAGCATGAAGCACATCCTTTCCATCAATATAAGTTTAATATAATCATATTGGATTACTGAGAACAACTGATTGCGAGGGCTAGGCTAAAAGATATCCCTTGCAAACTGGCAGTTCCTTTGCTAATCTTCATTTTTCTTCACAGATTCCAACCGTTTCAGCAGTTCCAAAACATCTATAGAACTTGCATGGTTCAATATTTTCCTCAGTTCCTTTTTCTTCTTTTGTTTGATTTCGTAACTGGCATTTTTGTCCGCCAATAATGCATTTATGGATTCTATATTTTTCCTAAACTTTTCCTGCCGTTTTTCTGCCAGTTCCCTGTGCTGGCATATATAGCCTATATAATCCTTAACCGCAGGCTGTCCCTTAATATTCTGAATCAGGCTGAATTCACGGTCCTGCGGTTTCCGGAATTCATGCAAATCATCCGCGTTCAAATTAAGCATCGACTGAATGTATTGTACATGATAGCCATCAACCGGTTCCCTGTCTTTATTCTCTGCATAATTTCTTTTATTTTTATGATACAGCACGGTTCTTTCGAAAAGCGCGGAATACCGTATCTGCCACTCTTCCACATGGCTGTCTATATAGATAATGCCGTCCAGATAGCTGCATGTGCACCCCGCATATTCAACTGTAGTTTCAGTGGTTTCAAATTCCAGAAGCCACTTTTTACCCAACGGCGTAAAAAATTTACTGTAACCGGCCTTTTCATCGGTTTTGGTATGATGCTCTTCAGCTTGCGCCTTCATCAATTGGCGTACATCCGGAGTATTGGCTGCCCTTTCTTGTGTTTCAGGCTTAGGTTCTGAACGTCCTGGCTCCGCCGCTTTTTTGGTTGATTGCTTTTGCTTGCTTTCCGGCCGGTTCTCCGGCAAGAAGCTCGCAACATGCGTTATGCCTTGTTTTGAAGGTCTATTATTCATTATAGGGTTGGAAACCGGGTTGACAAATTCCTGGGTTTCTGTTTTTTTCCTGTAGCATGGAGCTGATTTCCGGTTCCAGGTCTGTTCTTTCTTACGTTTATCCCTGCTTTCAAAGCCATGCATTCTTTTCACTACGGGAGGAATGATGTGCCTTATTTCCCCTTGCACAGGCCATTTATAGCACCGGCTGCTAAACTTGGGATAATTGCCTGTGAACTGGCTTTCTGTCAGGATTGAACGTTGGAAGACATCTTCTGCAAGAACGATTGTTCCTTTCGGCCTTCCGTCTTTGTAAACAACTTTAATGCGCCCGATGATATAGAACGCCTCTTTATGGTCAGCCGTTTTCAGAATCCTTGCCTTCCATAAGGAGTCTATTGGGAAAATAAGTTCACTGCAAATTTTAGGCATTGTTTTTACTGTTTCGTTATAAGGCCGTATGGTCATAAAGACCAGTCTGTTTTCCTCTCTGCTTGCAATGTCGAACTTTCCCTTCACTATCACGGGAAAGCCATTGCAAAATATAAGATTTTGCAAAAAGTCAGTGCCATAACGGTATCTTTCCTGATTAATGGCATCCTTTGCCAATTTGTCTTTTAGGGTCAATCTCATTGAATCACCTGCCCGCCAACGCTTTTCCCATCATAAAGAAAACAGCCACTGAAGATTTGGGTTCCGTTTTGATTTGTAAAAACAGTACATATGTGATGCGTGCATGGCTTTTGTCTTCAGGAGCCATGCACGCAAAGTGCCCTTTCCTTTTCTGTTTATGGTTCTTACCGCTCGGACACTACGCTGTCGATGATGCCGTATTCCAGCGCCTGCTGCGCCGTCAGGTAATTGTCCCGGTCCGTATCCGCGATCACTTTTTCCCGCTCCTGCCCGGTATGGGATACGATCACGTCATACATCTCGTCCCGGATGCGCAGGATGTTCTTCGCATGGATCGCAATATCCGAAGCCTGTCCACTATACCCGCCCAAGGGCTGGTGCAGCATCACCTCGGAATGGGGCAGTGCGAAGCGTTTCCCCTTGGCTCCTGCCATCAGCAGGATGGATGCCATGCTGGCCGCTGACCCGATGCAGATTGTGGAGACATCCGGCTTGATGTACTGCATGGTGTCATAGATCGCCATGCCAGCCGTCACGCTGCCGCCCGGGCTGTTGATATACAGATAGATATCCTTGTCTGGGTTGTCCGATTCCAGAAACAGCATCTGCGCGATGACCACGTTGGCTGTCGCGTCATCAATGGGGCCTGTCAGGAAAATGATCCTGTCTTTCAGAAGCCGCGAGAAAATATCGTAGGAACGTTCACTGTTTCTATCCTGCTCAATAACAAAAGGCACATAACTCATTACTATCCTCTCCTTTCGATCCCATACTTTCATCAAACCGAACAATACTGATAAGGCAGACTGCAAAAACCGGTTAGGTGTTCTTCTCCGGCTCCGCGCCGTTCCCAAAAAATTCCAGGGAAGCTGTTATTGCCTCAATGCCGTGCTGGTACATAATCCCCAGTTCTGTCTGCGAAGGTGCATATCCGTTATAGGCGGATATCACGAACCATCTGATGGCTTTTTTGATATCCAGCTTAACGCCATGCCCCTGGTCGTACAGCCACGCAAGCTGGTACTGTTTTTCCGGGTCACCTTTACAGGCAGCTTTTTCCGTTTCATTGAAATCAAGCTTGGACAACTGTTCCCAAGGCGCGAAAACACAGTGTTTGGAAACATGTCTGCATTTTTTCGTCCCGTGACGCGCCTTCATATTTAAGAACTTGAATCCTTTCGGCAGGATTAGCGGGGGTAAAAAACCTGTCACTTCAAGATTATTTATATCAGGATCAGTATCCGCATCAGCAAAATACTTATGGAATGATCGCCTTGCAATCCTGCTCCCGTTTATCACAGCTTTCCGCATCCACATGGAACCTTCAGAATAATCCTCGCAGGTCCCGTAGCTGTAGAAATAGTAGACAGACAGCAAGTACTGCGCATCAGCGTCCCCTTCCTGAGCTTTGCGTTCGGTGTTTTTGAATTCCTCAATACGTTTCATTTCCTGTACTGCAAACGGCTCCTTTTGCATTGCAGCCGTTTGATACCAGAATACGGCTCTCGGCCAGTAGTCTCCGGCCCAACAATCAAAAACGACCTTCTCGCAGTATTTTGTTAAGCGGCATTTTCTTTTGCCTTTAACAGGCTTATAACAGCGGCAGGGCAACGTTGTTAATCCAAAACCTGTAATCGGCTCCTCCAGCCAGTTGGTAATCATATCCGTTCCGTCCTTTTGTTTAAGATTTCAATTGCTGTTAGCAGACCATATCGTTGGAAGTCTTCCCGTTCTGTTATAAGAAAGGAGCTCCTGTTCCGCGGAAATGGATCTCGTCTTCAGGCGGTGTATCATCGTTGCCCCAGTCGTCGTAATAACTGCTGTAACGGCTTTCATAATCATCGCCGCCATAATGGCGGTAACCTGAACAGCCGGGGTTGGTATCATGTGGTGCCTGCTCCGCGGTTTTGATTTTAGCTTCATGCTGTATATCATCTCTCCCATCATCAGTCCTGTAATTCCTGTAAGTTTTGTCCTGCCCTTTTCCGGCAGAATCACCGGAAGGGCCAGCTGACGGCGAGAAAACATGATACAGGATCAAACCCAGGGCAAAAATGCCGATGATGGCAGGCAGCGCCCATATGAAAATCGCAAAAAATACTAAGCCGAATATGGTTTCAAGCAAGAATTTCATCTGTTTTCCTTTCCTTTACCCAAAAGAAAGCGGCCGTGGTTTTGTTGCCTGCGACCGCTTTTTTCCTATTTGCTGTTGGACTATTATCGGGAAAGACAAGGGGTTATTTCTTTTTACGGTTGCCCGGGATTATCCTGCTGCCAGAAATCCGTTTTGTGGAACTATGTGTGATAGAAACGCTGTCAGTCGTCTTTGAAGAACTTGCGGTTGTGGTTGTCCTTGATCCGAAACTTGCACCGGCAAAGGTGCCGCGTTTGCCGGAACCGCATTCTATCGTAGCGTTAAATTTATCGATGTCGAAACGTTCTTCCTCAGGCAGGTCCGGATTCTCGATCTGCCATCTCAATTCACTGACGATCCTGTTCGCAACCCGCATCAGAATCTGTTCCATGTACTGTTCTCCCACATAATCTTCAAATTCTCTTGAAACTTCGATTCTGAGTTTAATCTTTGCTTTTTGCATAAAGTTTTATCCTCCGTTTACCTAGTGGTCTTTTTTACGACAACACTTTATTTTGGTCAATGGATGGGAATCTTTTATTCCCCGGTTTTTCCCAGATCCTCCAACAGTTTTTTCTGAAACTTCTGTAGCAGTTCGATTTCCTGTTTGGAATAATATTCTTCAAACCCTTCGATGCTGAAATGTTCCGGATAATGCAGCAACCAGGTTAATACATCATTAAAGGAATGATCATGCGGCTGGAAATCACGATCGGTATTCCTGTCTTCATCCAGCCAGAACGGGTAGTACAGGCTCGTTGCGAGATACTCACAGACAACATATTCCAAATCCCCTTCTTCCGTCTGGATACAGTCCTTCCCTTTATATTCCATTTTTATCTTGACCCGCCACTTGTCATTCTTTTTTGAATAGTACGGAATTGTTTTATTTTTTATCTTTTTCATGATAGTTCCTTTCCTGTCAGTGTAGTTACAACAGTTGCAGCAGCTTTCCCTCGTTATCTGTCAGCGGGGTACTGTTCCCGTAAAGTTCATCTGCCTGCAATACGATGCTTTTGTTCCACTTGACCGTGCCATTTACGGCCTGCGCTTTTCTTAAGAAGCCTTTCTTGCTCAGTCTTTCCATGGACGATATCTTTAGGACCCAGGCGCAATCGTACAGCCTGATTTCCCCGTTGCTGAAGAAAAGCAGAAGCCAGTAATCCCGCAGGGGGAATACCTCACATACGGCAGGTTTTGACCCGTCTGTACCGGATACGCATTCCCTTCCCTGTTTAAGCCTTCGGAGAAAATCCGGCCGGCTGTCTTTATTCTTTTTTTCCTCTTTGCTCATGAGAATCGCCTTCCTGTTTCCTGTGGTTTTTCCGCATCATCACTTCCGCCTGGGCGGAATAATGGCATTGGTTGTTTAAGATGTTTTTGGCATGTCCCTTGACCCAGTGGACCTGAAGATTAATATCCTTTGACCTTCGCTGGATTTTGCGCCACAGTTTCCAGCACTTGATCCGTTCTCCGTCAGTTGTTCGCCAACCGCACTCGTCCCATCCTGCCAGTTTGGTATTGTATTCGTTTACCAGTCTTTGGCAGTCCGTATAGAGTATAGTCTTTCCATTAACGGCATACCTCATCAGCCGTTTCAGTGCCTTTGCCACAGCCACAAGTTCCATGAAATACGAATCATGGTCCTTGAATCTGCATTTCCTGTAACCGGAAAGCGTGATACGGGCATCCGAGAACTCGCGCAGCACGATGACAGCTGCCCAGCCGCCAAAAGCATTTTTGATGCGTTTCTTTTTCTCGCGTTCATATTCGATATAACTTCCGTCCGTATAAATCACGGCAGCTGCGTCCACGGGGAGACTTACCTTCTTTTCGGAAATTTTCTGCTGTGTTTCCCTGCTTCCTGTTTCAGAGGGCGGAGGCAACTCCCCTTTTTCAGCAAACAGGCGTAAGCGTCCCGCCGTCTGAAGTTCTTCCCATTCGTGGGCCGTTACGCCGATTCCGCTCTCGTTGCAGAAAGCCTGCGCTGCAGGAATGTCTTCCGGGGACTGGAAGCGGACGACCCTTGCTTCCGGGTATTTCTGCGATATCCGTTTTGCCAGCTTTGCTTTACGGTACAGTCCCCGTTCCGTACAGTCCGTTATGATGTAGAAATCAAGCATGATGGTTTACCTCGTAATAATATGATCCGCATTGTCAGCACACGTTCTGCTGTCTTGCTGAATGACTGCTTATGTTCAGGACCTCGGCACTGGTTACCAGCAGCCGAGTTCCTGTTTGATTTTCCCTGATGTTATACATTTTATCCAGCAGTACCTGTTCCATTATCGACCGCAGGCCTCTTGCCCCTGTCCCGCTCTGCACCGCCTTGTCAGCAATCGCTTCCAGTGCGTCGCTGCTAAATGCCAGATCGATGTTGTCGCGCCGGAATATTTCCTGATACTGCTTGACCAATGCATTCCGTGGTTCCGTAAGGATCCTGCAATAATCCTCCCTACCCAGCTCATGCAGGGGAGCAATCACCGGAAGCCTCCCCAGAAGTTCCGGAATCATCCCAAATTCGTGCAGGTCTTCCTGCATTACCCGGTCAATTACGCTGTTGAAAGAAACATCCCGGTTATCCTGCTTATCCGGTTTCTGCCTGTCTTCTGAACAGAACCCGGCGGGATGCCTGGTTTCAGGCTCGATGATTCTTTCACGTATGATACCGTCAATTCCGGCAAACGCGCCTCCCACAATGAACAGGATGTGGCTGGTATCAACACTTACGGGTTCTCCATTGTTATCATCCCATACACCATCCACCACACTTCCTTCGATGATTTTCAGCAGGGCTTGCTGGACGCATTCCCCGCCAATATCACGATGGCTCCTGCTGTCGCCCTTGCAGGCGATCTTGTCAATTTCATCTATATAAACAATGCCTGTTTCCGCTTTTTTTACATCTCCTTCGGCTGCCTGGAGCAGGCGCTGGATACAGGTATCAGGGTCGTCACCGACATACCCGCTGGAGGTCATGGTGGTTGCGTCACTGATGGCGAACGGTACCTGAAGCATCTTTGCCAATGCCCTGATGATTGCGGTTTTTCCCACGCCGGTTGGTCCCACCATCAGGATATTGCTCTTTTCCACTTCTGTCTTTCCGTTTTTATCCGTCTCTTCTTTCATCGCATCCAGCGATTTGTAGTGGTTGTATACAGCCACGGACAGGACTTTCTTTGCATGATCCTGCCCTATAATGTATTGGTCCAGATTCTGCTTTATTTTTACCGGGCTTAAGGAACCCCAGTTGTTATTCCTCTCCGGTTCTTTTCTTACAGTATTGTCCCCGCACCTTGTCAGTTTCGGTGCTTTTCCCATCAGCATGCCCACGGTTTTCCAGCATGTTTCACATATATAGGCGTTCTGGTTCCGTTTGCCGATCAAAAGGACCGCGTCGCTTTCTTCCGTTCCGCAAAAGCTGCACCGCTCCTTCATTTTCCCACCCCCGGATTTAAACTGTTTGTCTTTATAATTACCGGCCTTATTGCTCACGGACTGGTCACGACATGAATTTTCGGCAATATACCTGCTTTAAAATTTCCTCTTTCAGACTGCCGTCTTCCTCTTTCCTGCAACCGGATAAAAATCCCTTGAATGCTTCCACTAAATCCAGCTTTTCAAAGAGCGGGTTCTCGTGCAGCTTCTCCTGCAGTTCCTCGATTTTCATTTCCGCTCTATAAAACTCTCCTTCAGCCATTACTTCCGCTGCCTGCTTCTGTTCTTCAGACATATACCATTCATCTTCCATATATATGACTGCCATGATGCATCACCTCCTGTGATTATCCGTCAGTTCATCCATACAACCGCTCTTTCCCGTCAAACATTTCCAGGTCTGTCGTTCTCGCCGAGATACCGAACTG
>JAEEGG010011986.1_pt1 | contig 18787 bp, 17 predicted proteins | sample 9134161 | NCBI WGS metagenome assembly JAEEGG01 (sample SAMN16246543, study PRJNA631951) | gut metagenome | biome: gut microbiome; feature: rumen; material: CR-attached | host: Bos | place: Iran: Karaj | collected 2018-10 | reverse complement strand
CCTTCCGGGATCATGGCATATGTGAATCCGTAGTATTCGTCGCTGTTCATGGAAATGATGTCATAGCCTTCAGGTTCGCCGGTGACGGTATATATCCCGGTATATACTTCGCATCCCAGGTCCGTCAGCCTTTCGATCTCTTTTTCGTAGCTTTCCGGTTCGTAATCGGCGGTCATATAGATAACATACTGGGGATCCCAGGGATTGTAGTAGGTATACTGGTACTCGGTCACAGTCATATCGGATGTGATGTGCTCCGGCCAGATATCGATCATCTCACCCCTTAATACCGAATAACCTTTTTGGCCGGTCTCCTCCAAAGTCATCTCCGTATGGATATAGTCATTATAATGTGCTATATCGGGATCGACCTGTATTCTCTCACCGACTATGGATATGGCAAAGAGTCCTATGGCTATAAGTCCGACTATAAAGACTCTCAGAAAGTAAAGGACCGCAAGCACGATCAGCACAATGGATGAGATCTTTATGGCCTTCATCAGCTTTTTGCTGCTTGTGACCTTTTCAAGCATCCCCGTTACATACAGGGTGATTATGGACATAAGTATGAGTATCGCCACCGATGCGGTAAGAGCCAGGGTGGTCTTAAGCCCCTGCTCAGCCCCAACTGCCTGAATTATTATCGACAACAGTGAGACAAGCACCCCTGCTATCGACATTGTCTGTATTACCCTTAAAAGTTTGCTTTTTTCGTTGCCCGCATAGGCCGCCATCTTATCGGCGACCTCTCTTGTTTCATTGTTCATCATCTCGCTTTTCCTTTCTCCGTCAATGATCTCCCTGACGTCTACATCGTAAAAATCGGCTAATTCAACGAGCAGTGAAATATCCGGAAGATTGCTTCCGGTCTCCCATCTCGAAACGGTTCTTGAACTTACATAGAACTGTTCCGCAAGCTGCTCCTGGGTCATTTTTTTCTCATTTCTGAGCATTTTCAGGAATTGTCCTGTTTTTTTCTGATCCAAAATTTTTTACCTCCTTTCACGATTATTTTCGGGACTTGACGTTAGAAAGACCACGACACAAAGCGAGAGATGCCGTTTTTTTATCAACCCGACAAGACATGTCCTGTCGGAAAAGCCTTATTTTTCAGGGTTTTAACAGATTTAGCCGGGTTTCGGCGCGGCCTGCAGATTGATCATTTTTTTGAAGAATTCTTCTTGCCGGAAGACTTTTTTGCCGGATTATTTTTTGAAGAACCGCTTTTTCCCGGTTCTTTTTTTGCCGTATTCTTTTCGGCGGATTCCGGTGCTTCCGGTTCCTTTTTAAGTGCGGTAACGATCATTCCGGCTACGGAAAATACGAAAAGGAACACCGGCCAGATGAAAACAGTGACAAACTGTCCGAGTTCGGGAAGGATGTTGTCATCAAATCCGAGGAACAAAAGCAGTTCGATGCACTGTATCATGAACATGATAAAGGAAAAGAAAAGAGAAGTCAGGACGAAAACTATCTTAAAGACCACTCCTTTTACATTTTCCCGGGTCATGCGTTTTTTCAGGACCCAGATATACAAAAAGTACAGTGCCGATGCAAAGATGAACACTCCGAAAAAGTAAGAGAAGGGATTATATCTGTAATCTATCCCGTAGGTTTCAATCCGGGGATCAAAGCCCAGGTCCTCAGGCATTCTTCTTCCGAAGAACTGGACCAGGTGTGCGGGCAATGATGCGAGTATGACAAGTACGAGATAGAGGATCTCAAAACCTATGAGTTTGCTCTTTTCTTTCATACGGTTACCTCAAAACGTTTTCCGATTGTTATAAAAAAACGGCATCTCATAGTGAAATGCCGTTTTCGCGTTCCCGGGCGGATTCGAACCGCCGGCCTTTCGCTTAGGAGGCGAACGCTCTATCCTGCTGAGCTACGGAAACAGTTAACCCAAAGGCTCGGCATCGTCTTCATCATCCGAAGGATAATTGATCCTGCCCTGCAGCCAGACGATTCCTTTGAAACGTCTGCCCGGTTTGGGTTCACCGAGCAAATCCATTATATTGATGGCAACGTCAAATGTCAAATCGTTAACAAGGAGGGTTAAAATACAGACCTCCTCATTGGAAATATTATTCTTGATCCTGCGTACCTTCACGATCTCGCCGAGCACATTGTACTGGTCGCACTCGACGCCGTAGGGCATGATGCTTGTATAGACTATGCTGTAAAGGTCTTCCTGTCCGACTCTTCTGGATACTTCGCTGTAAAGATCCATATCCTGCATGGTCAGCTCTTCGATCGCATCTTCATTTCCGCCCTTTGCACTCTTCATCAGGCGGTATCTTTCGACTTTTCTGAGATTGTCTGCGGCTTCGTCGGGATTTCCTTTTTCCGAAGGAAGGATTATCGTGCCCTTGATGGAAAGTCCGGACAGGGTAAGGGTCGTGCCCTTGATCGGAAGCTTGCCCGAAACCTGCGCACTGATATAGGGGATCTTGTTCTGGACATAGAAGATCAGGGACATTCCCAGTCTCACATCATCACAGATCCCGGCGTATGAATCCCTTGCGGCATGCCTTTCGACCGACACGTCCTCGGTTGAGGTTATGCCGGTTCCCTTAAGGTACGGAAAATAATAATCTGTATGGAAAAGATCGTCCTCACTGAAGGTTCCGGCGGCGGTGATACCGATGCCTTCCCCGACATCCTTGGAAAATTCCGCAAGCATGACATCGTCAAGTGACATGGTGTAGCCCCTGGTGTCATTCTTTTTGACACTCGTGAGCACCAGCTCCTTGATGTCATCTCTGTTTATTTTACTGAAGCCGATGGCTCTCAGAAATTTATGCATATTACTTCTTCGGTTCTATCTTGGTCTTTCCGCCCATGTAAGGCTGAAGGGCCTTGGGGATATTGATGCTGCCGTCCTCGTTAACATTATTCTCGAGAACCGCGATGAGTCCTCTGGGAGTTGCGAGTACGGTATTGTTAAGAGTATGAACGAGATATGTTCCGTTCTCTCCCTTGGTACGGATGCCGAGTCTTCTTGCCTGGGCATCGCCGAGGGTCGAGCATGAACCGACCTCGAAATATTTCTGCTGTCTGGGGCTCCATGCCTCAACATCGCAGGACTTGACCTTAAGATCCGCAAGGTCTCCGCTGCAGCACTCGAGGGTTCTTACGGGAACATCGAGCGCTCTGAAGAAATCTACGGTGAACTGCCACATCTTGTTGTACCAGTCCATGGAATCCTCGGGCTTGCAGAGGACTACCATCTCCTGCTTTTCAAACTGGTGAACTCTGTAAACGCCTCTTTCTTCGATACCGTGGGAACCGACTTCTTTTCTGAAGCAGGGTGAATATGAGGTAAGGCACTGGGGAAGAGAGCTTTCATCAATGAGCTGTCCCTGGAATCTTCCGATCATGGAGTGCTCACTGGTTCCGATGAGGTAAAGGTCTTCACCCTCGATCTTGTACATCATGGCTTCCATTTCCTTGAAGCTCATAACGCCGTTAACAACACTGCTTCTGATCATGAAAGGAGGGATGCAGTAGGTGAATCCCTTGTCGATCATGAAATCTCTCGCAAAAGAAAGCATAGCGGAGTGAAGTCTTGCGGCATCACCGATGAGGTAATAGAATCCGTTTCCGCTGGTACGTCCCGCGGCATCCTTATCAAGACCGCCGATCCTGTCGAGGATATCGGCATGGTAGGGAACTTCGAAAGAAGGAACTGCCGGGTCACCGAACTTCTCGATCTCGACATTTTCACTGTCGTCTTTTCCGATGGGAACGGAGTCGTCGATGATATTGGGAATGACCATCATGATCTTGGTGATCTTCTCTCCGAGCTCTTCCTCTATCTTCTCAAGCTCTTCGAGTCTCTTTGCTCCGGCTTCGACCTCCGCCTTTTTGGCTTCAACTTCAGCCTTAAGCTTTTCTGCCTCTGCGGTATCTCCCGAACTTTCGGCCTTCTTCATTCTGCCCATAAGTCCGCCGATCTCCTTGGATACGGAGTTTCTCTTGGATCTGAGCGAATCGCCTTCCTGCTTTGCGGCTCTGACCTGATCGTCGAGTCCCTTTACTTCGTCGACAAGTGCGATCTTTTCATCCTGGAATTTCTTTTTGATGTTTTCCTTTACAAGATCGGGATTTTCTCTTATGAGCTTAATGTCTATCATTCTGCTTACCTCTGTTTCTGCCGCTTCAGCGGCATTTATTCAAGTAGCGAAAGCTTGCTTTCGCCCAGCCTCATATTCCGCCGCTTTAGCGGCATTTATTCAGGTTGCGATTTTTTCTTTCGCAAATTATTTGAATTACTTATGTATCGCTTCGGTGAGAGCCTGCTGCTCCTCGGCTCCCAGCTCATGCTTGCATTTTCCGTTCTCTATCTCTCTCGTGTAGACGTATCCGCCTTCGGTAGAGTAAACGTTATTGATAAGGACTCCGTTATTGTTCTCATCGAGGATGACCACGACCGCGCTCATCTCTCCTCCGAGCTGATCATAAGCATCGTATTTTACGATAGCCATTTTCTGGTATACGGATTTAAGTCTTCCGTAGATGGTGCTTATATCACGGGTGTTCTTCTCGGTATCCTTAAGGAGCTTTTCGTTATCCGCGATGATCTGGTCAAGTTCCTCTTCCAGGCTCTTGCCCCCTTCGCCGGATGTAAGATCGTCTACTCTTTCGGTAAGTGCGGCGATCTTCTTTTTCTGTCCCGATGATACCGCGATAAGGATTATGATGATCAGCACAGACAGTGCAAAAAGAATGATAAACCAGATTGCGGGATCTGTCGCGCCGAGTCCCATTGAATTAAAGATACTGCTCTGCAAGTTTTTCTCCTCCCGGACCCTGATCCGTACTTATCCTTCAGCTTCTGAGCTTTGCTGCGATACGGTCAAGATCTTCGTTATTGTAGAATTCGATGGTCACGGTTCCGGCACCGTTTCCCTTACCCGTGATGGAAACTTTGGTTCCCACAGCCATCTTGAGATTTTCTTCCATGTCATGGTAGAAGACCTTGAGAGCTTCATCGGTAACGGCTCTGGGCTTTGCGGGTTTCTTCAGTGAATTGACAAGCTTTTCGACATCACGTACATTGAGCTTTTCATCGACGATCTTCTGTGCGATCTCTTCCTGCTTTTCGGGATCTTCGATCGCAAGGAGTGCTCTTCCGTGTCCGGCACTGATCAGATCTTCGATAAGCATTTCCTGTACTTTTTCGGAAAGCTTGAGAAGTCTTATCGAGTTGGTGATTGCAGATCTGCTCTTTGAGATCCTTTCCGCGATATCATCCTGGGTGTAATCGAATTCATCGACAAGTCTCTTATATCCCATTGCTTCTTCGATGGGATTCAGATCTTCTCTCTGGGTATTCTCGATGATGGAGATCTCGAGGATTTCTTTGTCGGTATAATTTCCGATAATAACAGGTACTTCTTTAAGACCTGCCATCTTGGAAGCTCTCCATCTTCTCTCACCGGCAACTATTTCATAACGGTCGCCTCTGTCCTGAACTATGATCGGCTCGATCAGTCCGTGAAGCTTTATGGAATCGGAAAGTTCCTGAAGTGCATCTTCATTGAATTTTCTTCTGGGCTGCTTTCTGTTGGGTTCAACCTTAGTGATGTTCACGATTGTTCTTCCGTCGCTAACACCGGTCTTTGCCTGCTCCTTCGCAGCCTTGGTGTTCTCCTCTGCGGTCTCTTTTACGACCACATTGGGAATGAGTGCATCGAGTCCCTTGCCAAGTCCCTTTCTTGCCATAATTTCCTCCGATAATTAATTACACTTGATATTTATTCACCTGCGAATAATGCTTCTACTTCTTTTGCCAGATTCATGTATGCGATCGCACCACTGCACTTGGGATCGTATACGGTAATGGGCTGTTCAAAAGAAGGAGCTTCGGACAGCCTGATATTTCTGGGGATCTTTGCTTCGAATGTATGATACTTTACGGTGTTTTTTACGTTTTCTACAACATCGTTGGAAAGGAGAGTTCTTCCGTCATACATGGTAAAAAGAATTCCCGTAAGATCAAGTGTGGGATTCATTCTGCTTCTGACCAGGTTAATGGTCTCGATGACCTGACCGAGACCTTCGAGTGCAAGGAACTCACACTGTACCGGAACAATTACTCCGGTAGCTGCTGCCATGGAGTTTACGGTGGTAAGACTTATGGCAGGAGGACAGTCTATAAAAATATAATCATATTCGTCTTTTATAAAATCGATCTCTCTTCTGAGGATGAGGTTCGCCTTATCCTTGCCGGCCATCTCTATCTCGACCGCACCGAGATTTACATTGGCAGGAACGATTGATACGTTCTTGGCTACATCCTTGATTATAGCCTCGGACAGAGTGCACTCCTCGAGCATGACTTCATAGATGGTATTTTCCACTTCGTTCTTGTTGACACCGAAGCTGCTGGAAGAATTTCCCTGAGGGTCCATGTCTATAAGAAGGACCTTCTTTCCGAGTTCCCCGAGTGATGCGGAAAGGTTTACTGCTGTACAGGTCTTGCCGACCCCGCCTTTTTGATTGGCAATCGCTAAAATTTTGTTCATACTTACCCCTTTTTCAATTTACGGACAGTGGTTATTATATCACGAAATGTTCCACGTGAAAAACAAAACTATATATACGACAGGTTTAATTTTTTATTTCTTTTTCCGGATTGATGCTGCTGCCCAGTAACGAACCTATCGAATACAACAGATCCTGTTTTTTCAACGGAAGATTATTCAGGCTGATCCTTATTATCCTGTCGTCTGACAGGAATTTAATTTCATAATCTCCGCCGCAGATGTTCACTCCCTTTTTATCCTCATAAGAGGCAATTCTTGTCTCTTTGATCTTCTCCATTACTTTGTCGTAAACCGACCTTTCGGATAAAAATGCGTGATGGGTCTCAGAACATCCCGGCTGCATATTGAACTTATGTATCTCATAGTTTCCTGTATCTTCGTTCAGAAACAGAACAGTTTCATCATGTCCGTCTCCGGCTGCGGTAGCCGGAATCTTCCGGCAGCAATCGACCAGCAGTTTCAGCCGGACTTCCTGCATTTTTACAGGCGGCTCATCACCCATTCCGTATGCCGGGGACTGCGGAGCTTTGGGAGACTCCATTCCAAAAGCTACAGGCGGCTGAGAGTCCGATCCGGTAACAAAGTTACGGGGAGTCCCATATCTCATAGCCCCGCACTCGGGGCAGAACTTAGCATCGCTCGCCATTTTAGATCCGCATTCAGAACAAAAATTGACTATGTACATGCTCCGCCCTCCGTTTCACGTGGAAAAAAGAGAAATATGAGATTCCGGTTATTCAGGTTTGACCTCAAAGATCAGTGCCACGTTCTTACCTTTTGAATCTATACCTTCTGTTTCTATCCTGTCTTCATTAAAAAGAATGGTAACAAGTCCTTCTTTTCTTTTATCCAGAAGAATATATCTGTCACCGGCTCCGTCGATGATAACAGCAAATGTGATCCTCTGTTTATTTATCAGGTAAGGATAATTTGTCCTGTACGGCAATTCCCAGATTTTACCTTCAACTCCGATGGTTAATAACTGGTTTTGAACATATTCACTATCCGGGGTGAATCCATTCTTCTCGATATAGCCAAAGAATTTTTTGTTGTTATTGTAGTCCTGGACTGCCGTACAGATCATCATCCAGGGACCGGGATCAATAAGGCAGATAAGAGCCAGAGGTTTAAACGTAGATATCAGTCCTCCGATAAGAAGGAAGATCATTCCGACAAATGGAACACCGGATATGAAATGATCTGATTTACTGCTCTCATATGCCGCACCATAAGTCATGATCACAAAGAACAGTCCTATGCCTATGAGAATAAAGGTCAGTGCGTTTTCTGTAATGAATTGCTGCATGTGTAATAAACGATATTATTCTACCTTCTATATATTGTGGTGATAAAAATATCCGATGTGAAACCTTTTTTGGAAACCACTACTAATTGTTTCACGTGAAACATACCACCCCTAAATCTAGAAAATGTTTCACGTGAAACATAAGAATCTAGTATCAATATATTAGGAAGAAATTCGAAATAACAATATATGGTATATGAGTCCTACCCTATCACAAGGGTTTCTTGGAAGGAGTTCCGGGTTTTCTGGGATACGTCTTCGGGCAGGGTCCGTCTTTTGAAATAATAACAAGATCCCGTACCATATCACTGTCCGGAAGGGTGAACTCATCCTCTTTTACAACGGATGAATTAAGAACAGATAATGCATGAGCGGAAGCTTCGACTTCCGATGATCCCTTGTCGGATTTATAAGCTACAAATATACCGCCCTCTTTTACGAAGGGTAAACAGAGTTCACACAGAACGGGAAGATTTGCAACCGCACGAGAAACACAAATATCATACTGCTCTCTCATGGATGAAATATGTCCGGCTTCTTCCGCACGTCCATGATAAGTAGAAATATCTTTCAACCCGAGTGCAGATATTACCTCCTCCAAAAAGTTCAATCTTTTTTGCAATGAATCGAACAGGGTAATATTCAACTCGGGAAAAATGATCTTCAGAACCATACCGGGGAATCCTGCACCGGTACCTACATCGATCACTGATTTTTTTCCGGACATATCAATATCCCTTACAATGGTAACCGAATCAATGTAGTGTTTTACTATCACCTCATCGAATTCTGTTATGGCGGTAAGGTTGAGTGACTTATTGGTCTCTGTCATCATCTCATAATATGTATCGAGCTGCTTTATCTGATCGTCGGATACAGATATGCCATACTGAGACAGATATGAAATTAATTTAGAATAATCATGCATAGGTTTATGACACTCGTGTCATTTTATTATACACCGAGTTTTTGTCTGTTGATCTTTTCAAGGTAAACGAGAAGCACAGATATATCGGCAGGTGAAACTCCGGATATACGCGAAGCCTGTCCGACGGATACGGGTCTGAATTCCTTCAGGTGCTGTCTTGCTTCAATGCGAAGCGAAGGAACATCATCGTAATCAATATCTTCGGGGATGAGCTTAACTTCAAGTCTCTCCTGTTCCTTTACCTGTTTTTCCTGACGCTTGATATATCCTTCATAACGGATTTCAATCTGTACCTGCTCGGTAACATCATCCGGAAGAAGCGGTCTTTCGGGATCGAGAGGTGCAAGCTTTTTGTAATCAAGCTCCGGTCTGCAAATAAGAGATGCAAGTGAAGTTGCGGTGGAAAGCGGAGCGGAACCTATCGATTCAAGATACTTACATGTCTCACTTCCCGCTCCGAGCATGACGCTCTTTAATCTTTCTATCTCCGCATCTATGGATTCTTTTTTCTTTAATATGCCGTTATAAACTTCATCGGAAATAAGACCGATGCGGTGTCCGTACTTTCTGAGTCTGAGATCCGCATTGTCCTGTCTTAGGAGCAATCTGTATTCCGCTCTCGATGTCATCATACGGTAGGGCTCCCTGTTATCCTTGGTCACAAGGTCATCTATGAGAACACCTATATAACTTTCACTTCTTTTGAGTACAAGGAATTCTTTTCCGAAGATCTCCATTGCGGCATTTACTCCGGCAACAAATCCCTGTGCCGCTGCTTCTTCGTATCCGCTGCTTCCGTTGAACTGACCGCCCGCAAAAAGCCCTCTTATCTTTTTGAACTCGAGATGAGGATACAGGCACTTTGCGTTGATGCAGTCGTATTCGATTGCATAAGCGTTTCTTACAATCTTGCAGTTCTCCAGTCCGGGAACGGTGCGGTACATAGCAAGCTGCACATCTTCGGGAAGTGATGAACTCATTCCGTCGACATACATCTCATCCGTATATAATCCTTCAGGCTCGATGAAAACCTGATGTGATTCCTTCTCGGAAAATTTTACGACCTTGTCTTCTATGGAAGGACAGTACCTGGGACCGGTACCTTCGATGATCCCCGCATATATCGGAGATCTGTCAAGGTTAGCCCTGATAATGTCATGGGTTTTCTGATTGGTATGTGTTAGCCAGCATGAAACCTGTTCTTTCTGTACAGTCGCAGGATCCGTGGAAAAGGAAAAAGGAACGATAACCTCATCACCCTTCTGCTCTTCCATCTTGGAAAAATCAATTGTCTTTCCGTCCATTCTGGCGGGTGTTCCGGTCTTGAAGCGTCTGAGCTCGACTCCGGCATTCCTCAATGAATCGGAAAGATGAGTCGCTGCCTGAAGTCCGTTGGGTCCCGTGTAGGTAATTGACTCACCGGTAAGACATCTTGAATTCAGATAAACTCCGGTACAGAGTACAACGGCTTTGCAATTGTATCTGGCACCGGTCTGTGTCACTACACCGGTCACGTATTTTTCATACGATCCGTTCTTTTCATCCGAAGGAATCTCTTCCCAGAGAAGCTCGCAGACCTCGGCCTGTTTGATCGTAAGATGCTCCTGGGATTCGAGGACCTTTCTCATAGATCCCGAATAATCCCTTTTATCCGCCTGTGCCCTGAGTGAATGGACCGCAGGACCCTTTGATGTATTGAGCATCTTGCTCTGGATAAATGTCTTGTCGATATTCTTGCCCATCTCTCCGCCGAGAGCATCGAGTTCCCTTACCAGATGACCCTTGGAAGATCCTCCGATATTGGGATTACAGGGCATGAGTGCGATACTGTCGACACTTACGGTAAAAACAACAGTCTCAAGTCCGAGTCTTGCACATGCAAGTGCGGCCTCGCATCCCGCGTGACCCGCTCCGACTATCGCAACATCAATATTAAATTCCGCACCTCTGCATTTAAGATCCATGTTATTTGCCCATACAGAATTTAGAAAAGATCTCATCGGCAAGATCATCTCCGAGTTCTTCGCCTATGATGAGTCCGAGTTTTTTATATGCATTGTAGAGATCTCCGCAGTAAACATCGATCTCCACACCCGAAGCTATTCCTTCTTTTACACCTTTCAGACTTTCAAGCGCATCGGCCAAAAGTTCTTTATGTCTGAGCCCCGTGATGACAACATCCGACTTTGATGTTATATCACCGGACAGGAATCCTGCTCTGACAGTACGCTTCAGATCTTCAAGTCCCTGTCCTCCCGAAGCACTCATGATGATGCAGGGATATCTGTCGAAAAATTCTTCTTTGGTAAGAGCGGAAATTTCCTTTTCCGCGGATTCCTTCAGATGATAGTAAACATCATCGGGTCTTACCATAAGCGTCTTATCCGCTTTATTTAGTATAATGATAAGTTTCTTCTTATAAACCGCAGAAAAGATCTGCATTATTTCCGTAGTAAGATATTCGGATCCGTCTATCATAAATAGTATAAGATCCGCATTTTCCGCAGCACTTAAGGCTCTCTTTGTTCCGATCGATTCTATTACATCCTCGGTATCCCTGATGCCTGCGGTATCGGTAACCTTAAGAAGTATATCATCAAGACTGACATACTCTTCTATCGTATCTCTTGTTGTTCCGGGAATATCGGAAACTATGGCCCTGTCATGACCCGTAAGAAGATTTAAGAGAGATGATTTACCGGAATTGGGACTTCCGACTATGCAAGTGGATATTCCTTCCCTTACAAACTTTCCCGAATCATAGGATCTTATCATTTCGGTAATCTTATCCGATATATCATCAACGGTCTCAGATAATTTCTCTTCATATCCCGTAAGATCGTAATGCTCGGGATCGTCTATCGCAGATTCGATATATGCCGTCTCATAGAGGATCTTTGCCCTCAGATCCTTTACGGCTTCGGAAACCCTTCCTGACATCTGATCCCTGGAAGCCCTGAGCGCTCCTTCAGATCTGGATGAGATGAGATCCATTACGGCTTCCGCCTGTGCAAGATCCATTTTGGAATTAAGAAAAGCTCTCTTTGTAAACTCACCGGGTGCGGATAGAACGGCGCCGTGAGATACTACAAGATCCAAAACTTTTTTCAAAAGAAAAACTCCGCCGTGGCACTGGATCTCGACGGTATCCTCTCCCGTATATGAATGAGGAGCCTTGTAGAGTAATACTATACACTCATCCAGTATCCGGTCCGAATCAAAGACATAGCAATGCCTGAAAGAACCTGCTTCCATCTTGTCCAAAACAGATTCTTTCTTTTTATCAAACAGTATTTCCGAGCATATCCCTATCGCATCCGGGCCGCTGACCCTGATGATACCTATTCCGGATTCGGAAAGTGCGGTCGAGATCGCTGCAATTGTTTTCTGAAGATTATCGGTCATTTCAAATAATAAAGGCCACAGCAGTCGCCATGGCCCTTAACACAAATACTTATTCAGCCATTTAAGACTAAGATCAATACCTCTTGCCTCTGCGGCCGCGGTTATAATCACCGGTAGGCTTTACTCCGTCCTTGAGCGCTACGATGATATGTCTGTCCACACCTTCACCTTCACTGTAGGTATAAACATATTTGTTATCCTGAAGTGCGGAGTGGATGATCCTTCTTTCATAAGGATTCATAGCCTCGAGCTCATAAGGACGTCCGGTACGTTTAACCTTGGAAGATACATTCTTTGCGAGATTTTCAAGAGTTGCTCTTCTTCTCTCCCTGTAATCCTCGGTATCAACCTTGACCCTGATATACTGTTCGCTTTCCTTGTTAACAACAAGGCTTACAAGATACTGGAGTGAATCGAGGGTTGCTCCTCTCTTACCGATAAGGATTCCCATGTCGCTTCCGACGATCTCGATATCAAGTGCATTCTCACTGAGTTCGAATGAGGTCTTCATGGAAGCTTCAAGTCCCATTGCCTTAAAAACATCCTCAAGGAATTTTACTGCGATCGATTCATACTTAGCGGGATCGGATACGGGAATGATCTTCTCGGAAGACTGCTTTTTGGGAGCTTCTTCCTTTTTGGTCTCCTCTTCCTTAACTTCCTCTTTTACTTCAGCCTTCTTTTCTTCGGCTGCTTTTTCTTCAGCAATCTGTTCGTCAGACTTTACTCTTGCTTTAATGACTGCATTCTTTGCACCGATTCCGAGGAATCCCGAAGAACCTTCGTCTACTACAACATAATCAAGTCTGTCACTGGTAACACCGAGATCCTGACATGCATCGGTGATCAGATCGTTTACCGTTTTGCCTGTATATTCTTTATATTCCATGATGGTGACCTCACTTACTGTTTCTCTTATTAAATTCGCTTACCATATTTGCTTTGGCTGCCATTGAACCCGGTGCATAATTAAGAGGTTTAGTAACATCATCACCTTTGACATCACCGGATGCATCCTTATTGACATAGGAAGCCTTGCTCTGGATGCTGCGGGTATTCATAGCGGCATAAGCCTGCATTCTTTCCTGATTTGCCTGAAGCTTTTCAAGCTTTTTCTGGCTCTTTTCCTTATTTTTCTCGATAAGCTCTTCAAAATCGATCTTGTCGATACGCTTATTCATGATGATCTGGATGATAACACGGACTGCAGCGTTGGCTATCCAGTAGATACCGAGACCGGTGGGGAATGAGAAACCGATCCATACCGACATAAGAGGCATCATCACGTTCATGGTCTTCATGGTCTGTGCCATCTGATCTGCCTGTGAATTATCTCCTGTGGGCTGTGACTGGGTCGGAGCAAGCTTGATGGAAAGCCACTGCGTGAAACCTGAAATAATCGGAACGAGGGCAGCTGCGATCACCAGCAGATATGCATGGGATGCAAAACTTTCCTTAATGATATACCAGGGTGTATTTCTGATATTGAGACCAAGGAAATTGTTGTAGATATCCAAAAGTCCCTTTTCACCTGCGGTTGAAATGATCCTTGCACCTTCATAGGTAAGATCCGAAAGTCCGTAGTGAGCACTGATGACAGCCATGTCAGATGTTGAAGTTCTGTTGAGAACATCGATAATACCGTTGGAAAGGTTTCCTTCCCTGATATTGGAAGCATACATCTTCAAGGCACTTGTGATACTGACAAGTCCATCGGGATTTTCCGAGATGAATGTACCGTTGTCTACAGCGATTATCTTATCGGTAAGAACCCTGAATACATCACCGATCTTGGTAACATATGCGGGAATCTGATAGATAACCCTGTACAGAGCAAAGAGAATGGGGAACTGGATAAGAAGATATCCGCAGCTTCCGGTAGGTGATACACCGTACTTGGCATAAACTGCCTGAGTCTCGGCATTCATCTTCATTGCGGATTCCTGATCTCTCTTGCCCTGATATTTCTTCTGGATGGCCTTGATCTCAGGATTCATCTTCATTGAAAGCTTAGAGAACTTCTGCTGCTTGTAAGTCAGCGGGATCATACATACATTTACGATGATCGTAAAGAGTATGATGGAAAGACCGATATTGGGAATACCGATCTTATCAAGAACATAAAAGATACCCTCCATGATCTTACCAAGTATCCATACAATGTACTTGAAGATGGGAGTGGTATTGGGTGTTAAAAGAGTAAAATACATTAAATTCTCCCTGAATATCTTTTCCTCATTCTGGGAACAGGGTCTACTCCGCCCTTGGAAAAAGGATTACATCTCAAAATTCTCCAAAGAGCAAGCAAACTTCCTATTATTACCCCGTTTTCCTCAATGGCTTCTTTTCCGTAGTTGGAACAGGTGGGATAATACGGACACTTCGTTCTCTTAAGAGGAGAAAGATATTTCTGATATAACGTGATCAACCAAATAAAGAATCTCTTCATATATAAATATGATCAATTGCCCGCTTTTTGCAGGATGCGATGGGAAGCTGCAAGACCCATCAGAGATCTTTGTGCATCTGAATATGACATCAATGCAGCATTTTTCCTGGCAACAAATACTATGTCCAAACCACTATTGAACATATTCTCGGAATTTCTGAAGGCTTCTTTTGCAAGCCTCTTCACACGGTGCCTTACGACACTGTTTCCGATCTTCTTACTTACGCTTACGCCTACACGGTTAAAGGATTCCCCGTTTTCTCTGACATACATAACGAAATAATCGTCTGCGAAGGATCTGTGTGTCCGGTAAACATCCGAAAACTGTGCGTTACTTCTTAATCTTTCCATATTAAATGATCGGAAAAACAAAGGTCACATCAAATGTGACCTTTACTTTTAAGCCGATAATTTCTTTCTGCCCTTTGCTCTTCTGCTCTGAAGAACCTTACGTCCACCGGCTGAAGACATTCTTGCTCTGAAACCGTGAACCTTGGCATGAGACTTTTTCTTAGGCTGAAATGTCATCTTCATAAGGAAACACCTCCTTCTATAATAAAACTCTTCGCAGTGCACCCGTAAGTGCATGATTCCACTACCTGGAACCTGTCAGAAACGACACAAAACAGATTTTAATTAATTAAAGAAAGAGTGTCAAGCAAAAATAGCGGATATTATTGATTTTTCTTGAAAAAACTCCGATTTTTTATATCAGGTATCCACATGAAAATGAGGTGAAAATTTTTCTTTTCCACCGACTTATCCACTAAAAATATCACCTAAAATCTTATCCCCATTTAGTGTACAACATGTGGATATGTATCATTTTTTATTGACCCGGATGGTTAAAAACCACCCATAAACAGCGTATTTAATGCGTTTTTCAAGATATTCACATTTTATGATATATCCACATTGATTCACATAAACTGACCTCATATATGCATTATTCATACTCTGTATGCATTATCCACAAATGTGGATAAGTCTGCGAACGCACAAAAGGGAATAACGCAATTTGAATAATATTTTTAATTTTTATAAAATGGTACGGCAGTCGCATTATATGGGGATTTTTGCCCTTTTTGCGGCCAGCCGATCAAGGAGAAAACTTTCAAATAATGAACGCAGAGAACTTTACCAACGAAGAATACTGGGAAGAGATCAAGAGAAAGATCCAGAGGGAAGCAAATGTTTCCGATATTACATACCATCTCTGGTTTGAGAACCTGGAATTCCGCGAATTATCGGGTAATACGGTCTATATCGTATCCGAAAAAGAAGATGAAAGAGCTCTCGGTTATCTTAATAAGAAGTTCAAGGATTATTTTGAGACTGTCATAGGTGAAGAGCTTAATCAGATAATCTCGGTCAAGTTCATTCTTAACACCAATACTCCTCATACATATGAACCTGAAGAGACAAAGGTAGATAACGATACTTTAAATCCGGATTATACCTTTGAATCCTTTGTCGTAGGCAAAAATAACATGATGGCCCATCAGGTATCTGTCGCTGTTGCGGAAGATCCGGGCAAAACCTGGAATCCTCTCTATATTTACGGAGGTCCCGGTCTCGGAAAGACCCATCTTATGCAGTCTATAGGCCATTTTATATTAAAGAAGGATCCTACCAAGAAGGTAATCTATGTTACCAGCGAACAGTTTACCAATGACGTTATCGAATCATTAAGAAGCGGTAATACCGCAGATTCAATGAGTAAGCTGCGTGACAAATACCGTACCGTTGATGTCCTTATGATCGACGATATCCAGTTCATTATAGGAAAAGAAGCTACCCAGGAAGAGTTTTTCCACACATTTAATGCCCTTCATGATGCAGGAAAGCAGATAATCCTTTCTTCCGATAAGAATTTCAAGGAATTCAAGACCCTCGATGAAAGATATATCTCAAGATTCGCATGGGGAATGCCCGTGGATATCACTCCTCCTGATTATGAGACAAGATCCGCAATTCTTAAGAATAATGCCGATAAATACAAGATAAAGATCAAGATAAGCGAAGAAATAATCGATTATATAGCTTCAAATATAAAGTCTAACATTAGAGAGCTTGAAGGAGCCCTTAACAAGATCATCGGATTTTCAAAGCTTTACAACAATATGGAACCGGATCTTGAATTTGCCAAGGAAGCCCTTAAGGACTATATCTATCCTTCAGACTCAAATAAGATCACTTTTGACCGTATTGTTGACGTTGTATGTCAGGAATGCGGAGCAAGCAAGGATGCGATAATGTCAAATAAGAGAAATGCTGACATTGTTTATCCCAGACATATAATAATGTTCCTTGCTTATGACATGCTGGGTATCACTTACCAGCAGATTGCGAATAACCTTCACAGAAGCGATCATACAACCGTAATAAGCGGATGTAAGAAGATCTCGGAAGAGATCAATTCAAATAAAAGTGGAAAAAATACCAAGGAAAAAGTGGAAAGCATCAAAAAGATACTCTCAGGCAATTAAAAAGCCCATGTTTACATAACTTTTAAAGGGTTATAAAGGGGAGAAAATCATTTAATAACCGGTACTATTTCACATACTTATTCATTCCATTTTTCCCTTGAAAATAGTATAATAAATAAGGTTATGCACATAAATCACAGCACCTATTACTTATAAGACTTTAAACTATTTAAATATATCATTTAAAAGGGCATCCGCACCCGAAAAAGGAGTTATGCACAATGAAGATTTCCTGTTCAAAATCAGCATTACTTTCAGGTATCCAGACAGTTATAAGAGCTCTTCCCGCAAAGAGCACAATGTCAATAATGGAATGCATACTCATCAATACCAACGGAGGAAAGATCACTCTTACCGTTAACAATCTTGATCTCGGTATTGAAACGATCATTGAAGGAAATATAGAAAGCTCCGGAGTTGTTGCTCTCGATGCAAAGCATTTTTCCGACGTTATAAGAAAGATGCCGGATTCAGATTCAGATATAGTCATTGAGACAGATGATAATCTTACCGCATTTTTCAAGTGTGAACAGAGTGTTCAGAACATGCCCGGAAGAAGTGATGATGAATTTCCCTATCTTCCCGATCTTGAAAAGAGTGACAGCATAGTCATAAGCCAGCTTTCTCTCAGGGAGCTGATAAGAAAGACCAGCTTTTCCATTGCAGATATAAGTGAGGATACTCCCGGACAGCAGACCATGAGGGGAGAACTCATGGAGATCAAGGATAACAACATAAGAATGTGCAGCCTTGACGGACACAGAATATCCATGTGCAATATGGAGCTTCGTGAAAGTTATCCCTACAAGAAGGTTATAGTTCCCGGAAAGAGCTTAAAGGAACTTGCCAAGATAATCGGCGGCGGTGCCGAAGATGATGTTGAGATCTTCTTCAATCCCAATCACATCAGTTTTGAATATGACAATACAAAAGTTGTTTCAAGGATCATCGAAGGTAATTTCTTTGATGTTAATAAGATGCTCGTAGGTGATTATGAGACAAAAGTAAAGATCAATAAAAAGAAACTCAACGAATGTCTCGACAGATCCACCATCTATGTAAGAGAAGGCGATAAGAAACCCATCATTCTGGACATAAAGGATGACAGCATTTCCATCAAGATCAATTCCGCGATCGGCAGCATGAACGAAAATGTTCCCGCTTCAAAATCCGGAAAAGATATGATAATAGGATTCAATCCCAGATTTGTAATAGATGCGCTCAATGTTATAGACGATGAAGAGATAGAGCTTGATTTTGTTAATTCAAAAGCTCCCTGCTTTATCAAGAAAGAAGACATGTCCTACGTTTACGTAGTACTTCCCGTTACCATCAGTGCGGTATAAGAATGATCACATTTTATCTTAAAGACGATTTTATAAAACTGGGTCAGTTATTAAAGGCATCCGGACTTTGCGAGTCAGGTGTTGATGCAAAGTATGACATCATAAACGGTGAAGTAAAGGTCAACGGTGAAGTTGATGAACGCCGCGGAAGAAAGATAACTGACGGTGATGTCGTAGAGTACAAAGGCGAGAAAGTGATCGTTAAGAAAAAGGGTGATGCTCAGTGATAATAAAATCCCTGGAACTTACTGATTACAGAAATTATGACAGCCTGAGCATAGAATTCGATAAGGGTACCAATATCTTCTACGGA
>JAEEGG010011982.1_pt1 | contig 18790 bp, 10 predicted proteins | sample 9134161 | NCBI WGS metagenome assembly JAEEGG01 (sample SAMN16246543, study PRJNA631951) | gut metagenome | biome: gut microbiome; feature: rumen; material: CR-attached | host: Bos | place: Iran: Karaj | collected 2018-10 | reverse complement strand
CGATGGTGTACCATCCGTCGCTGGTCTCGCTGTCGGTGAAAGCGGTGATGTTTTTGATGACAGTGGCTTTCACGTCATCGTTATGATGGATGAGCTGGGCTCCGTCTTCAAGGATGAGCTGGTTGGGGTTGTTGCAGGTGGCAGTGCCAGTGACGGTCAAGGTGGCGCCATTGCGTACCGTGTGTTTGTCGAACCAAAACAGGTTGGCGATGGTTTCATTAGCAGTATGGTCAAAAGCTTCGCTGAGGATGAAGAGGTAAACATCTTTTTGGCCTGAGGCATAGCAGCTGAAGATAGGGGGAGTGCTGGCGCTGTTGTATCGGATGATGTTCCGGGTGTTTGAGCCTTGTGCTTTTATGGTCGCGGCTCCGTTGTCTTGGATAGTGATGTCCCAAAGGGCATTGCTGTTGACCGTATCAAGAGTTCTCAGGTAGTTGGAGTTGCTGCTGGCTGCATAGAGATAGCCACCGTCCGTGCCGTAGTTAGGGTCGAACAAAGTCCATGTCCCTTCGCTACCGCCGAGAGTCAACTCGCAGGCATCGCCGATGTTGGTGATGTTGTCGTTGGAGAAAGTGACAGTGGCAGCAGCGCGGTTGTTGTTGTTTTGGGTTTTGCTGAGTGCTTTTTCTGCCTCGATGTTCACGATGAGATAGCTCCTGCCGTCCACCAGTTGTTCGGCGGAGGTCACGAGATAGTATTGTTGAATGAAGGTGTCGCCGCTTTGTGGCACAAAGCTTGCGCTAACAGTGACGTTGCCGGCGGGCATGTTGAAGCTGTTGTTTAAGACCGCGATGGGCTGGTTGTTGGCGTCAGTGACGTTCCATGCCTCGAAGTTGTATCCATTATTTGGTGTCGCGGTCAAGGTGATGATGGCTCCTGCGGTGGCAGAGGTGGGGGCGACGCTAATCGTTCCGTTCTCGGGCTGTACTACGGTGATTGTATAGAGCGGTTCCCATTGGGCATAGAGGTCGAGGTCATCGGTAAGAGTCACCTCTTGTTGGTCGGTATAGGCGATGCCATTGCCGTCGGCTTGGGTGTTCCAGCCGTTGAACTCATAGCCCTCGCGGGTGAAAGCGTTGGCGGTGAGCGTTTCAGTGGCGTTTTCGGCGATGGTCTGGGTATAGCTGTCGCCGCTGGCACCGTTAGGATAGAAGGTTACGGTGTGTCCGTTGGTGATGATTTCAACGCTAATGCGTTTATACAGCTGGATGGCTTTTTGTGAGGTGTAGGAACTTGATTTATAATAGCGGAACCTGTTTTGGCCGCTAGTGTTGTTATAACGCAGGTAGGCACCACCGTTGCCGATAATGTTGGCAGCGCCATTGCTTATGGAGAGGGTGTTGTCCAAGGCTGTGCTTGAGACATCGAGACCATTGCTGTCGGTTCCTCTGCCAATGAATGATCCACTTGCGCTTTGGATGGAATACTTTCCATTGGAGGTGCTGGCGATGGTGAATTCAGCGGCTTGGGTGGTGGTATTATAGGCAATGGTGTTATCGCTAATTGTCACGGGAATCGTGTTGCTTGACGCATCCAGGGTGCTTAGTCCGCCGTTAAATGCCAGGTTGCCGTCTTCGTAAACAATCAGGTAGTCGCCACTCCAGTCGGCAGGTGCCGTGGTGACCTTCGTGTATTGGAATTCGTAAATGACGCTTTGCTGGTTGAAGATTGCGTTGACGGTGACGTGGTCGGCAGGCATCTCGAATTGGTCTTCAATCACTTCGATGTTGTTGCCTGCACCGTCGGTGACTGACCACGAATCGAATTCAAACCCGGCGTCGGGGGTGGCGGTGAGGGTGATGGTGGTGCCTTCCACAGCGGCGCTGTGGTTGGCGCTGATGGTGCCGTTTTCTGGTTCGTTGAGGATGATGGTGTATTTTGGATCCCATTGGGCATATAAGGTGATGTCGTCCGTCAGGGTGATATTGGCGTTGTCGGCGTAATAGGTGCCAGTGCCGTTGGCCTCAGTGTTCCAGCCGTCAAACTCAAAGCCGTCGCGGGTGAAGACGTTAGGGGTGAGGGCGGTAGGGACGTATTCATCGACAGTTTGGTCGTTCATGTAGCCTGTGCCACCGTTGTTGTTGAAATGGATGGTGTGGGTAGGGGTGATTACCGTGACTGATCTTTTGTAGAGCTGGATGGCTTTTTGTTGGGTGTATGTGCTTGATCTGTAGTAGCGGAATCTGGCATTGGCGGTGTTGTATCTCAGATGAGCTCCTCCTGAACCCACGATGTCGATGTCGCCATTACTGAAGCTGATGGTGTTGGTGTAAGCTGTGGTGGTGGAGCTGTTGACGGTGTTGTTGTCGGTGGTGGCTCCGATATAATAGCCGCTGGCGGATTTGATGGTGTAGCTGTTGCCGGATTTGGCGATGGTAAATTCTGCCGCGATGTTGTTTTGAGTGGCTTCGATGGTGTTGTTGCTGATGGTGACTCCCGTAACGTTATTATTGGCGTCGAGGGAGGTGAGGCCTCCATTGAATGCCATGCTGCCTGTTTCATAGACGATGAGGTATTCACCGCTCCAGTCGCTGAGGTTCTCTGTGACTTTCACAAAGTCGCCGTTGACGCTGCTACCTTCGGTGGAGAAGGTGGCGTTCACCGTGACGTCGAAGGCGGGCATGACGAAGGAGCCGTTGGTGCCTGCATAGACACTGTTGTTCATGTCACCAGTCTTATAAACGTACCATGAGTATAGGTTGTAGCCATTGTCTGGCGTGGCAGTCATGGTGATGATGGTGCCTGATTTGGCGCTGGTGTTGCTGACTTGGATGGTGCCATGATTGACGGTGGCAGTCGTGATATTATAATAGGTGTTGTTTATCACGAAGGTGGCACTGACGGTGACATCGTAGTCAGGCATGATGAAGGTGCCGTTGCTGCTGACGGAGACCGTGGTGGAGGGACTTCCGGTCTTATAGGCGGAATAGCTGCTCACCATGTAGCCTGGGTCGGGGGTGGTGGTAATGGACACGGTGGAACCTTTCAGCGCGGTGGCGGGGGCGGAGATGCTTCCGTGCGACAATCCCGTGGCACAGGTGATGTTATATGGGGTGCCACCTGTCCAGTTTGGATCCCATATCATACGTGCATATTCTGGATGGTCGATGAAAGGGTTGCGGTTGTTTTGGTAGCCATAGACTGCGTTGTTGCGGTCGATTTCCTTTTGGCTGACGGGGTCCTCGTCGCTCCAACGTAGCAGCATGGTCATGGCCCAGTCGAGGATGCTTGACTTGTTGGTCATGGGGCTGGTGCTCCATCCGCTGTCCTCGCTGTAGTAGCGGACGCTCATGTAAAAGAAGTTGCGTGCGATGTCGCCTTTGTATTCGTCAACAGGCTCGAACACGGTGCCTGAATAGCCCGAGGCGGTGCATTTGCCGAGTTTGGAGCCGTTACTTGAGGTCCAGGAGGGGTTGCTCACTTCGCCGTAAGGGTAGTTGGAACGGCGGTTGTTTACGTATCCATCAGTGGGCATTACATGGAAGAGGTCGCTTCTCGGGGTGGTCTGTTCGTTAAACCAGCTTTGGGGCCAGGTGTGCTCACGGTTCCAGCAGTCACCCTCACTATTGTAGCTTCCACAGTCTTGGGTAAGAGCCCAATGTTTGTCTGAGTAGATGTCCCAAATCTTGCCATCGCTATAGCAGTCGGTATAGGCGTAGGCGTCAAGCAAGCCGCTGTAGCTAACCACATGATGTCCTTTGATGATGTTGTGAAGGGCGGTTTTCAAGGCATCGCCCGTTTTGCCTTCGGCGTTATTATAATATCCGTTGGGGATCTGTGCAAAAAGAGTGGCGTTGGCCATCATCATCAGGCACAGCGCAAAAAAAATGGTGAATCTTTTCATGTTGGTTTTATTTGATAAAAAAAAGTCGGTGACCCGAAGGATCACCGACATGTCTTTGTCTTTAAGGATAGCATCCTTAATAGGATTTGGTCTCAAAGAACCATTGATTAGTGCTTGTTCTTCTTGCTCATGGCGTAAGCTGCACCAAAACCAATCAGCAACAAGGCTCCGCTGCCGAGGGGTGCGGGCTGGTCAGTGTTCTCACCGTGGCCGGGAAGACCAGGACCCTTGATGTCGTCACCACGATTTCCCAGACCGTTTGATTCTTCTTGAGCGTCACCGCGTTTGAACAAACCAGATCCTCCTTGAGCGGTAGCACCAATGGTGAGACCCAAAACTAAGCTTAAAATCAAAATTGACTTTTTCATTTTAATACCTTTTTATATTTATTATACCTTATATTAATTCTATCTCAGATTCTTTTCTGTTGAAATCCGCTGCAAAATTAGAAATAATTTCGTTACCTACAATGTTTTTTTATTATTTTTTTTCAACAAATTCAATCTTGAAACGGTTGATAACTTCTTCATTATCCGATTGGAAATAGAAATTGGGGTTCTTCAGCAGGTCAATGGAGTCGCCTGTGAGGCTGTCAATAAGGACGAGACGCTCAAAACTGATGTTTTCCATGGAGACGCTGATTGTGTATTGAGTATGGGCTTTCACCTTGATGATAAGGCTCTTCTCACCACGGCTTTCGGCGTTGACCACTGCATATTCGCTGCCGTCTTGTGCAAAGTAGAGATGGCTGTTTTCATTGTTGAGCATTACCTTCTCAAGGTTGCGGCTGTTGTCGAAGCGAATGGCGGAGCGGTCAACCAACACATTATCTTCGCTGAGGTTGATGGCCAAGGCCTTGGCTTTTGTCGGGGCAGTCGTGGTGAATGTGACTTGGTTGTCGTTGGCACTTGTGGCCACCACGAAGATGCCTTGACCCATGTTGATGCCATTGTCTTCAGCGAGGATGATATTGGTGCCTTCTTCGTTCATGACATAGAAGGAACGTCCGTCAGCGAGGTAGGCGGCTTGACCGAAGGGGTTGCCGATGAGGTTCCAGCCGTTGTGGCTGCTGCTTGAAGTATAGGCGATGGTGACACCACCGTTGGTGTTGGGTTGTCCTTCAAAATGCAGGGTGGTGTTGGCACTGTTGGCATAGAGGTAACCTGCTTTCGGTGCGAGTTGGAAGGCCGCGGCTTTGTGGTTGCGCCATTCCATGCTCTGTGTGGCATCGAAGGCATAGAGGTCGTATTCATTGCTGAGCATGGCTTCGGTAGGATCGGTGTTGCTGTTCACCGGCGAAGCGATGAGCTGCCAGCCTCCTTCTTCCTCACCATAGCCCATGACATCGGTGAAGAACTCGTAGTTGGTGTCTTCGTCTTTCAGGTAGAGGTAGATGGGGTTCTGACCACTTCCATAGCAGGAGAAGATGTTACTGCCGCTGTTGAAGCGCATCAGGTTGCGGGTGTTGCTGCCTTGGGCGGTGATAACTGCGCTGTTCTCCTCGTCGAAGGTGATGGTCCATTGGCTGTTGGCGTCGATGTTGAATTCTCTTGTCCTCAGGTAGTTGGATCCGCTGCTTGCGGCGAAGAGATAACCTGGTGTTGTGGCATCATAGATTGTGTAGTTGCCATTGACATCGGGACCGTTGATGACCAGCTCGCAAACACCGGCGTCGCTGGTGACGGAGGCGACACCTTCTGTGACTGTGATGTCAACACCAGCGCGGTTGTTGTTGTTTTGTCCGCCCATCGCTTTGTTGGCACCATTGGTGATGATGTAGTGACGGCCTGATTCGATGGAGGTGACCATGGTGTAGGTCGTGGTCTCCACCACAGGAGCGACGACGGCAGTGGCATCGATATCGACATCGCTGTTAGGCATGTAGAAGCTCCAGCTGTCGTTGGCATGAGTCACGCTGACCGGTTCACCTTCTGCGTTGGTGACGGTGAGGGCCTCTAAGATGTAGCCTTCTTCCACGGCGACGCTGACAGTGATGGCGGTGCCACTGAGCACGTCTTCATGGTCGCCATTGGTGAGGCTGGTATTGCCGTAGGTGGCGGTGATGGTGACGTGTAAGGGGTCATAGACACTCAAGACATACTCTTGGGGTACGCTGTATGGTTCGAGATTGATGTTGCCCAAAGCCACGTTGCCGTTGACTTTTTCAGTGTAGATCCACTTGATGTAACGGACGTTCTCGCCCAGGTTGTTGAACTCGGGTGATTGGGTGGCGCCGAGTTCGGTGTAAACGGCCAGGTCAGTGAAGTTCTCACCGTCTTCAGAGGTCTGCACGCTGAAGGTGCCGCCTGAGAAGCTGTTGCCCTTGATGTCGAAGCTGAGTTTGCCTGGACGTTCGTTGAATTGCAAGAGCACCCATGAGTCGGTGTTCTTGAATTTCAGTTTGGGTGAGCTGGCGTAGTCTGTGTCGAGGCCTTCTTGGGTGAGGCCGGCGGTGTTGGCGATCTCAGCGCGTCCATCGTCAAAGTGGAAGGGCAGCTCGGCAAAGTCGGCGACATAATGCTCTTGGGTGACGGTGACCGTCTTGTCGGTGGCGCCGTTGTAGCTAAGGGTGATGGTGGCCGTGCGGTCAGCGTCGCTGTTGTTCACGCTGGTGGTGAAGGTGACCTTGTCGGTGGCCACGGTGAGGTTGCTGATCCAGTTGGCGTCGGTGGTGGCGTTGAGGTTGGTGCCAGCCACGGCGTTGGTGACGGTGTAGGCAATCTCGCCAGAGGTGGCGTCGTAGGCGAGGGTGACCGCATTGTCGGCATTGATGACAGGATTGCCGCTGGCCTGTACCTCGACATCAGTCGGGTGGACGATTTGCGGAGTGTCGAAGCATCCGATGTTACCCGTCAGGGAGAGGACATCGCCAACGACAAAGGTCACGTCGCTGCTGATGCCACGGACCACGATGCTGTTGCCGTTTTGTTCGAGGCTGGTGTTTTGGCCGTTGATCTCGGTGACAGTGGCATTTTGGATGCGTGTCAGCCAGCCTTGCCATGCGTTGTCGCCGGCGAAGTCGGTGTTGATGGCCTCAATGGTCATCACAGTGGGGGTGACGGTGTTGTCTTGTGAGACAACCTCGTAAGTGGGGGCGGTGATCTCCAGCAAACCTCTATACGTTGAAAGCGTACCTGCCACGGTGATGTAGTCGCCTATGGCGAGATTAAGGTTGGCATTGCCATAGACGCAGATGGCTGCGGTGGCATCCTGGATGTAGGCGGTCTTGCCATTGACACTGGTGACAGTTCCGGCAGTGCTCACCTCGCCAGTCTGTTGGGCGCGGACCTCGGCGATGGTCATGGTGGTCACCACTGAGGAGGGCTTAGCGGTGGCGTTGACCGTGACATCGCTGTTCGGCATGTTGAAGGTATAGGCTCCTTCAATTTGTGCGGGGTTCAGGGTGACGGGGCTGCCTGTCATGTCGGTGGCATGAATCTCGTCGAGGACATATCCTTCTTCCACTGTAACGGATAGGCTAACCGTGGTGCCGCCTGCGAGCGTTCCCGACTCGCCGTTGCTCAGGCTGTTGTTGGTTCCGTAAGTGGCGTTGAGAGTGATGTGCTCGGGAGTACCGAGGGTCAGCGTGTAGTTCACGGGTGCTCCATACACACCTAATTCGATGCCGCCCAGACCCACGTTGCCGTTTACTTTCTCAGTGTAAATCCATTTGATGTAACGGACATTCTCGCCCAAGTCGTCAAACACAGGGGTCTCAACCGTGGTGGTGAGCTCTGTATAGGATGCCAGGTCGGTGTAAGTCTCACCGTCTTCAGAAGTCTGCACGGTGAAGGTGCCACCTGAGAAGGTGTTGCCCTTGATGTCGAAGCTGAGTCGGCCAGGACGTTCGTTGAATTTGAGGATGAGCCAGTCGCCTGTGTTGTCGAATTTCAGTTTCGGGTCGGTGCCATAGTCTTTTCCAAGGCCGTTTTGGGTGAGGCCGTTGGTGGCATCAATGTCGTTGAGACCGCCATTGAAAGAGAATGGCAGTTCCGCATAGTCGATGACATAGTGTTTCTGGGTGATGATGACTGCTTTGGTGACGTTGCCGTTAGCGTAAGTATAGGTGAGTGTGACGGTGGCGGTACGGTCGGCGTCTTCCATGTTCTCGGTGACGGTGAACGGGATGAGATAATCGCCCACGGTGCCAAGGGTGAGCCAGCTGGCATCGCAGGTGGCTGTGAGGCTGCCGCCTGCAACGGCGTTGTCAATATAATATCCGATAGCGCCAGAGGTCTCGTTGTATTCGAGGGTGATGTTGTCGGCCATGATTTCAGGACCTGTGGGCTCAGTGGCTTCAATGGTGCCGAGCATGGTATTGTAATATTGGCTGGAGGAGACACCAACGTAATAACCTTTCACTATCACGTGTCTGCCATCTAAGGAAGCGAAATCAGTGTCAATGGGGTAGGAGATGCTGCCTTTTGCGGTTTCTGCGCCGTCAATATTGGTGATGTTGTAATGGGTGCCGCTGATGGAGAGGGTGCCTTCATACTGCACGTAGTCGGACAGCTGGGCGGGTGTGCCGGAGCTCACGCGGGCGTCCATTTCCGCGCCCGTGAGCACGGTGGGTTCTTCGTCAATATAATTGGAGCTTTCAGCGGCGGTGATGGTGGCGGTGTTGTCAAACTCAAACACGCCGCCGTAGATCTTCACGTTGCCGGCGATTCTTACCATGTCGCCGAGGTTATACTCCTCTTGGGCATATTCTTGATTGTAATAATACACATAGCCAGTGCCGTCGCCAACGATGAAGCCTCGGACGCTTTTAGCCACGATGGTGCCTTGCACGATATAAGTGCCAGCAGCAGTGATTTCTTCGATGCTGTTAGTCGAGTTGGGGTCGCCAGCCTGGGTGACGTTGACGTTTCTTGTGGCAGTGCCACCGCTATAGGTATAGGTGAGGGTGACGGTGGCGGTACGTGATGCAGAGCTCTTGTTGACAGTGCAGGTGAAGGGCACTGCGGTGGCGTTTGCGGTACCAAGGGTAAGCCAGGTCTCCGTACATGAGGCGGTTACTGAACCACCTGCGACGGGGTTGCTGACGTTGTAGGCAATGTTGCCCGAGGTGGTGTTATAGTCGATATCCACTGGGTCGGCAGCGATGCTGGGACCTCCGGTCTGCACTTCTTCGATAGAGCCAATCATGGTGTTATAATACGTGCTGGTAGAGATGCCGACAAAATAACCGGTGACTATGACTTGTGTGCCATCCAAAGAGGTGAATTGTGTGTCAAGGGGATAGGAGATGCTGCCTATGGCAGTGGTGGCTCCTTCGATGTCAGTGATGTTATAGTGAGTTCCGCTGATGGAGAGGGTTCCCGTGAACTGTATATAATTGGATAATTGCGGGGGGGTGGTGGAAGCCACACGGGCATCCATGTCTTCGCCAGTGAGTACAGTGGGTTCTTCTGCCACATAGTTTGAGCTGGTAGCTGCTGTGATGGTGGTGCTGCTGTTGAACTCAAACACGCCTCCATAGACTACCACGGGACCGGCCAGTCTCACCATGTCACCGAGGTTATAATCAGCTTGCGTATAGTTTTGATTGTAATAGTAAACGTAACCGGTGCCATCGCCGACGATGAAGCCTCTTTGGCTTTTGGCCACGATGGTGCCTTGCACGGTATAGGTGCCAGCCGCAGTGATTTCGGAGATGGTGTTGATGGCGTTAGGGTTAGCCGCCTGGGTGACGTTGACGTTTCTTGTGGCGGTGCCGCCGCTATGGGTATAGGTGAGGGTGACGGTGGCGGTGCGTGAGGCTCCAGAGCTATTGGCGGAGCAGGTGAAAGGCACGGCACTGCTGTTGACGGTGCCAAGGCTGAGCCAAGAGTCGGAGCAAGCAGCGCTCATTGTGCCTCCCGAGACTGGGTTGTTGACGGTGTAAGCGATGCTGCCCGAGGTGGCGTTGTACTCGATGTCCACGTTTGAAGCCGTGATGGAGGGATTGGGGGTGCCGCCGGAAGTCCAGATGACGTCGATTTCCGTGAGATACATGGCGCCGGTTTTTGAGCGCATGCCGATGTAGCTAAAGCTCTCGTCGATGGTGAGCTCGGTGTTGGTTCCTTTGACGATTTCTCCGATCAAAGTGCCTTGTGTGCTGGCGTTGTACAATTCAGTGGGGCTTGTGAAAGCGCTCTCTTTGCCATACACTTGCAAGGTTCTGCCGTCAGCAGTGTTTGCGTTCCAGGTGACGGTGACCTTGGTTACCGTGCCACCCGAGGCGGTGGTGATGATGCCCGAGTTGCTGTTGTTGCTTCTCAGTTGGATGGATTCGTTGCCACCTGCACTTTGCCCGGCATAGACCGCGTCAGAATTGCTGGTTTTGTCACTCCATTCGGTGTAGGAAGTTCCTGTAACACCCGTGAGTTCGCGGTTCAACACGTCGGTGACCTCTGCTTTCGTCTGTGCCCAGCCGAGGTGGGTTGCCATCAGCAGCAAGGCTGCCATTAGAAATGTAAATCCTTTTTTCATGTCGTTTTGCGTTTAATTTATTGATTATTATTATTTTAATCTATAGAATGGTCTGTTTAGACAGCTTTTTAAACTTCCAAAGATACGGCTTTTCAGGCTTTGTTCACCTTATTTTATTAATAAGTTATGAACAAAATCAGAATCTTGTTGATAAGCGAGTGGAGATTACTCCTAGTCTCAATTCCCTTAGCTCATCCTTCCCGTGATGCGGAACAGGGGAGTGATGACAGCGAAGATGGCGTCCCATATAAGAAGACCTCCCAGGAGCCCTTGTTCGCCAAGGCGGCGTGTGGCTCCGTGATAGATGATCATCTGGGTGATGTAGCGCAGGAGGAATAGGACAGCCAGCGTCGGGAAATAGTAAGCGTAATAAGGGATTTCCACAGGAATCGCAAAGGCGGGCTTCAAAAAGAAAAGCGCGATGAAACAGCCGTAAAACAGGAACTGTGACCAATAATGAAGGGCCATGAAAGCGCGTGTTTTGGGATGGTGCATCTTGATGGTGGAGTATTTGTTGCAGCGTCGTCTCACCCAATGCCAAAACGAGTGCATCGGGGCAATGACGATGCTGTTCTCAGCATCGATGCATACCTGTGTGTTCTTTTTGGTGGCTACTTGGCTGATAAATACGTCATCGTCACCCGCAGGCATGGTATAATGTGAAGTAAATCCTTTATTTTTATAGAAAAGACGTTTGCGATAGGATAGGTTTTTCCCTACGCCCATGAAAGGCTTGCCAGCCAAAGCTGCCGAGAGGTAGAGGATGCCGGTTTGTAGGGCATCGAAACGGATCAGCCGGTTCAACAGCCTTTTGGTGTTCTGGTAACGTGGATAGCCCAGCACTACCTCGGTGTGCTCACCGTAGCTGCTGACCATGGTGCGGAGCCATTCGTTGCTGGTGGGCTGACAGTTAGCGTCAGTCAACACCAACAAATCGTAAGAAGCCGATTTGATGCCCATCGAGAGGGGAAACTTCTTGCCGTTGAAGAAGTTGAGATGCTGTCGCAGCTGTACCGGCTTGATGCGTGGCTCTTGCCGTTCCAGGTCTTTCAGGTATTCTTCGGTCTCGTCTTCTGAACAGTCATTCACCACGACGACCTCGAACTTTGGGTAATCTTGGTTGAGAAGGAGTGGCACCAGCTCGGTGAGCTGCTCGTAAGAGTCGCGAGCGCATACCACCACCGAGACGGGCTCCAGCTCGTCGTCTTGCTTGGGACGTTGCTTCTTCTTGTAAAATGCAAGGCGTGAGAAACGGATCCAATGGATGCACAGTTGGATGACAAGCATCAGGATGAAGCAAGCGAAGATATAGAAAGACAGGCGGTTATGAAAAAAAGTGATGCTCACGGCAGACCCTCCAAAAATTTGCGCAAAGATAGACGAAAATCTTTACCTTTGCAAAAAATATCATGCGATGAAATTCACTTTGTCTTCCACCGACCCCAAGAGCCATGCCCGCGCGGGTTTGTTGCATACTGACCATGGGGTCATTGAGACGCCTATCTTCATGCCGGTTGGCACAGTGGGTTCTGTTAAGGCCTGCCATATCAGGGATATCCGTGATGAGGTCAAGGCACAGATTATCCTCGGCAACACGTATCATCTGTATCTCCGCCCAGGACTCGATGTCTTGGAGGCGGTGGGCGGTCTGCATCGTTTCAACGGTTGGGATCGTCCCATCCTCACCGACAGCGGCGGCTTTCAGGTGTTTTCGCTGACAGGCATCCGCAAGATGAAGGAAGAAGGGGTGGAGTTCCGCTCTCATATCGACGGCTCGAAACATCTGTTCACCCCCGAGCGTGTCATGGATATCGAAAGGAGCATCGGTGCCGACATCATCATGGCCTTCGACGAATGCACGCCAGGCACTGCCGACTATCATTATGCCAAACAGTCGATGGAGCGCACTCACCGGTGGCTTGACCGTTGTGTGCAGCGTTTCTCGGAGACCGAGCCGAAGTATGGCTATGAGCAGGCGTTGTTCCCCATCGTGCAAGGTTGTGTTTACCGTGACCTCCGGACCCAGTCGGCGGAGTATGTGGCCTCTAAAAATGCGGACGGCAATGCCATCGGTGGGCTCGCCGTCGGCGAGCCCACCGAGAAGATGTACGAGATGATTGAACTCGTCAACACCATCCTTCCCGAAGATAAACCACGCTATCTCATGGGCGTCGGCACTCCTGCCAACATCCTGGAGGGAATCCAACGAGGTGTCGATATGTTCGACTGTGTGATGCCTACCCGTAATGGACGTAATGGGATGATTTTCACCTCACAAGGCATCATCAACCTCAAAAACGAGAAGTGGCGTACCGACTTCTCACCCGTCGATCCCAATGGAGAGACTTTCGTGGATGCACAATATACCAAGGCTTACCTGCGTCATCTCTTTGTCTCAGGCGAGATACTCGGCCCTATGATCGCCAGCCTCCATAACCTCGGGTTTTACCTCTGGCTCGTCAGGTCGGCACGCAGCCATATCGTCAGCGGAGACTTCAGCGCATGGAAAGAGGAGATGTTGCCCAAAATCACTCGCAGATTGTAACCCGTCGTGAAGAAAATTGACTTTTACATATTAAAGAAATTCATCGGCACCTTCTTCTTCGCCGTGTCACTGCTCATGGTCATCATCATCGTCTTTGACCTCTCTGAGAACATCGACTCGTTCCTGAAACATGACGCGCCCTGGCAGAAGGTGGTGGTCAACTACTACCTGACCTCCATCCCTTATTATATCAACCAGTTTATCCATCTCTTTGTCTTTATCTCCGTCATCTTCTTTACCTCCAAGATGGCTACCCATACCGAGGTCATCGCGATTCTCAGTAGTGGCATCAGTTTTAAACGTTTTCTTTTTCCTTATATTACTGGTGCTCTTTTACTTACAATCATGTCGCTTTATCTTGGTAACTTCCTTATTCCTAAGATGAATGAGATTCGAAGACAATTTAAGGATGAATATATAGAACAATTAGTAAGGAGTTCGGGAAGAAATATCCATATACAGACTGATACCAATGAGTTTGTTTATGTGGAGACCTATAATCTAAAAAAAGACTTGGGTTATAGGTTTACCCTCGAGCAATATGATGGCAACGAATTGACATTCAAGATGTGCGCTGATGTCATCTATCACGACTCTGTGGATGACCATCGTTTTCGTATCGATAACTACACAAAGCGGTACATCAACGGTGACCGTGAGACTATCGTCAACGGTTTCCGTATCGATACCATCCTTCCCCGTTTGAGTGGCAGTGACTTTTATAACACCAAGGAAGATTTCGAGGAGATGAATTTTTATGAGTTGCATGAGCATATCGAAAGCATGAGGTTGCGTGGCGTGGAGGGGGTGCGACGCTATGAGGTGGAGATGCACCAGCGCATGGCACAGCCTGCCGCGGTGATCATCCTCACCCTCATCGGGGTCTCGCTCTCATGCCGCAAGATCCGTGGTGGCATGGGCATGCATTTGGGATTGGGCATCACCATCGCCTTTACCTACATCTTGTTCGCCAAGATTGCCATGGCGTTCGGTGTCAGCGGAGGTGTCTCTCCCATGCTGGCGGCATGGATTCCCAACATCCTCTTTTCGGGTCTGGCGGCTTTCTTTTTGACTAAGACGCCGAAATGAAAATTAAGAATTAAGGATTTAGATTTTAGATTTTTTATTATCTTCGCAGGTTGAAATTATCATAACATTATGCATATCGCTATCGCAGGAAATATCGGAGCGGGGAAAACGACCCTGACCCGTTTGTTAGCCAAACATTTCGGCTGGACGCCGCATTATGAGGAAGTGGATCACAACCCATACCTCGCCAGTTATTATGAGGACATGCAGCGTTGGTCGTTCAATATTCAAATATTCTTTCTCAACAGCCGTTTTCGTCAGGTGATTGAGATTCGCAATAGTGGGAAAGATGTCATCCAGGACCGCACCATCTATGAGGATGCCATGATTTTCGCCCCCAACCTCTATTCGATGGGGTTGATGGAGTCGCGCGACTATGAGAACTACCGCTCGTTGTTTGACCTGATGTCGCAGTTTCTTCAGGCACCTGACCTGTTGATTTACCTTCGCGCCTCCGTGCCCACCTTGATCAAGCAAATCGCCAAGCGTAACCGTGACTATGAGCAATCAATTCGTCTCGATTACCTCAGCAATCTGAACGACCGCTACGAGGAATGGATTAGCGGCTACAAAGAAGGCAAGTTGCTGATTATCGACATGGATACGATTGAGTTAGAGAATCCTGAGGACTTGGGTGGCATCATCGAGAAGATCGAGGCTTCCCTGAACGGCTTGTTCTGATGAAGGTGTTAGGAATCATACCCGCCCGTTATGCCTCGACGCGTTTTCCAGGCAAGCCCTTGGCTCTCATCGGTGGCAAGCCGATGATTCAGCGCACGTGTGAGCGTGCTCTCGAGGCTTCGTTGGATGCTGTTGTGGTGGCCACTGACGACCTTCGCATCTACGACGCCGTGCGGGGCATGGGATTTAGGGTGGTGATGACTCGTGAGGATCATCGTAGCGGCACCGACCGTTGCCGCGAGGCTCTTGACTTGATGGATGACCGTTTCGACGCGGTGGTGAACATTCAAGGTGACGAGCCTTTTATCGACCCACGGCAAATTGACCAGCTTACGGAGACCATCCGGTCGGGGAAGGTGGCACTGGCAACCCTGGCACGCCGTATCACGGACCCCCTGGAACTCGAAAACCCTAACGCCGTGAAAGTGGTCTTTGACCTTCAAGGCGATGCGCTTTATTTTAGCCGGCATCCCATTCCTTTTGTACGGGGGGCGGAACGCACACAATGGCTTGAACATGCTGAATATTATCGGCATATCGGCCTCTATGCCTATACCTCCGACACGTTGCGCCACATCGCAGCCCTGCCACCAGGAAGGCTGGAACAAAACGAGTCGCTCGAACAGCTTCGTTGGCTCGAGAACGGTCTGCGTATCCGTGTGGCTGTCACCGAGCTTGATAGCTCTTATTCCATCGACACGCCCGAAGACTTGATGTCCATCCCTAAAGAATTACTCCTATGATTGACCTGTCTCCCGTCTTGACTGAACTGCTTTTCGACCGTGACGCTGTGATCGTCCCCGGCCTCGGTAGGTTTTCGCGGCAGGATGACAGTGCCAAGGTGAATGTCATTACCAACCATTTTGAGCGGCCTTCCTCCTCCATCAGCTTCGACTCGCGACAGCGCGAGGAAAACGACCTGCTTGCCAAGGCCATCGAGACTCGTGAAGGCTGTTCGGCAGCAGAAGCAAGGCAACAGGTGGCACAGTTTGTGTCGGATTGCTTCGAGATTTTTAAACAAGGTGGCATCGTGACGCTGACGGGCTTGGGGACCCTCTCGATGGATAACGGTGAGACCCTGAGCTTTGAACAGGAACAAGGACTGAACCTTAATGGCGATGCCTTTGGACTCGGTGATTTCGACCCCACACCGGTGCATGAATCTAACGCCGACAACGACTGGCGTGAACAAGTAATCAAACAAAACAAAGACAAAAATACTCCGATGACTGTGGACAGAAGATCTATGGACTATGAATATGATGAGGAAGATTATTATCGTCACCGCAGAAAGGTGATTCGTAACACGCTGATAACCTTGCTTCTTGCCATCCCTGTGGTGCTGGTGTTGCTCCATTTCATGGAAATCATCCACCTCAAGTCGCCTTTCCCGATCAGGCCAGGAGGATCTACCGTTTACGACTTCCCAATCAGCGAGACTACGCCTGTGAAAACAGAGGCGGCTACGACTCTGCACTTGGATTCCGCTTTGCTTTCCACATTGGTGCGTTACGATGTCATCCCTGTTGCTCAGCCTGAGCCCGAAGCTCAAGAAGTGACGGAATCTCCATCTGAGCCAACGTCTTCACAGGAGCCAGAACCCCAAACGGTGACTCAGCCTGAGGAGGCTCCGGCAACGCAACCGGCTTCCTCGACTTTAAGATACAGTATCATCGGCGGCTGCTTCTCCCAAAAGGAGAATGCCGATAATCTGGTGGCTTCGCTCTTGGAAGAAGGTTATTCCCAAGCCACTGTCATGCCGCGTGGAAAGCAATATTATGTGTGTTATGCCCGGTTTGCCACCCTTGAGGAGGCCAAGGAGGCGTTAGAGAAGGTACGGGTAAATTCCAATAACAAGGCTTGGATCCTTGATAAATAATATGTTATGAGTAAGAAAAACAAACTACAGAAATTTGAGGAGAACAAGACTTTCGACAACTTGTTCCAGTATTCATACGAGAGGATCATGAGCGAGGGTTTCCCTTTACAGGGACGTTGGAATGAATCGTTTTTCCATAACGACCATCCCATCGTGTTGGAGTTAGGTTGTGGCAAAGGTGAATATACGGTAGGCCTGGCTCGGGTGCATCCGGAGGTCAACTATATCGGTGTCGATATCAAAGGAGCGCGGATGTGGCGTGGCTTGACGCAGGCTCGTGAAGAAGGCCTTGGCAACGTGGCTTTCATCAGGGCGCGTATCGACCAAATCGAGCATTTCTTTGCTCCTGGTGAGGTCTCGGAGATCTGGGTCACCTTCCCTGACCCCCATCCTGGTGAAGGCGAACGCAACGCCCGTCACCGGCTTACCTCGCCGGAATTCCTGGAGCGTTACCGTAAATTCGTCAAGCCTGACGGCATCCTTCACCTGAAGACCGACAGCCCTATCATGTCGGAGTTCACCCTTCATGAGGTAATCGAGAAACAGCACCTCCCGCTGTTGTATCATACCGATGACCTCTATGCCAACGACGATGCTCTTGAGGTCAAAACCATCCGTACTTTCTATGAACAGATGTGGCTTGATCAAGGGCTTAGCATAAAATATTTGAAATTCAGAATTAATAATTAAGAATTTATATAATATGTTTACAGAAGAAAGACAACTTTATATTGCGCATTGCGACAATGGTCCGCTGTATTTAGTGGGCAAGATGGCGAATCGTCATGGTTTGATTGCTGGGGCTACAGGCACGGGTAAGACAGTCACTTTGCAGGTCATTGCGGAGTCGTTCAGCCAGGCGGGCGTTCCTTGTTTCATGGCTGACATGAAAGGGGATCTTTCTGGTATCAGCCAGGCTGGCGCGATGAGTGGCTTCATCGAGAAACGTTGCCCCGAGTTCGGTATTGAGAATCCTCAGTTCAAGGGCTGTCCGACGCGTTTCTTCGATGTGTTTGGGGAGCAGGGTCATCCTTTGAGGGCGACCATCTCCGACATGGGTCCCCAGCTGTTGGCACGTCTCCTTGGGCTTAACGAGACCCAGACGGGCATCATGAACATCGTTTTCAAGATTGCCGATGACCGTGGCTTGCTGCTGATCGACATGAAAGACCTTCGTCTGATGCTGGATTACGTGGCGAAGAATGCCAAGGAATTCACCACCACCTACGGCACCATCACCTCGGTTAGCGTGGGTGCCATCCAGCGTGCCTTGTTGGCTTTGGAGGCTGAAGGAGCCGATCAGTTCTTTGGCGAGCCGGCCTTCAACGTGATGGACTTCCTCCAGACGGAAGGAGGACTGGGCGTGATGAATGTCTTGGCTGCCGACAAGCTGATGCTGAACCCCAAGCTCTATTCCACCTTCCTGCTGTGGCTGTTGAGTGAGCTTTACACGCAGCTGCCCGAGGTGGGTGACCTGGAGCTGCCCAAGCTGATTTTCTTCTTCGACGAGGCGCACATGCTGTTCAAAGACACGTCGAAAGCCTTGGTCGATAAAATTGAACAGGTGATTCGTCTGGTGCGTTCCAAGGGCGTGGGTGTGTATTTCGTCACCCAGAGCCCTGACGATATCCCGGAAGCCATCGCTGGACAGCTGGGCAACAGGGTGTTACATGGCCTCAGGGCATATACGCCTAAAGAACAGAAAGCCGTCAAGGCTGCGGCGCAGACCTTCCGCTCCAACCCGAGTTTCAACACGGAACAGGCTATCCTGGAGTTGGGTACTGGCGAAGCCTTGGTGTCGTTCCTCGATGCCAAAGGAGCTCCCTCGGTGGTGGAAAAAGCCAAGATTTTGTTCCCGCTCAGCCAAATCGGCGCCATCACCGATGACCAGCGTCAGAAGCTGATTCGCTCGTCAAGAATCTATGGTGTCTATGACAAGAGCTTCGACCGCGAGAGTGCCTACGAGGTGCTTGTGGAAAAACAACAACGTGAGGAGAAGCTGGCTCGTGAGGAGGCCGAGGCCGAAGAGAAGCGTAAGGCTTGGGAAGCCAAAGAGAAGGAAAAGGAAAAAGAAAGAGCTGCCAAAGAAAAAGCCAAGAAGAGCAGCTCCAGATCTTCATCCACCAAGAAATCCGCCGGCAGGAAAGCCCTCGAGAAGACCATCAACACCACAGCAACCACCTTCGGGCGCCAGCTCGGCAACCAAATTTTCCGCTCCATCCTGGGTGGAATCTTTAAGAAATAAGGCCCTCACCCCCGACCCCTCTCCCTCGGGGAG
>JAEEGG010011980.1_pt1 | contig 18790 bp, 17 predicted proteins | sample 9134161 | NCBI WGS metagenome assembly JAEEGG01 (sample SAMN16246543, study PRJNA631951) | gut metagenome | biome: gut microbiome; feature: rumen; material: CR-attached | host: Bos | place: Iran: Karaj | collected 2018-10 | reverse complement strand
CTTTGCATTGCCATTGACATCTATCGACACATGACGACTGCCGAGAGATTCAAGGCAGGCTATTGGTACCGCAACAATTTCCAGAATTCCTACTCGCTCACAGGATTCTTTAAAGAGCGAAAAAGAAAACGAGAGAAGAAAAAATCCCCCCTGCACCCCTCTTATAAAGAAGACAGCGGAGTAGTAGAAAAAGGCAATAACATCGAAGTTGACCCAACTTTTTAATAATTCCTTGGAATCTTCGTGATTCTGAGGAATTATTTTTGTATTCGCTTTTTACCATATAATTGATGCTAACAATTTACAAAGTAAATTGACTATTCAAAATTCCTTCAATTTCGTAAATTTATATGTATAACTACCAGCACTTGGTACTTGGAAAATTCTATATTTGTATTAGAATTTAAATAAAAAAACCAAGTGTTATGATAGATTTCAAGAAGTTCAACAGCGTTATCTCCCTCACCTCGTATTTCAACTCTAACGAGAAGTGCAAGCAAGCCATCATCCAAAGTCGTTGGTCTGACGGTGATGTTGTATGTCCTTACTGTGGCGGTCATCACTGTGTGGTACGCAAAGACGGTAAGTTTCGTTGCAAATCTTGTGGCAAGAATTTCTCTTGCCTCGTTGGTACAATCTTCGAGAATACCAAGTTACCACTCATCAAGTGGTTCTTGGCTATGTACTTTATCTCTTCTCACAAGAAGGGTATCTCTTCCTACCAATTTGCAAGGAACATTGAGGTGACTCAGAACACGGCTTGGTATATGCTTCAGAAGGTACGTCTTCTCTACCCTCAGACTGATGCTGAGTCCTTTGAGGGTACTGTAGAGTGTGACGAGGTGTATATTGGTGGTAAGGAGAAATGGAAGCACAAGTCTATGCGTACACCCAATACGCAAGGTCGTTCCACGAAGACCAAGACCCCAGTCTTCGGTATGATGGAGCGTAGCACCTTCATCAACAAGAAGGGTGATGTTGAGCCTATCACATATGTTCACGCTATTGTGGTGGAGAAGACTGATAGAGCCACATTGCAGCCCATCATTCAGCAGTTTGTTGCTGAAGGTTCAAGGGTCATCACTGATGAACTCAGTGCCTACAATGGGCTTGGTACATTGGGCTATACTCACGCTGTTGTTGCTCACGGTGCTGAAGAGTATGCCAATGGTGATGTGTTTACCAATAGCATTGAGGGCTTTTGGAGTCACTTTAGGAGAATGATTGTGGGCTGTTACCACGATGTAAGTGATGAGCATTTGCAGTCTTACATTGACGAGGCTGTATATCGTTGGAACGCAAGAAAAATGAGCGAATCAGAGAGATTCGCCCATATGTTCGACAAGTCAATTGGACTTGTTCGTAAGTGGTCTGAAATTCGAGTTGGTCTTGTAGCAGCTTAAATGTTGGTTAACGATATTGTACCCATTGCTCCAGGTCTGCTTCCATACCTTCTTCCCCAATAGTCGTTTATACCACCAAAATTCAAGTGTCTTGCTACATCTTCAAGTGTCTTTTTTGCTTGAATCATCAACTCAATTGCTTGTTTTCCTTTTTCAGCATTCTCTTCGCCATACTCATGTAAAATAGCATACATTTTCATAGGTGCTTGGTCTGAATCATTAACTCTACCTAAATGATTGTTTAGAAGGGTCTCTATATCACTTGCTAATGAAGATGCTTTATCATATGCTTCACCACGAAAATCTCTATCACTCTCTTTTAAAACCCTATTTACTGACTGCTTTACAATCTTATGCAAATCAGCTTCAGTCAATTTTATCAACTTCTTATTCATATTTAAATACGTATTTATTTGATTATTTTCTAATAAATATCACATAGAATTTGTTTTTATCAAAAATTGAACGTAATTTTGCAGCGAGATAGATATTTATTGAAAAGTTGAAATATATGGATAAGATAGACAAGATAATTACAGAATCTATAAATGACTTTATTAACGAAGATATGGGAATGCATCGTGAGCCGCTGGTGGAAATGTCACGAATAAACACTAATGAGAGCAATATATTCCCTTATAACAAATTTGAAGTGAAGATATGGAGTAATGACCATGAACCACCACATTTCCATGTCATATGTGATGGGTGGAATTTATCGTTTGGCATAGAGGATGGCGAATTAATGAAGGTTGACCAAGAAGGTGTAAATCAAGGCATTTATAAACATATTGTAAAGAATGCAAAAAAGTGGCTGCAATCAAAATGTGCAATTCTACCAATGATTACAAATCAGCAAAATGCAATGGCAATGTGGATACAGATACATCAAAAATGAGCAACCTGGTGGGGCTGCTCATTTTTTATATATTTGGGTCAACTTCGATGTTATTGCCTAGAAAAAAGGGAAGAAACCACACACACTGTAAGACGCGGGATTCGAGACTTGACGGAAAAACAGATGGCCTTCTGGTTGGAGTTAGAACAGTACATTGGAAAGTACGACCGACAGACGGTTCTGAGGTTCTTCTATTACTGGGCTGAGGAAGACAAACGATCAGGCTTGATGAAGTGGGAAACCGAAAAATCGTGGAACACGAAATATCGTCTGGCAATATGGTCAAAGCGTAGTTTTGAAGTCAATGATCAAGCCGCAGCACTTCGCTTGTCCAAAGCAAAAGGCAAGTCGGCACCGAAGCAGCCAACCTTCGACGCCGCCGAGCGTGAGGAGGCCAACGCCCGACTGGAGCGTGAGATTGCCGAACGCAAGGCCGGTGCCGTGCCATACGAAGAATATCTGCGACAAAAGGAAAGTAAAAATAAAGAAGGAGATGAAGAATGAAGAATTTGTTATTCGGTACTACGGCAAGAGCGAGCTCGCCATGATGTACTTCCCGGAACTGTCGAAAGAAAGTGCACTGAAGAAGTTTCGGTTCTGGCTGTCGCTGAACCCCAGACTGCGTAGCCTGATATCCAAGCAAATCCGCAGCTATACGCCGAAACAGGTAAGATTAATCGTTAGAGAGATTGGAGAACCATTTGATAATGAGAAAGATGAAGAGTTTTAAAGACGTATCGGGACGTATAAGGACGTATCGGGACGTATCGGGATAACGCCAAGAATATATGTTGTAATTTTGCATTGTCATTCAAACGACATAGTACGGGGTCCGCCCCGTCACCTTACGGGCTGAACAGCGGAGAGCTTCGGGCTCAGCGGCCGAGAGCAGGAAGGGAACCGCCGGAGAGCAGGAAGGGAGTCGGGAGGATGAATTGAGAATTGAGAATTGAAAAATTGAAAAATTGAAAGATTGAAGATTAAAAATTTAAAAGATTATGGCAGGAATTGTAAATTCACCCGCACTGGGTATTAACTTCAAGCAGAACAAGCTTGAGCACACCGCCGGATTCGGCAAGTATTATCCCGAGGTCGACCGTCAGAAGACCATCTCGACCCGTGGTTTCGCTGAGCACATGATTGCTCACGGTTCGAAGTATCAGTTGGAGGACATTCAGGCTATCCTCCGCATGTTCTCAACCTGTTTGCCCGAGCTGCTGGCCATGGGCATCGGTGTCAAGTTCGACGGACTGGGCATCTTCATGCCTTACGCCGAGGCCAAGAAGGGCATCACCAAGGCGGAGATGGCCGACGTCAACCCGCGCGACGTCGTGAAGGCCATTCACATCCGCTTCATTCCCGACTCGACCAAGCTCGACGACCTGAGCGGCCCCGCCTTCGCCGACCGCTGCTCACTGGAGCTGCGCAACGTGGTCGTCGTGGACACCGTCAAGGACCCGCAGACCAACAAACTCGTCGAGCGTCTGCGCACCCTCGTGCCCATCGACACCTTCCTCTCAGACAACTACAGCGGCGTCAGCGGCAATGGTGGCACCACGCCCGGCGGCAGTGGCCCTGGCAGCAATGGTGGCGTAACGCCTGGTGAGGCAGGAAATGGTGATGACGAAGGCGAATGATTATGAAGAAGGAGACGTGGAAGACGATTATTCAGGTCGCCATTAGCATCTTGACGGCGGCAGCTACCGCATTAGGCACGACATCATGCTTGGGCTACGGGCCGATAGTGATGTAAGATGGAAGAAGTAAGATGGAAGATGGATGATGTATGATGTATGATGGATGATGTAAGAAGGTAGAAGAGGGGGCTGACAGACTGCGAGAGCTGTCGGCCTCTTTCGTATGGAAATCAAATATCTCGAAAATGAAAATAAATCTAAATTTATTTTGCATTTCGCTCAATTTGCACTATCTTTGCAAACTGTAAAAGAGAAATATATGAGCAAAAACATACTTGGCCGTTTGATTTTGGTGATATGAAGAAAACAGTTTGGATGCTGGTCTGCCTACTGACGGCAGGTGTAGCAATGGCCCAAAAACACTGGGTAGGAACGTGGGGAACAGCCCCGCAACTGGTTGAGACGAACAACAATCCGCCTTCGCCGGGACTGACGAACAACTCGTTGCGCGAGATAGTGCAAGTGTCGATAGGTGGCGAGAAGGTGCGCCTGAAGCTGACCAACGAGTTTAGCACGAGCACGACGGAAATCAAGGCCGTAGAGCTGGCCATTGCCAAGACGGCAGGCAGCACAAGCGAGATAGACGAGACGACGACGGTGAGCGTGACGTTCGACGGTCAGGCGGGTGTGAAGATGGCTGCCAAGGGTAAGGCCGTGTCGGACCCCGTCGACTTCACGATTGGTCCGCGCGAAAATGTTGCCATCACCATCCATTACGGACAGACATCGTCGAGCGTCAGCGGCCACCCGGGTTCGCGTACGACGTCGTATCTGAAGGCTGGCAACACCACCGACTTCAGCAATGCCGTGAAGACCGACCACTGGTATAGCATCCTGGCATTGGAGGTGGAAGCACCAGAAACAGCGGGTGCCGTCGCTATCCTGGGCAACTCCATCACCGACGGACGCGGCTCGACAACCAACCAGCAGAACCGCTGGGCTGACGTCTTGTCGCGCCGACTTAATTCTCAATTCTCAACTCTTAATTCTCAATTCCCGCAGGTCGGCGTGCTGAACATGGGGATCGGTGGCAACTGCGTGCTGGGTGGCGGCTTAGGTCCGACGGGACAGAGCCGTTATCAGCGCGACCTGTTAGGGCAGGAGGGTGTACGCTGGATTATCCTGTTCGAGGCCGTCAACGACCTGGGCGGTGCACAGAACGGCGTGCAGACAGCCAAGCGCATTATTGACGTCTATAAGCAGATTATCCGCGAGGCCCACGAGAAAGGCATCTACGTCTTCGGTGGTACCGTCACCCCGTTCAAAGGCAACAGCTATTATTCGGAAGACCACGAGAAGGGTCGCGCCACCATCAACCAGTGGATTCGCACGACAAAGATGCTGGACGGTGTGGTGGACTTCGACAAGGCCGTACGCAATCCGCAGGACACGGCCCGTATGCAGGAGCAGTTCCTGTTCGAGAACGACTGGCTGCACCTGAATGCCAAGGGTTACGAGACGATGGGCAGTTGCATAGACCTGAGCCTGTTTACGAAGACCGACCCCGTATCGACCGAGGAAGACCCCGAGGAACCCTACGACGACAACGCGCTGTGGATAGAGGCCGAAGACCTGCCTACCAAGACGGCGGGCACGGCCTTCGACGTGGTAAGCGACGCGTCGGCATCGAACGGCAAGTATCTGTTTACCAAGACGCAGACTGCCAACCCGGCTCCTTCGGACAGCATCTATATGGTGTCGAAGACGTTTACCGTCAAGACGGCGGGTACCTATTATATATATGCGCGTGTGTTGTGTCCGACGTGGGATGACGACAGCTACTATTACGGCATTGACCAGGCTTTGGACAACAACCGCTTTGCCAACGGTCTGCAGACGACATCGTGGGACTGGAAGGAGATATGCCATTACACCTTGCAGGCAGGACAGCACAAGCTGGTCATTGGCGGACGTGAGGACGGCGCCTGCATGGACAAGCTGTGCATTACCGTCAACCCGGAAGCTCCGCAGGGCATGGGTGGCAAGGCCAGCACGACGGGTGTTCTCAACGTTTATCGCTCGACAACCAACGTCAAAGACGACTTCTACTCGCTGAGTGGTGTGCGGTTGACAGCCCAGCAGGCTCAAGGCCCGTGCATTGCCGTCAGTCGTGGGGAGGATGGTGCCGTCGTCGCCCGTAAAATTGTAGTACGCCATTAAAAAATGTATATGAAGAAAATCTTAACATTCCTCCTGCTGTTTTGTGCCATGAGCATGACTGCAGAGACGTACGAGAAGAAATACTTCAAGGGAAAGCTGAACAACAAGATTCCCGTGGAGATAGCTTTTTACACGACGCTGAACGACGGCGACTGGGTGACGATGGGTTACATCTACTATCCTAACGCCAAGAATCCCGCTCCCATCCTCATCGTGGGTGAAAGCATGAAAATCAGTCCGAAGGAACCCAACTACGACAATCTGGATGGTCTGAAGTTCACGGAATATCAGCCCGACGGCAGCATTTCGGGACGCTTCACCCTCATGTGGTACGAGGTGGAGGGCGACTACACCTTCTATAAAGGTACGTGGACGAACCCCTCGACAGGTAAGTCGCTGCCCATGACACCGATGACGGCATCGTGGGAAAAGCCGTCGTGGGTGAAGAACCTGCCGCCCACCTTGTACAATCCGAAACGTGACGCATGGACCTTCAAGTATCAGTTGGGCGACAAGGACGGCGACTGGTATCGCAACATCAGCGTCGATTTCCTGAAGCAGGGTGCGAAGCAGAACGACCTGAGCTTTACGGAGGACCTGTGCGGAGCGGTGAATGACGAGATTAAGAATGCGTTGACGTGGGTGACGGAGGAGGACATCAACTTCGATGGTATTCCCGACGTGATGGTGTATATCGGCACCAGCACACGTGCACAGAGCATTTATAGGGCTTATGTGTGGAACCCCCAGACACGCCAGTTCTACTACGTCGAACCCTTCGAGGAAATACAGGAACCCGACATCGACGCGAAGACGAAAACCATCACCAGCTATGAACGTGATGTTGAGGGCATGTATATCGAGAAGTGGAAGTGGAAAAACGGTAAACTGACGAAGGTCAGCAGCAAGAAGGAAACACAACAATAACAAATAATGGATCAAGAAAAGAAAAAAGTCAGTGTGCTGTTTATGCTTTTCGGCACACTATTCTGCGTCTGTCTGATTACGGCAAACGTATTGGAAACAAAGCAACTTTCATTTGGACCCGTGAACCTGACAGCGGGTATCATCGTATTCCCCGTGTCGTACATCATCAACGACGTGGTGTGCGAAGTGTGGGGTTATGGCCGTACGCGCATGCTGATATGGATGGGCTTCGCCATGAACTTCTTCTTTGTCGTCATGGGTGCCATAGCCGACTGGATTCCTGGTGCGCCGTATTGGCATGGTGACGAGGGATTCCACACGGTGTTCGGACTGGCGCCACGTATTGCTGCCGCATCGTTTATCGCCTTCATTGCGGGTTCGTTTATGAATGCGTATGTGATGTCGAAGATGAAACTGACGTCACGCGAAAACCGCCAGGGAAAGGACTTTGCCAAGAGTTTCTCGGCACGTGCGGTGCTGAGCACGATATTCGGCGAGGTGACCGACTCCATCATCTTCTTTCCGCTGGCCTTGGGTGGTGTCATTCCCTGGGAGGAGATGCCGTCGCTGATGATCAGTCAGGTGACGCTGAAGACGTTGTACGAAATCGTCGTGCTGCCCATCACCATCCGTGTGGTAGAGTTTACGAAGAAGCACGACCATGAGGACGTGTTCGACTACGACATCAATTACAATATATTTAATATTCTGAAGATATGAACAGGGAAAACGAGGGCCTGCAACAGTTAGGCCGTAAGACAGAATACAAGATGACGTACGCACCTGAGGTGTTGGAGACGTTCGAGAACAAGCACAAGGACAACGACTACTGGGTACAGTTCAACTGCCCTGAGTTTACGTCGCTGTGTCCTATCACGGGTCAGCCCGACTTCGCGGAAATCAAGATAGCATATATTCCTAACGAACGGATGGTGGAGTCGAAGAGCCTGAAGCTCTACCTCTTCTCGTTCCGTAACCACGGTGACTTCCACGAGGACTGCGTGAACATCATCATGAAGGACTTGGTGAAGCTGATGGCACCGAAATATATCGAGGTCATCGGACTCTTCACCCCGCGTGGCGGCATCTCAATCTATCCGTATGCCAACTATGGGGAGCCAGGAACGAAGTACGAAAAAATGGCGGAAGAGCGCCTGCTCAACCGCCAGATAGTATAGCGAAAGGAGGCAATCGTTGCCTCCTTTTTTTACGCTTTCAGTTCAAGTACGAAGCGAGTGCCGCGAACGTACGCTGCGTCGATGTTCAGGTCGCCGCCCATCTTCAACGCCATCTGCTTGCACGTAGGCAGTCCTAAACCGTCACCCTTCGTGAGGTCGTGGATTTCGAGGAAGGGCTTGAAGATGTCCTCGCGCTTCTCTTCAGGAATGCCACAGCCCGTATCCGAGACGTGGAATTCTATCTTGTGCTGACCGCGCTTCTTGAATTCAATGGTAATCTTACCCTCCTCAGGCGTGTATTCGGCAGCATTCTTCAATAGGTGTGTCAGGATGTGGCTGACGTACGGCTTGTAGATCATCGCACTCATCTTGGGCGCATTCACCACGAGCTGAACCTCCTGCTTCTCAGTGCCGCGAATCTGGTTCATCAGCTCTTCGCAGAACTGCTGCATCTGTACTTCTTCCATCTCCAATTCCTGGTCGTTGTTCTCCAGTTCAGAGAGCGTTTGCACGTGCTTCGAGAAGTCGAGCAGGGCCTTCACTTCGGGCTGACGACTGTCGAGTTTCTGCAGTGTGGGCTCCAGTTGTGCCGACATGTTGCTGATGAACTTAGCCTTCAGCGCATTGCTGTCGTTAGCCAGTTCGATAACCTTCTTCTGCTTGCGTGTCTGAAGAATGAAGCGCAACAGGACGATGGCACCCAAGACGAGGGCAGCAGCCAAGGCACCTGCCAGGATGAGAAGACCCACGATGGTGACCCAACGGGTGGTGAGCGACGAATCCTTATCGGCAATCTCAGCCTCGTTGGCTGCTATCTGGTCCTTCAGCGCCTTTATCTGGTCGGCATGCTTGATGGCATCGGTAGAATCCTTCCAGGCAATGTAGTTGCTGTACGACTGTGCCACCAGGCTGGCATTGTTGCTCTTGCGACCGTTGGCGATGAGTGTCTTGTACACTTCGTCGACCTTGTCGAACTCCTTGCTCTTGGTCAGCTTGTCCACCATCTCCTTGAAGACGGCGTTGCCCTGAGCGGTCTGACCGAAGGTGTAGTGATAGATGGTTTTCGAGTAGAGCAGGTCGTTCTTCAGCGACTCTTCGCTCGACAGGTTCGCATTGTTCTCCATTGCGTTCAGATGCTCCTTGGCAGGTTCGGCACGATGCATCTTCATATACATCTGGAAGCGCTCCTTGCTGACCCAATAGTGGCAGGCAGCCTTGTCGGGCGTGTTCAGTTTCGACTCATTGATGACCAAATCGGCACGACGCAGCAGGTCGAAGGACTCCTGCCAGAAGCCCTCACGATAGTAGAGCGCGTTGGCCTTTGTGGCACACTCCGTTGCCAGCGCTATCTCGCCGCGATTGGCGTAGTCATTAAAGGCGTGGATGAACGTAGAACGTGCTTTGGCAATGTTCTCTTTGGCATCAATAGACTCAGCTTGCAGGTGCAGCTGGCTCTTCTTGACATCCTCGGCAAAAACTGAGGCAGAGCAGAAGAGCATGCTCACGAATAAGAGTGATAATAGCTTGTGCATTTCGTATTTAATTATTTGTGTATTCGTTTCTTTCGAGGTGCAAAGGTAATGAATAATTTGCATTCAGCAAAAATTTCGTCAACGTTTACGTAGTTTTTTCTCTAAAAAAGCAGAAAAAATGTGGTTATGTGGATTCTTTTATCTATCTTTGCACGAAATTCAAACAAATCATTCTAAAAACAAACGTGCAATGAAAGCATTCAATGACAAAAACTTCGTGCTGGAGACTGAGATTGCTCAGGATCTGTATCACAACCATGCGGCTAAGATGCCGATTATCGACTATCACTGCCACCTGATTCCTGAAATGGTGGCTAACGACCACAAGTTCAAAAGCATCACCGAGTTGTGGCTGGGTGGTGACCACTATAAGTGGCGCGCTATGCGTACAAACGGTATTGACGAGAAATACTGCACAGGTAAGGATACCACCGATTGGGAGAAGTTCGAGAAGTGGGCAGAGACGGTTCCCTATACCCTGCGCAACCCGCTGTATCACTGGACTCACCTGGAGCTGAAGACTGCCTTCGGTATCGAGAAGCTGCTGTCGCCCAAGACCGCCCGCGAGATTTTCGACGAGTGTAACGAGAAGCTGAAGCAGCCCGAGTTCTCAGCCCGTGGCCTGATGAAGCACTACAACGTTGAATGCGTCTGCACCACCGACGACCCCGTCGACGACCTGCACAACCACATCGAGTATGCCAAGCACAAGGCTGACGACGACCCCATGATGATTCCTGCATGGCGTCCTGACAAGGCTATGAACATTGAGAAGCCTGAGTTCAGCGCTTACGTCAATCAGCTGGAGAACGTCAGCGGTGTCACCATCACCAAATTTGCCGATATGGTTGACGCCCTGAAGAAGCGTCACGAGTTCTTCGAGGCTCAGGGGTCTAAGCTCTCCGATCACGGTATCGAGGAGTTCTACGACGAGGACTATACCGACTCACAGATTGAGACCATCTTCGAAAAGGCTATGCGCGGTCAGCAGCTCAGCAATTTCGAAATCCGTCAGTACAAGAACTGCTTCCTCACCGTCATGGCTGAAATGGATGCTGATGCAGGCTGGACACAGCAGTTCCACTATGGTGCCATCCGTGACAACAATACCGCTATGTACAACCAACTCGGTCCTGACACCGGCTTCGACTCTATCGGTGAGTTCAACACCGCCAAGGCTATGTCGAAGTTCCTGAACAACCTGAATATGAAGGGCAAGCTCACGCGTACCATATTATATACACTGAACCCCTGTGCCAACGAGGTTATCGCCACGATGCTGGGCAACTTCCAGGGTGGTGAGCCGGGCAAGATCCAGTTTGGTTCAGGCTGGTGGTTCAACGACCAGATGGACGGCATGATTCGTCAGATGAACGCCCTCTCGGTATTGGGTCTCTTGAGCCGCTTCGTAGGTATGCTTACCGACAGTCGCTCATTCCTCTCTTATCCGCGTCACGAGTACTTCCGTCGCATCCTCTGCAACCTGCTGGGCAACGACGTGGAGAAAGGCCTGCTGCCTGACGATCGTGAACTGCTGGGCAAGATGGTTGAGGACATCAGCTATAACAACGCAAAAAACTACTTTAAGTTCTATTAATAAAACAAGTCAAGAAGAAAGGCGGCCGCTCGTGATGAGTGACCGCCTTTATTTTTGTCTTCTTCCCTCTTCCATCTTCCATCTTCCCTCTTCCCTCTTCCATCTTCCATCTTACATCTTACATCTTCCCTCTTACATCTTCCATCTTCCCTCTTCCATCTTACATCTTCCCTTCCTTCTTCCTATAGAACTTCTGCTCCTTGTCACCCAAACGAAGTATCAGCGAGTCGCGTCTGAGCGATACAATCTCTGCCGTATCTGTTACCGGCACCTCGCCCTCCTGCGTAAAACCGGCAATGGTGTCGGCATGCAGAATGAGACGACCGTTGTAGAGCCGCCACTCCGTATAGCGGTGGACGTCAGGATAGACGGCCAACGACTGACTCCTGCCTGTCGTATTGCGTCGATAGCCCGTCATCGTAGCGGTATTGTCAGCCTTCAGTTTCAGGCTGTACTCTACGGGTTGCAGGATTTTCTTGCGGATGCTGTCGGGCAATGGGGGCATTGCACCGTCGTGTGTGCGCAGGGTAGGTTCCACCATATAGCACCACTGTCCCTCCAGCGTACTCATATTGATGATGGTGAGCGCCTCGGTGCGGTTCTCGGGATTCAGGATGACAGCCAGCGCGTCACCGATATGCGGACGTCCCAACACCCGATGTTGCTGACGAGCATTGATGATGTCGAACGTGTCGGGGTCGCCGCCAGAGTAGGGTAGAAACACGAGGATGGAGTCCGTACACCCGTCGCAAGCCAATCCGTAGAGAGCCGAGTCGCCTGGTGCGTTCTGAAACGTACTGATAGCATCACTGACAGCCGGGCTGTCTTTGGGACTTTTGCTGCCACATGCCGTCATCAGGGTGGCAAGGGCTATGAATAACAGTGCTTTTTTCATCGTTTTTCGCATTTATTTTGCAAAGGTAAGAAAATAATTCATATTTCATAATACATAATTCATTATTTTTTTCTACCTTTGCAGAAATAACAAACAATTAAGTCTTATTATCACGTTATGAAGAAAAAGATTAAGTTTAGTCTCGTCTACCGCGATATGTGGCAGTCGTCAGGTAAGTTTCAGCCTCGTAAGGACCAGTTGGAGCGCATTGCCCCAGTGATTATTGACATGGGTTGCTTTGCCCGTGTGGAAACCAACGGTGGTGCTTTCGAACAGGTAAACCTCATGGCCGGTGAGAACCCCAATCTGGCCGTTCGTGCTTTCTGTAAGCCCTTCAACGAGGTGGGCATTCAGACTCACATGTTGGATCGTGGCTTGAACGCCCTGCGTATGTATCCTGTTCCCGACGACGTTCGCGAACTGATGTATAAGGTCAAGAAGGCTCAGGGTGTCGATATCCCCCGTATCTTCTGCGGTTTGAACGACACGCGTAATATCATCCCCAGTATCAAGTGGGCAAAGGCAGCCGGCATGATTCCGCAGGCTACGCTGTGTATCACCACGAGCCCTGTGCATACCGTTGAGTATTACTCAAACATTGCCGACGAGGTGATTGCCGCCGGTGCTGAGGAAATCTGCTTGAAGGATATGGCTGGTATCGGTCAGCCCGCCTTGCTCGGTGCCTTGACGAAGAGCATCAAGGAGAAGCACCCCGACATCATCATCCAGTATCACGGACATTCCGGCCCCGGCCTCTCGATGGCTTCTATCCTCGAGGTTTGCAACAACGGTGCCGACATCATCGATACCGCTATCGAACCGCTCTCTTGGGGTAAGGTGCATCCCGACATCATCTCCGTGCAGTCGATGCTGAAGAACGAAGGCTTCGAGGTGGCTGATATCAATATGAACGCATACATGCAGGCACGCTCGCTGACGCAGGAGTTCATTGACGACTGGCTGGGCTGCTTCATCAATCCTGCCAACAAGCACATGTCGAGCCTCTTGCTGGGCAGTGGTCTGCCTGGTGGCATGATGGGTTCGATGATGGCCGACCTAGGTCCTATCCAGTCGATGATCAACAAACTGCGTGAGAAGAAGGGCGAGCCTACGCTCTCAATGGACGATATGTTGGTCAAGCTGTTCAACGAGGTAGAGTACGTATGGCCTCGCGTGGGTTATCCCCCATTGGTCACACCGTTCTCGCAGTATACGAAGAACATCGCCCTGATGAACCTGCTGACCATGGAGCAAGGCAAGGGTCGTTACGTTATGATGGACGATGCCATCTGGGGTATGATTCTCGGCAAGAGCGGCAAGGTGCCTGGTACCATCGATCCCGAGTTCATCGAACTGGCCAAGAAGCAGAACCGCGAATTTACGACTGCCGATCCTCACACCCTTATCCCCAATGCCCTCGACGGCTTCAAGAAGGAGATGGACGAGAACGGTTGGGATTACGGTCAGGACAACGAAGAGCTCTTCGAACTCGCTATGCACCCCGAACAGTATCGTCCCTTCCGCAGCGGTCAGGCCAAGAAGCAGCTGCTGGCTGACATCCAGAAAGCGAAGGACGCTAAGTTGGGTGGCTCGAAGATGAAACCTGAGGAGTTGGCAGCCTTCAAGCACGCCAAGGCCGATGCCCTGACGGCTCCCATTGCCGGACAGGTCTATTACGAATTCTCGGGCGAGGGCGCTTGCGAGCCTTGTCTCGAACCCTTCGTGGGTCAGCAGTACAAGGAGGGCGACACCTTCTGCTACATCCAGGCTCCTTGGGGCGAAATCGTTCCCATTCCCGCTGCCCTTGGTGGCAAACTCGTCGAGGTCGCTGCCCATCAGGGTGCCAAGGTGCGTCGTGGCGACAATCTTGGATGGATTGAGCGTGCTGAAACGAATTGAGAATTGAAAATTGAGAATTGAGCATTGAGCATTGTAACACTCGCTGTCAAATAGACTGACTTTCCGCATTATGGCGGTAGTACTGGTAATGATGTCTGTCATTACCAGTTTAGTCTATTTCTCAGTTCGCAACTATATGCTTGAAGAGGCTCAGGGGCGCTATCTGGGCATCTTGCAGCGCGACCACGAGGAGTTTCGTCGTCGCTTGTCGAACGTGGTGGTGGCTGCCGAGAACAATATTCACAACATTGAGCAGGATATCGACCACCCCGAGAAGCTGATGGCTCATTTGGAGCGCATCCTACATCAGAATGCCACCATCCTCACCAGTGGCGTTCTTTACGAGCCCAACTATTTCCCTGACAAGGCACGTTGCGTGGAACTTTTTGCCTCGCGCGACTCTGCGGACGAATTGCATCTGGGCCATGTCGAGAACGACCACTGCGTTTATGTGGACAGAATATGGTTCAAGCGCTGCTTGGAAACGGACACTGCCGATTGGTCGGAGGTCTATTTCGAGGAAAACCTCATCCCCAACGTCACCGGACGTCGCCAGCTGACCACTTATTCTATGCCCATTCACGATAAGCAGGGACGTCCTGTGGCTGTGTTCGGTTCTGACCTGAAGCTCGAATTCCTGGGCTATGAACTTATGGACGACCTGAAAGAGCTCCATAAGAAATACGAGAAGGGCTGCAAGCACCACTCCTACAACTTTGTGATAGACCATCAGGGCACCTACATCATTCATCCTGACGAGTCGCGCATACAGCATGCCAACTTCTTCGAGGAGTGCAAGCGTACCGCTATGACCGACGACGACTGTCTGATAAACAGCATGATGAAGGGCGAAAAGGGTTCTGAGATGGTCGACATCGACGGTGTGCCCTCGTGGATATACTATCGCCCTGTGAAGCACATGAATTGGGTCATCGCCATCGTAGTGCCTGAGGAAGTCATCTTCCGCAACGGCCGTATGCTGAGCACCCTCATCCTGTTGATTATGGCATTGGGACTCGTCGCCATCTGGCTCATCTGCCGTCGTGCCATCAAGAAGACCACAGCCTATATCGAGCGCGACTTAACCATAGCTCATAATATTCAGATGGCTATGTTGCCCAAGCCGCTTGCCTCCCATTCCGGCTATGACCTCTATGCGTCGCTGACGCCAGCCCGTGAGGTTGGAGGCGACCTCTACGACTATCTGGTGCGCGACGGGCGGCTCTTCTTCTGCATCGGTGACGTCAGCGGCAAGGGAGTCCCCGCAGCGTTGGTGATGGCTGTGACCCGCACTCTCTTCCATTCTATTTCCCAGAGTGAGCACAGCCCTGAGCGCATTGTCTGGCGCATCAACCGCGCTATCTGTGACGGCAACGAGGTGGGCGTGTTCGTCACCATGTTCGTTGGCGTACTCGACCTTGCATCAGGGCGTCTCGACTACTGCAATGCGGGCCACGAAGCACCGCTGATTCTCAGTGAGACGTCGGAAGCGAAAAGCGAAAAGTTGCCTGTCAAACGCAACCTGCCTGTTGGAGCCCTGTCCGAATGGATTTTCGAAGGTCAGCAGACGCTGCTGCAGCCTGGCGACGCGCTGTTCCTCTATACCGACGGACTGACGGAGGCCAAGAACCGCTCAGGACGCCAGTTGGGCCGTCAACACGTGGTACAGCTGGCTGCCGAACATACCAACGACTCTGCCCAGCAGCTGGTAGCACTGATGGAGAACGAAGTACACCATCATGCTGCCGATACCGAACAGAGCGACGACATCACACTGCTGGCCTTGCGGTGGCATCCTGACAGCCTTCGCATGCAAGCCTCGATGGACCATATTCACCTTCTGCAGCCGTACATCGAAGGCGTTGCCCAAACGGTTGGTTTTGACAGCAAGGAGACCCACCGCCTGCGTCTGGCTGTCGAAGAGACCGTAGCCAACGTCATCAACTATGGCGAGGCTACCGTCATCACCTTGCATGCCACAACGTCCGGCGACCAGTTGCTATTGACCATCGACGACGACGGAAAGCCCTTCGACCCCACACAGGAGTCCGCCACCGATCTCTCGGTGCCTGCCGATGAGCGTCCGGCGGGCGGTATGGGTCTCATCCTCCTTCACCGAATGACCGACTCGCTGAACTATCAGCGCATCAATGGTCACAACATCCTCACGCTCGCGAAAACAATAAACTTTTGGAGCAGCGAGAGCAAAATCGAACTTGTTCGAATTTTGCCGAGTCGTGACAAAAGTCATGGAACGAAGTGACATAACATTAAACAATAAAAATATGGATATTACGATGAATGAACGCGATGGCCGTCTTGTAGTAGCCATCTACGGCGACCTCGACAATGCTGCCAGCAGTCAGGCTGAGCGTAGCCTTGCCCCCGTCTATGAACGTACCGATTGCGACATTGTGCTCGACTGTACCCAGATGCCTTACATCTCCAGCAGCGGCCTGCGTCTGTTGCTCAACGTCTTCAAGCATGCTCGCGCCAATGGTCATGCCGCTATCCTGAAGGGCATGAACGAAGAGGTGCACGAAGTCTTCGATTTGAGTGGATTCCTGCAACTGTTTAACGTCGAGGATTGATCGTTATGGCTAAGGATGATATCAAGAAGCTACAGGAGGAGAACGAGTTCCTGCGTAGCGAGGTCGAACGACTGAAGGACGCGATGGTGCGCCTCGTTGGTCGCAATCTCGACCTGACTGAGCGACTGGAGTACGACGTCGAGCTGAAGCGCCGTACTGAGGTGGCACGCGAAATTATGGGTCACTTTGTGGAACGTCAGCGTAATGCCGACCTACAGGACGACGGACAACTCATGGCACTCATCGAGCTGAAGGTCGAAAAAGACCGTCCTCACCTGCAGCCCGACTTCTGCGCACGCGATTTGGCAGACGTCTTGGGTGTCACTATGGAACGTCTGAACCGCCTGTTCCGCAAGCAGACCATCCATCGCACCCCCGATGCCTATATCGACAATCTGCGTGTGTTGGCTGCCCTGCGCCTGTTGCGCGAACAGCCTAACTACACCATTGCCGTCGTTGCTGAAGAGGCAGGCTTTGCCAACGTCCGCACCCTGCAGCGTCGCATTCAGGACGCCATCGGCATGTCGCCCGTCGACTATCGCCTCATGCTGACGCGCGACCTCGACCGTTAACACCGAACCATACAGTGTTACTTACCCGTAGAGCCGTACGAGTAGTTATACGTCGTTGTGCTTCCGCTCTTCGTTCTCTTGCACGAATTGACGGAACCGTTAGTATTGAACGTATAGCCGAAGGTATAATTGTACGTTTCAACCTCCCTCCTATCTTCATACTCCTCAATCGTCTCACGAACAGCCGAACTGGGCAGATAGAGCGGACCGCGACCTAAAAGACCTACATAGGCAAGTGCCTTGTCGTCCTCAAAGACGCTGGCAACGGAGTGTACCCACTGATGATGCTTGTTGTAGTTCTGTGTCAAGTCTTCCTGCGTATAGTTGAACTTCCAAGTCTGCGTATATGTCTCAACACCGTTCTTGCTGTCGTTCTCGTTCTCAACAACAACGGCTTGCGTCAAACGATTGTTCTGCCACGTCAGGTTGATGGTGGTAGTAATCTGCCTCGTCTTGTTGCCACTCGTAGTCTCCTTCTTCTCATTGTTATTCGCAGTCATAGACACTACATGACCTACATTGTCGTAGTTGTATTTAATGTGTAAGTCACCACTGTAAGTAGCCTCATACGACTGGCCCTTACCCTCTACGAACGAGTATGTAGCATCTATCTGGCTGATGTATCCTAAGCCCGTGTAACCCACCGAACCTTGATAGTCGCCGCCTTCGAATACCACCCTGTTCGGGTTGTACGTGAACTCATAATCGGAATGTGAGGCATACGATTTTGTAACCGACGACAGACGACCCTCACTGTCGTAGTTATACTGATAGTCACCTGCCTTCGTAATGCGCAAACCCGTTTCGTGGTCAAGCACACCAGCTTGCGTAGGATTGCCTCCGCCGCCACCGCCGCCGTCGTTACCATCGTCACCACCACAACTCGTCACACACCAACCAATGACTGCCAGAGCCATCAAAGCAAAATACTTTTTCATCATTTCTATTGTTTTTAGCATTAATAATGTTAGTAATAAAACACACTTCTGCCTGCAAAGATACGAATAAGCGAGCAAAAAACCAAATTTATTTGAGTTTTTTCGAGCGAGAGTTTCTTCTCCAAAGGAGAAAGATACGAATAAGCGAGCAAAAAACCAAATTTATTGCATAAAAAGAGAAAAAAAGAGAGGCGAGCCCACCGACTTGCCCCTCTTTTCGCAGCATCATTCGCCTTCGTCATCCCCATTTCCGGCCTCACCAGGCGTTACGCCACCATTGCTGCCAGGACCGCTGCCAGGCGTGCTGCCACCGTTGCCAGCCTTCAGCTCGGCCACTGCCGTAGCGATGGGCTTCAAGGTCTGCACCTTCTTCGTTTTGCCGTCGATGGTCACCTCCTGCGTGTCGATGATGTTGCGCAGCTCCAGCGTACAGCGGTTCTTGAACTGCGGACCGCACAGGTTGTCCAGCTTCGTCGAGTCGGGCAGGTAACGGATGTGGATGG
>JAEEGG010011978.1_pt1 | contig 18791 bp, 14 predicted proteins | sample 9134161 | NCBI WGS metagenome assembly JAEEGG01 (sample SAMN16246543, study PRJNA631951) | gut metagenome | biome: gut microbiome; feature: rumen; material: CR-attached | host: Bos | place: Iran: Karaj | collected 2018-10 | reverse complement strand
TGAGGGGCGTGTGTCAACCGACGTGGGAGTTCAAGTCTCCTCTCTCGCACCAAAAAGATGACGGGTACCCGTTGGTACCCGTCATCTTTTTGGTTTAAGCCAAACCGCGGTTTTTCCGGCCCGGAGCCCGCCCCTCCTTCGCGGACGCCTCGCGCGTTCCCGGAGCCTTGCTTTTTCCCGGGAAATGGGGTACAATCGTTGCATACTAAACGCTAATATGATGAGGAAAAAGATTTGCGAGACAGCTTTGTGTCAGGCGAGGCGGCGGCCGCAGCGAATCATGGATATTTATTTGCAGGGCCGTCAACAAAGCCTGGCACAAATCCGGCGCAAAGCTTGTCTGATTCCTATTAGGATCAAGCACACAGAAAAGGAGAAATGCATATGGCCGCGCCCACCAGTCTCCTGGAAGGGAAAACGATCGAAAACGTGAAGGAAGATTTCCGCGCCGCCCGCCGGGTGGAGCAGTATCGGCTGGGACAGGACGCCCTGTATTTGCCCAAGGGCCTGCGCTGGGAATACATCCCACTGGCGGAAATCCGCTCCGCCCAGGCCTCCCGCCGGGTCGTCAGCGCCGGACACTGCGTCACCGTACGGGAGGAGAAGCCCGCCGTGGATCTGCAGACCGACGCGGGCGTCGTCACGCTGAACCTGGAACGGAAGGAAAATACGCAGCTGATTCTGGACGCCGTCTCGGCGGCGCGGCACTGAGGAGGAGCGAAAATGAGCAACACGGTTCTGATTCTCAACGGCAGTCCCCATCCGGAGGGCTGCACCGCCCGCGCCCTGCGGGAGGCGGAGCGGATTTTGCGGGAGGAGGGCATAGAGACCCGCTGGCTCCAGCTCTCGCCCCGGGACGCCCACGGCTGCATCGCCTGCCGCGCCTGCGGGAAGACCGGCCGCTGCGTCTTCGACGACGGCGTGAACGAGGCCGCGGCGCTCTTTGAGCAGGCGGACGGTCTGCTGGTCGGCAGCCCCGTCTACTTTGCCTCCCCCAACGGGGCCCTGCTGGGCTTTCTGGATCGGCTGTTCTACAGCACGCGCTTCTCCAAGCAGATGAAGGTGGGCGCGGCGGTGGTGAGCTGCCGACGGGGCGGCAACTCCGCCTCCTTCGACGCGCTGAACAAGTACTTCACCATCTCCGGCATGCCCGTGGTCTCCAGCACCTACTGGAACCAGGTGCACGGCTTCACGGCGGAGGATGTGGAAAAGGATCTGGAGGGTCTGCAGACCATGCGGAACCTGGCGCGGAACATGGCCTTCCTCATTCGGGCCATCGCCGCCGAAAAGCAGCGCGCCGGTCTGCCGGAGGCCGAGCACAGCGCCTTCACCAGCTTCCCCGACGGGAAATGAGCGTGCACAGGTCAAAATTGTCGGCCGAGCAATGCTCGGCCCTACGGTTCGCAATGACAAAAACGACTTTGTCTACACTTTAAAACGCCCGGATCCAATGATCCGGGCGTTTTGCATGTTCCGTTTGCGTGTTCACAGCTCCGCGATAACCTCGCACTCCAGCAGCACGTCCTTGGGGAGTCTGGCGACCTCCACGCAGGAGCGGGCCGGGAAGGGCTCGGTAAAGTACTGGGCATAGATGGCGTTGATGGCGCCAAAGTCGTTCATGTTCTTGATGAACACGGTGGTCTTCACGGTCTTCGACAGGTCGGATCCGGCGGCCTTCAGCAGCTCGCCCAGGTTTTTGAAGACCTGGTGGGCCTGGGCCTCCAGCCCCTCGGCCAGCGCGCCGGTCTCGGGGATGATGGGGATCTGCCCGGAGGTGTAGACCAGATTGCCCACGATCTGGGCCTGGGAATAGGGGCCGATGGCGGCGGGCGCTTTGTTGGTGGATACGGGTTTCATATTACTATCTCCTTTTCATAGTAAAATCTAGAACCTAAAACCTAAAACCTAAATTCACTCCGACTCGATCTCGACCTCCACGCCCATGGCGGAAATGGCGTCGATGCAGGACTGGCCGTGCTCCGCGCCGCCCACCTCGCAGGTCACGTGGACGCTGGTCTGGCCGGGATTCAGGCGGCGGTAAAGCTGGTCGTGATAGATGGAAATGACGTTGGCGCGGCGCTCCGCCAGAACATTCAGGAGCTGCACCAGGCTGCCCGGGCGGTCGGCCAGGGTGGCGACGAACTTCAGGCGCCGGTTGCGGGCCACCAGGCCCTGCTCGATGATGTTCTGCAGGAAGCTCACGTCCACGTTGCCGCCGGACATGAGACAGACCACCCGCTTGCCCTTGACCTCGATCTTGCCGCTGAGCACGGCGGCCAGAGGCGTGGCGCCGGCGGGCTCCACGATCTGCTTGCAGCGCTCCATCAGCAGCAGGATGGCGTTGGCGATCTCCTTCTCGGAGACGGTGACCACGCCGGCCGCGTACTTATTGATGAGATCCACGGTGATGTCGCCGGGCACCTTGACGGCGATACCGTCGGCAATGGTGGCGGCGGTCTCGGTGGTGACCAGCTTCTTCTGCTGGAAGCTCAGGGCGATGGCGGGCGCGCCCTCGGCCTGGACGCCGTAGACCTTCACCCGGGGGTTCAGCAGATGGGCGGCCAGGGCCATGCCGGCCAGCAGTCCGCCGCCGCCGGCGGGGACGATGATGATGTCCGCCGTGGGCAGGTCGCCCAGGATCTCCAGGGCCAGGGTGCCCTGGCCGGCGATGACCTCCAGGTCGTTATAGGGATGCAGGAACCTGGCGCCCTCCTCCTCGCAGATGCGGAGGGCTTCGTTATACGCGTCGTCGTAGCAGGAGCCGGTGAGCACCACCTTGGCGCCGTAGCCCTCGGTGGCCTGCACCTTGGCGATGGGCGCGGCCTTGGGCATGACGATGGTGGCGGGGATGCCGAAGCGGCTGGAGGCGTAGGCCACGCCCTGGGCGTGGTTGCCCGCGGAGGAGGCCACCACCGGGCACTTCTCGCCCCGCTCGATCATGCAGGCGATCTTGTTGGACGCGCCGCGGATCTTGAAGGAGCCGGTTTTCTGGCGGTTTTCGCATTTCAGATAGATCTGGCCGCCGGTGGCCTTGGAGAAGGTGGAGGACAGATCCAGCTCGGTATGGTGCAGGATGGGTTTGAGGCGCTCGGCTGCACGCTCGAAATCGTACAGTTCCAATTCCATATAGTTCCCTCCAATCGGAATAATACCTATGTACATTGTAAAACAATCGGAGTAGAATTGCAATCGGCAATCGAAAAAAGCGGGAGAATTGTTTGTCCCCGGGTTCTATTCTCCCGGCTGGCGCATAGGCTGAAAAAAGACTGATTGAGGAGGCGATCGCTGTGAAAGGCTGTCGGATCGGGATCTTGGGAGCAAGCGGTGCGGTCGGGCGGGAAATGCGCCGCTGTCTGGAGCGGAGCGAGCTGGAGATCGGAGAGCTGCGGCTCCTGGCCAGCCGCCGCTCCGCGGGGGCGCGGGCCCTTTTCCGCGGGGAGGCGCTGCAGATTCGGGAGACCGGGCCGGGGAGCTTTGAGGGGCTGGACTATGTTCTCGGCGCGGTGGAGGCGGAGCAGTCCCGGGCCTTCGCCCCGGAGATCCGACGCAGCGGCGCGGTGTACATCGACAACAGCTCCGCCTTCCGGCTGGATCCGGCGGTGCCCCTGGTGGTGCCGGAGATCAACGGCGCCGACGCGTTCGCCCATGCGAGCGTCATCGCCAACCCCAACTGCTCCACCGCCATCAGCCTCATGGCCGCGGCGCCGATCCACCGCCTCTCCCCCATCGAACGCATGGTGGTCAGCACCTATCAGGCGGTGTCCGGCGCGGGGCAGGCGGGGCTGGAGGAGCTGGAGGGACAGCTTCGCGCCCTGGCCGCCGGGGAGGAGCCGGAGATCCGGGTCTTCCCCGCGCAGATCGCGCTGAACGTGATCCCCCACATCGGCACGGAGACGGAAAACGGCTACACCGACGAGGAGATGAAGCTGCAGAACGAGGGGCGGCGGATCCTGCACGCGCCGGAGCTGCGGGTGAGCTGCACCTGCGTGCGGGTGCCGGTGCTGCGCTCCCACTCCATCTCCATGACCCTGCGGACGCGGGAGCCGGTGTCTCCGGAGGCCGCGCGGAAGGCGATCCGCGCCTTCCCCGGCGTCCGGCTGGCGGAGGATCTGGAGGGGCGGGACTACCCCACGCCCCTGGACAGCTCCCATCAGGATCTGGTCTGGGTGGGGCGCGTCCGGCGGGATCTGACCGACGAGCGGGGCCTGACGCTCTGGTGCTGCGGCGACCAGCTCCGCAAGGGCGCCGCGGCCAACGCCGTGCAGATCCTGGCGCTGCTGGCCCGGAAAGAATAAAAAAAGAATCCATAGGGAAACCGCCCCTTCGGAATACCGAAGGGGCGGTTTGCTTGAATTTCGTTTCGCGCGGTCAGCGGATCCTGCGGCCCTCCAGGTAGTAGCGCTTCTCCCGGCTGTGGCCCATGGAGAAGGTTTTTCTCGGCAGGGCCCCGTCCCGGATGACGCCGCGGAAGAGGGAACTCTTCTCCATGGCGGGCAGCAGGAAGCCGATGGCCTTCTCCTGCTTCGCCAGGGCGATCAGCGCGTCGTCGTCGTGGATGTAGTCGATCTCGCCGGGCTGCTTGTCCTCCTTGAGGTACTTGTCCAGGAAAGCCTGGAGCACGCCCACGGGCAGCTCGCTCCGGGCGGGATCCAGGGTGACGGTGCCGCTCTTGTCGCCGCTGTACCACTGCACGGGGTAACCGCCGGGCGCGCACCAGTCCCTCAGCGCGGCCAGCAGCTTTTCCGGCTCGGTGTTCACCACGACCCGGTGGATGGGCTCGAAGACCTGGGCCTCGTCGTGGATGTTCTCCAGCTCCACCAGGGCGTAGCGGGCGGGATGATTGCTCAGATCCTCGCCGGGATGGGCGGCCTTCAGCTCCTCCCAGCAGCTCTTGGCCGTGGCGAGGGAGTGGTTGCCGTCGCCCACGGCGAAGACCATGGGCACGCCGGGCAGACCCACGTACTTCTCGGCCACGTGGGCGCAGTACTCGCTCAGCGCGGCGTCGAAGGCTCTGGCGTCCTCGTCGGCCACCAGCCAGCCGCGGATGCGGCCGCCGCCCTCCATCAGCTCGAAGTCATAGAGCTTCTTCATGCCGTCCTTTTTGGCGGCAACCGGCTCGATGAGCTTCTTCTCATGGTCGTCGCAGAGCATGAGGATGTGGGGCAGCTCGATGGGGGCGTCCCGGCGAACCCGCTGCCGGGGCGGGATGCGCTCGGGCACGGTCTTCTCCGTGGCGCGCACGTCGGAGTCGGAGCCGGGCTTGTAGTCATAGGCGTCCAGGTCGATCTTGCCGATCAGGCCCTTGCGGATCGTGCCGTTTTCCAGCGTCCGCTCCACGTAGACGTAGCTGTCGGGGTAGACGGCAAACACGCCCTGCTCCATGTAGTCCTGCATGGTGCGGTTGATCTGGGCGACCTCCTCGGCCTCCCGGGGAGAGCCCAGCTCGGCCTCGGGCAGGATCAGGTTGATGGTGGAGGGGGCGTCGCCGGCCTTGGCCCGCACCCGATCCCAGTAGGCCTGGTCGGAGGTGAACTGGTCGCAGGCAATGACGGCCCACTTCTCCATATCGGCGTCCTTGGGCAGCAGGATATCGGCAGGCTGAAAGATGTTTTTGTTCATGGTCGATCTCCCGCTTTTGGCTTACTTGGTGAAGTCCTTGATGATCTCCACGATCTCCTGGCCGATGCGGGCCTGGGCCTCGGCGGTCTGGGCGCCGATGTGGGGCGTGCAGGAGACATGGGGATGGCCGTAGAGCGCGGCGTTGGGAGAGGGCTCGGCGGCCCAGACGTCCAGACCGGCGGCCCGAACCTTGCCGGAATCCAGGGCCTCCAGCAGGGCGGTCTCGTCCAGGTTCGCGCCGCGGGAGGTGTTGATGATCACCACGCCGTCCTTCATCTTGGCGATGGTATCGCGGTTGATGATGGGGCCGTCGGCCGCGGGGGCGTGGACGGAGACGAAGTCGGAGCGCTGCAGCAGCTCGTCCAGGGTCACATAGGGGACGCCGTCCCGGGTGGTGGTGCCCGGCTCGTGGTGGGCGCCGTAAGCGATGACGGTCATGCCCAGGGCCTTGCACATCTCGCCCAGGCAGCCGCCGATGCGGCCGTAGCCGATGATGCCCAGGGTCTTGCCGCCCAGCTCCATGCCCTTGCCGTAGGTCTTCTTCTCCCAGGCGCCGTTGCGCATGGTGAAGCCGGCGTGAGAAACGAAGCGGGCGCAGGAGAGCATATGGGCCAGAGCCAGCTCGGCCACGCTCCGGGAGGAAGCGCGGGGGGTGTTCTTCACGGTCATGCCCTTGGACTCGGCATAGGCCACGTCGATGTTGTCCACGCCGACGCCGCCGCGGATGATGAGCTTCAGCCTGCCTTCGGCGGCCTCGTCGATGTGCTTGGCGCGAACCTTGGTCTTGGAGCGGACGACCACCGCGTCAAAATCCTTCAGCGCGGCGCCCAGCTCGTCTGGCTCGTAGAACTGCTCCACGACCTCATGGCCCATTTCCCGCAGGGTGGCCATGGCCTTTTTGTCCATACCGTCGGTAACCAGAATACGCATGATAAAAGCCTCCTGTAAATCATTCGGAATTAGAATTCGGAATTGGGGGAAAGCCCCCGGGGGGAGCGGTTTACTTGTGCTCGGCCTCGAACTTGGTCAGGAACTCGACCAGGGCCACCACGCCCTCCTTGGGCATGGCGTTGTAGATGCTGGCGCGCAGGCCGCCCACGCTCTTGTGGCCCTTCAGGTTGTCGTAGCCGGCGGCCTTGGTGGCCTTCACGACCTCGGCGTCCAGATCACTGCTCTCGGTGACGAAGGGGACGTTCATCAGGCTGCGGAACTCCTTGTCCACGGTGCCGCGGAACATCTTGGAGGAATCCAGGAAGTCGTACAGGACCTTGGCCTTGTCCTCGTTGCGGCGGGCCATCTCCTCCAGACCGCCGATGCTCTTGAGGTACTTGAAGACCTTGCCGCAGCAGTAGATCGCCCAGCAGTTGGGGGTGTTGTACATGGAGCCGTTGGCCGCCTGAATGTCATAGCGCATATAGACGGGCATCTTGGGATCCAGATCCTCGCGGATCAGATCCTCGCGGATGATGACCACGCTCATGCCGGCGGGGCCCACGTTTTTCTGGACGCCCGCGTAGATCATGCCGTAGTCGGCCACGTTGCAGGGCTTGGAGAGGAACATGGAGCTCTGGTCGGACACCAGGATGTGGCCCTTGGTGTTGGGCAGCTTCTGGTAGGTCAGGCCGTGGATGGTCTCGTTCTCGCAGATGTAGACGTAGTCGGCGTCCTCGGGGATGTCCAGATCGGAGCAGTCGGGGATGTAGGAGAAGTTGCGATCCTTGGAGCTGGCGGCGACGATCACCTCGCCGTACTTCTTGGCCTCGGCGATGGCCTTCTTGGACCAGGCGCCGGTCTCGATGTAGACGGCCTTGCCGTTCTTCATCAGATTCCAGGGGATGGCGGCGAACTGCAGCGTGGCGCCGCCCTGCAGGAACAGGACCTTGTAGTTGTCGGGGATGTGCATCAGGTCGCGCAGATCCTGCTCGGCCTCATCCACGATCTGCTGGAAGACCTTGGAGCGGTGGGACATTTCCATGACGCACATGCCGCTGCCGCGGTAGTTCATCATCTCGTCCCGGATCTCCTCCAGGACCGGTTCCGGCATCATGGCGGGGCCGGCGGAAAAGTTGTAGGTTCTGCCGTAATTCATGGGTGTTCCTCCTATAAATAATTATATGGCACAGATTTATCTGCACGGCGCGCCGCGCCGCTGCATACTTTACCCGGGCAAAGAAAGAGAGGCAAAAAGACACCCCGTCTTTTTGCCTCCGTCCCAACCTGAGAGATTCCCTTCCGCCCGAGGGCTTCCGGTTGCCCCTTTGGTGTGCGGGCAAGCCCGCACTTTCCGAAGTGTCGTCCGGATCCGATCCTTTTGCCTGAGAGTTTTTGCATTCCCCTTCGGCTCCGCGCGCCGCGCGGTCTCTCTCGAATCCATCCACCGACCCTGATTCTGTTTTTCCGCCGGATGAGCAAAAAGCCGTGCTTCCCTGCTAAAAAAACCTGAACTCTCTCTTTGAGCTTTGTACAAAATGAGTATAGCATTCCCGGGATACCCTGTCAAGCGCCATGTTCCGCCCGGAGAGGGAGAAAAGCGGCGCCGCGCCCGGTCACTCGGTAAAGTGGATGTGGTTGTTGATATGCTCCTGGCAGAAGCAGTGATAGCCCGCGCAGCGGGAGCAGTAGCGGAATTCCAGCTCCGGGTTCGTCGTGTCCGTGCGGCCGCAGACCGCGCACTTGTGACGATACAGCTCGTCCCGCTGCTCCCGGCGGATGCGGGCGCTCTCCCGCCGGAAGTTCACCACGTTAGCCGAGGGACGACGGGGACGACGCTTCCACAGTTCTCCGGTAAAGAACACAAAATAGTTCAGCACCCCCACCAGCGGCAGCAGATTCAGCGGGAAGGCGCCGAAATCCAGGATCTCGATCAGGAAGAAGGCCGCGTCCACCAGCGCCAGCCATTTCATCTTGATGGGGATGATCAGGAACAGCAGCACCTGCATGTCCGGAAACAGCGTGGCAAAGGCAAAGAACATGCCCATGTACAGGTAGGTGCCGGTGATCTGGGGGCTCACGCCGGTGATGAAATACACCGCGAAGCCAAAGACGACGGTAAACAGCCAGCCCAGGAGGATATAGATGTTGAACTGGGGCGTGCCCCAATACCGCTCCAGCGTGCTGCCCATCCAAAAGTAGAAATAGAAGGCCAGCAGGGCAAACAAGGGGCTGCTGCTGATGGGAAAGAACAGGAAGCTGACAAGCCGCCAGACCTGACCGTGCAGGATCGCCTCGGCGTCGAAGCTGATGTAGGCGAGCAGGGTCTGGTTGCGCAGCAGGACGCACAGGATCCAGAACAGCACATTCCCGCCCACCAGATAGCGGATCAGATTGGGGATGCCGAAGCGGGGATGCCGATAAGCAAAGCGCTCCACCAGGCGCATGGGATCTTTCATGGTATCACCTCTTGCAAGGGGGGAGTAGGTTCTAGGTTCTAGGTTCTAGGTTTTAGGAGACGAGGGAATCCGCGGCAAAGGCGCCGCACACTTTTCAAAACCTAAGTCCTAAAACCTTAAACCTGAATTCTAAAACCTAAGTCCTAAAACCTTAAACCTATCATACCCTCTCCCCGGCGCAAAGTCTATAAAAATTTGTAAATTCCGAAAGTAATGCTTTCTTTTTACAAGCTGTTGTGGTATTCTTTATTCGTGAGAATATATCTTGGAGTTTTATGCGATGGAAAAGGAAAGCGGAATTCAAAATGAGATGATCGAAGGGCGCAACGCCGTGATGGAAGCCCTGCGCGCAGGCCGCCCGATCGACAAGCTTTTCATCAACAAGGGGGAAGTGGACAAGACGCTGGGTCACATCGCCTCCACGGCCCGGGACAAGGGGATCGTGGTGGTGGAGTGCGACCGGCGCAAGCTGGACTTCATGTCCGCCACCCACGCCCATCAGGGCGTCATCGCCCTGTGCGCCGTGCGGGACTACTGCACGGTGGAGGAGCTGTTCGCCATCGCCGCGCAGCGGGAGGAGCCGCCTTTCTTCATCGTCTGCGATGAGATCAGCGACGGGCACAATCTGGGGGCCATCATCCGCACCGCCGAGTGCGTCGGGGCCCACGGCGTCATCATCCCCAAACGCCGCAGCGCCGGGCTCACCGCCGTGGTGGACAAGGCCAGCGCCGGCGCGGCCGAGCATATGGCCGTCGCCCGGGTGCCCAACATCCCTTCCGCGCTGAAGGAGCTGCAGGAGCGGGGCGTCTGGGTCTACGGCACCGCCGCCGACGGGCAGAGCGATCTCTGGCACACGGATTTTTCCGGGCCCGTCGCCCTGGTCATCGGCTCCGAGGGGGACGGCATGGGCCGTCTGGTGCGGGAGTGCTGCGATTTCATCGTTAGCCTGCCGATGAAGGGTAAGGTCGGCTCTCTCAACGCCAGCGCTGCCGCCGCCATCACCATGTACGAAATCCTGCGTCAGCGCATCACGCGCTGAGCAGGCAGACAGACGAGAGGATAGGGAGAGGGTTTTTTCTATGAGTCGGGAGCCTTTGGAGGAAAAACGGAATACCGCGCCGCAGGCTTTCTCGGTCAGCGAGATCCTGTCGGAATATCAGGCCCAGACCGAGGAGCTGCGTTCCGCGCCGCCTGTCAGACGCGCCGCCTCTCCAGCGATGTCCGCCCTGGCGGCGGAAGAGGAGCCGGAGGAGGGCGTACGTATCTATCAGCCCCGTCGGCGCGCCCAGGAGAAAGAGCGCCTTGCTGATCTGTGGGGGGAATCCGCGCAGCCTGTCTCCGCGGAGGAGCCCGCGGAGGAGCCTGCGGAGGAGCCCGCGGAGCCTCGCTCCGCCTCTGTGCTGGATGAGATCGGCGGACGGCTGCGGGACGGCTTCGGCCGCGTCACCGGCTTCCTGAGCGGCCTTGTCCGCAGGCAGACGCCGGACGCCCCGGCGGAGGAGCCCTCCGTGCAGAATGAGCTCCCCAGCTTTGACGAGCTGCTTTATGGCAAAAAGAGCCGGCCGGTGCGCATTGTGGAGGAAGAGGACGAGCCTGCCCCTCCGGAGGAGCCGGTGCCCCCCGCTTCCCGTCCCTCCCCTGCCGTGCCCCCCGCGCGGGAGACGCGCGGCGCCGCTCCCCGCGCCAAAGATCCGGAGCCGGCGGTTCCGGAGCTGGATCTGGCCGACATGTCCGTCAGCGCCATTCTTGCCGAGTATTGGGAGAGCTACACCGACCCGCGGGAAGAACAGCCCGTGGAGGTCAAGCCTCTCTCCCGCCGGGAACGGTTCCAGGAGACGCAGCCCGCCCGGCGGGAGCGCCGGCAGACCCCCCCGGCGGAGCCGCAGCCGACGGAGCGCAGCGCGCAGCCGACGGAGCTTCCCCTCCCGCGGCAGCTGGAGACGCCTGCCCCGCAGCCGGCGGAAACGCCCCGATCCCGCAGGGCAGAACGCCCCGTCCCGCCTGTCCCGCCTGTCCCGCCCGCTCCCCCCGCCCCCGCGCCGGCCGCTCCGGCAGCCGCGCCTGTGGAAGCGGGCATGAGCGTGGATGAGATATTATTGGACTTCTGGTCTTCCTATACGGAGGACAGCGCCCCCGTGCCGGAGAGCGCGCCGCGCTCCCGCCGGGAAGCTGCCCGCCGCAGAGAGGAGGGTTCGCCCCTCCCCCCTACCGAGGCGGCCTCCTCGGCCGCAGAAACTGATCGTTCCGATTCCCGCCGCCGCGCCAGAGGCCGCGGCCGGCAGGAACGCCGCCCGGAAAAGCTGAGCCTTCCGGAGGACGCGCGCCCTTTTGAGGAGGCCGTCCCCGCAGCGCCGGCTGCCCGCGTCCCCGAGGCTCCGCCTCCCGTCGCCGCGGCGCCGAAGCGCACGGAGACCGTGTCCGCTCCGCGTCCCTCCTCCCCCGCACCCGAGCCCTCCGCCCCCGCGCCCGCCTCTGCAGAGACTATAGATGAGGATGTTGATTTCGGCGCCATGTCCGTGGATGAAATCTTAGCTGAATACAACGACATATTTGCCGCGCTTCCCGCTGCCGCCTCCGCCATCGGCGCGGAGCGGGCCGCGGAGAGCAAGGCCGCCGCTGCCGCGCCTGTTCCGGAGCCGGAAGCTGCTCCCGCCCCGCGCAGCAAGGTCTCCCGCATGGAGGAGGAGGCCCGCTCCTATATCCGAAAGATGAAGGACGCGGATTTCGCCGGTCTGCGCAAGGAGAGCGAATATGACCATCCCGCTCCCGTGTCTTCCCCCGCCCCTGCGGAGGAGCCGGCGTGGAACGACACGCTGCGCCGTCTACTGGATCAGGATCCGGGCGAGCTCCCCGCCGCGCCGGAGGAGGCCGCGTCTGCCGCCCCCGAAGAAAGCGGGAGAAGCTCCCGCCGGGCGTCCCGGCCTGCCGAGGATGAGATCGATCCTCGCTTCAACCTGAGCGGTACGCGCAAGAGCGCCATGGTCTTCGGCGGCAAGGAGCTGGATCTCAGCGCCGACGCGGACTACGTTCCGCCCAAGGCTGTTGAGAACGTCGGTTTCCACTGGGTCGCCGGAGAGGAGGAGCTCCCCGCCCGGCCGGTGAAAAAGCGCAGCCTGCTGCGCCGCCGGAAGAAGGAGAGCCCGCCCCCCGAGGAGGCCGCGCCCGCCGAAGCGGCGGAGGACGCCGTGCACCTGGAGGGCTATGACGACCGCGCTCGGCCATCCTACGCCCCGGATCGGGACTATGAGGACGAGGATTCCGACGATCCCAACGCCTTCCCCAGCTTCGGACAGTACCTGTCCGGGATGGTTTCCGGCCTTCTGGTCCGCATTCTCGGCGCCAAACGGGTCGGAAGCGACGCGACCGGCACCATGGAGGACGAGGGCGAGGATCTGGGGCCCGAGGTCAGCCCCGCCGCGGCCTCCAAATACTACGGCTCCTTTGTGCTGTCCCTGCGGCTGCGGCTGCGGATCGGTCTGGTGCTGCTGCTGGTGATGGCCTGGATCGCCCTGGGCCTGCCTGTCACCGGCGCCCTGCGTTCGGCGCAGGTCGCCTCCGGGATGGCGCTGGCCATTCAATTGACCATCCTGCTGCTGGGGCTGGATGTGGTCACCGGCTCGGCCATCAACCTGGCCCGCGGCCATTTCGGGGCGGATTCCCTGTCCGTCCTGTGCTGTGTGCTCACCAGCTTCGACGCGCTCACGGTGTGTCTGGGCGTGATGGGCAGCCCGCATATGCCTCTCTGTCTGATTTCCAGCGCGTCCTTCCTCTGCGTGATGCTTTCCTCCATGGTCAGCGCCCGCGGGCTGCGGAAGGCCCTGCGCGTCCCCGCCATCGGCAAGCGCTGCTACGGCGTCACAGCGGAACCGGAGGTCAAGGGCAGCGGTCTCACCCTGCTTAAGTCTCTTCGTCCGCCGGCTGGCTTCGTCCGCCGGACGGAGGAAGCCGCCCCGGACGAGACGCTTTTCATCCGTCTGGCTCCGCTGCTGGCCCTGCTGTCCCTTCCTCTTGCGCTGATCGTCGCCATCGCCAAGCACGCCTTTGGGGATTTCCTGTTCATTCTGACCGCCGTTCTGTGTCCCGCGGTACCCCTGGCGGCGCTGCTGTGCTTCGCGCTTCCCTTCCTGTTCGGCTCCCTGCGCATCTTCCACAGCGGGGCGGCCATCGCCGGCTGGTCCGGTATCAGCGACATCGGCCGCAGCGAAAACTTGATCGTCACCGACCGGGATCTGTTCCCGGAGGGCAGCGTAGAGATCGACACCGTCCGCATCTTCGCGGAGGTGGAGCCGGAAACCATCATCTCCTACGCGGGCACCATGATCTGCGCCTCCGGCTCGGATCTGGCCTCCTGCTTTGCGGAGCTCATGGAGAAGAACGGCTGCTCCATGCGGCGGGTCGAGGGCTTTGAGTACCTGACCGGCGGCGGCATGAAGGGCGTCATCGAGGGCAGCGTGATCCTCTGCGGCGGCGTGGATCTGATGCGGCTGATGAATGTGCGCGTCCCCTACCGCCTGGTGGGCAAGACCACGGTGCTGCTGGCGGTGGACGGGATCCTCTGCGGTATCTTCAACATGAAATACGAGGGGCAGCCTCAGGTGCGCAAGGCCCTGGTGGGCCTGATCCGCTCCAACCGCCACCCCATCTTCGCCATTCGGGACTTCCTGGTCACGCCGGAAATGCTCTCCAACTGCTTTGAGGTCGCCACCGACGGCTATGACTTCCCGCCCTACGTGGATCGCTTCGCCATCTCCGAGGCCACGCCCTCTGCGGACAGCAAGCTGGCCGCCGTAGTCTGCCGGGAGGGGCTGGGCCCGCTGGTGCACATGGCTGACACCGGGCGCAGTATGTATCTGGCCGTGCGCATCAACCTCCTGCTGACCGTCCTGGCCGCGGTGATCGGCGTATTCACGGTGTTTATCCGCCTCCTCTCCATCGGAACCATCGGGAGCGGGTACCTGCTGCTGTTCCTGCTGCTGTGGGCGCTGCCCGTCGGCCTTGTGAGCCTGTTCCTCCGCTTCTAGACCGCATCCCGTTTTTGCTTCGTTTTGACTTGATCTGATTTGTTTTGATTTGAAAAGCATCCCCCGCTTCGGAGCGGGGGATGCTTTTTGTCTGTTTTTGGCGAAGGCAACGAGTTTTTCTTGCTATTCCGAAGCATTTGGGCTATAATGTGCAGCAATGTCTCTAAACGGGAGAAGCCGGGCAAGTTGCCCATCCCCAACAAAAGGAGTGGAACCCTCATGATCTGCCCCAAATGCGGACAGGAAGCCCGCAACGGACGGACGGTCTGCGCGCTGTGCGGAACGCCGCTGAAAAAAGAACGGAAAAAAGGCCCCCTGATTCTGGCGGGCATTTTGCTGCTGATCCTTCTGGCCGCCGCGTACTGGCTGCTCCCCCGCTATCTCCAGCCGGCGCCGGAGGAGACGCCGGAGGAGAGCGCTCCCGCCGCTCCCAGCCCCGATCCCCAGCCGGAGGAGACGCCGGATCCCGCGGATTCTCCCGCGCCGGAGGAGCTGCTCTGGCAGGACGTGGATTCCCTGTACGCCGGGTATGGCTACATTCTGGGCCTCGGCCGGGACGGCACGGTTCGGATGGCCGGCGCCCCCGACGGCGGGCAGAGCTTTGACTTCTCCGACTGGCGGGATGTGAAAACGCTGCTGCCCCTGCGGGACGCGGTCTATGCCGTCACCCGGGAGGGCCGGGTGTTGTCCACCGGCCGCACCGCCGGCACAGAGGCCGCCGCGGACTGGGAGAACGTGGATCGGATCTTCTTCAGCGCCGGCGCGCTCTACGGTCTCACCGCCGAGGGACAGCTTTACGGCGCGGGGCCCCAGCTTTACTACGACGCCTCCGTCTATACCGACGTACAGGCGCTCTTCCCCACTTACGCCGATACCCTGATCCGCCTGTCCGACGGGCGGCTGCGGATCATCCCCCACATGGGCTTTTTCAGCGACGAGGGTATGCTTTACGATGTGGCCCAGGTGGCCGTGAATTCCGAATACGCCCTGTTCCGTCTGGACGACGGAACGGTTCTGCCCTCCACTCGCTATCGCCGCAGCATGGAATACTACGGCTATCCCAATCCCTTCCCAACCTGGAGCGGGGTCACGGAGCTGGCTTTGAGCGATTTCTGCGCCTTCGCGCTGACGGAGGACGGACATGTGCTCTCCGCTCCCCTGCTCCCGGATACGCTCTGCCCCGATTGCTCCGACTGGCAGGGCGTAAAGCGGATCGTCCTTCTGACAGAGCCCATGGACATGCTCTTCGGCGTCACGGAGGACGGCCGGGTGCTCTGCGCCGGGGCCTCTCCCCTGGGCTCCCTCCCCACCGACGCCTGGGAGGGCGTCGCGGAGCTGCAGGTCAACGCGGCCTACACCGTGGGTCTGCGGGAAGACGGGCGGGTGCTCTGGGCCGCGCGTGAAGACGCCCCCTGCCCCTTTGATACGGAAGCCTGGCGCGGTGTGAAGGAGATCGCCCTGGGGGATCATGTTCTCCTGGGACTGCGCGCCGACGGCGGGGTGTACATGACCGGCTCCTTTGATTGAGCTAAAAAAGCATGGAGGAAATCGCAAGACGCGGTTTCCTCCATGCTTTTTTGTTGCCCGGGTCACACCGGCAGGAAGCTGAGCATCATAAAGATCGCCACGAAGCCGGCCAAATTGGCCGTCACGGCATAGCTCACGGCCTTGTTGCGGACATACTCGCTCAGCAGCACCACCAGGCTCAGCAGCTCAAACAGCAGCACCAGCAGCAGCCCCACGAAGAACAGGGGATACACGTTGGCCATGTCCACGTTCAGCCAGCCGCGGACCACATAGTTGACCGCGCCCATGGTCAGCAGGTTCACGCCCAGGAAGCTCAGCCAGCTCCTGAGCTGGCGGTAGCCGTACAGGAACAGGATCAGGCCCTTCAGGAGCAGCAGGATCAGCAGGCGTATCCCAAACAGCGCCGGCGTCCGCCAGGACGGGAGGCCCACCTTCAGCTCTCCGTCCTTGAAGCTGTAGGTCAGAACGTCCTCCCTGCCGCCGGGAGTCAGCTTCTCCGCGTCGATGGGGATGCGCAGCTCCTTTCCTCCGGTTTTGAAGATCAGCGCCGCGTCCTGAAAGTCCTCGTCGTTGCCGAACCAGGCCTTGACCCCATAGACCCCCGCCCGATACAGGCGAAAGACCGTCTCTCCCACGCGGCTGTCCTTCTCCATAGGCGCGGTGAGATCCTTCCCCTCTTTGTGCAGTTCAATAAAGGCCTCCAGATCCTCGGGCGCGTGATAGCACAGCAGCGTGATGTTGGGCGGATGGTAGGCCCCTCCGCCGATGGCGGACGCGCGCACGGGAAACATGCCGAACAGCAGCAGCAGCGCGCAGCACGCGAGGAAAAAGCGTTTGATTTTCATAGTGTTTCGTCCTTTCTGTCCGGTTTCGACAAATCCGCCCGGGGCAAATCCGCAGCGCTCTCCGCCCCGGTCTCCATCATCCCTCGAAACACGGCGGTGATCTCCTCAAACTCGGCCAGGGTCATGCGCAGATAGTCCCGCCCGGCCTGTGTAATGCCGTAATAGCTGCGGGCCCGGCCGTCGGCCACCTCGGTGGCGGCGATCTGGACATAGCCCTGCTCCTCCAGCCGGTAGAGCACCGGGTAGAGCAGGGAGATGCTGAACTTCCCGCCGCTGCGCTCCTTCAGCTCCGCGGAGATCTCGTAGCCGTACATGGGCCGCTCGGACAGGCAGCGGAGCACCGCCAGGGGGCTGGTCGCCCGCTTGAAGTACGATAAAAAGGAATGTCCCGTGTTCTCCGTGCCGTCCACCTTCTCTCATTCGGATTCAGCTTGAGTATAGCACAATGTTTTGGAAACGCAATATATAGCATTGACAAATATAGAGAAATGTGGTATATCTGAACTGGACGGACAGAGAACGCCGTCCGGCCCGGCATTGCGAGCCGCAGGGCCGCGCGTTGCTCGGCCGTCAATTGTTCGCCGACCGCTGGCCGGCGCTGGTTCGCGATGACAGACCTTCGGTCTGTGCGCGCCGCGGGCCGCCCCGATATCCGAACCCGAGAGGAGGAATCCCATGGACTGGAAAAAACGCCTGCTGCGCCGGCCGGGCACCACGCTGCTGTGGATCGTCCTGTGCGCGGTGATGACGGCCTTCCTCTGTGTGGCGGCGGCGCTCTGGTGGTCGTCGACGCGCCTGGCCGCGGCGGTGGATGAGCGGCACACGGCCATCGCCGTGCGCACCGACCGGGCCGTGAACTCCCATTACATCCAGGGCGGCATGGGCTTCGAGTATGAGGAGCGCAGCTTCCCGCAGGAGGAGCGGGACTGGCTGGAGAGCCAGGACAGCGTGGAGGCCGTGCGCATCCACAGTCTTTCCGCGGCCTGCAGCCCGGACTTCGAGCCGCTGCTGGGCCTGCGGCGGGAGCTCTCCTGGCGCAGCGTGGGCGATACCCGCAGCTACAGCCGGGTGATCCTCTCCGCCACCGTGGCGGACATCTACCGGGATTCCGGCGACGGGCAGCTGCTCCTGCTCCGCGTGGAGGAGATGGTGACGGCCCATCCGGAATTTGAAGCGACCTGGTGGAAAAGCCAGGATGACGAGGCTTATTACATCAGCGCCTCCGTGGGTTTGGAGGATCAGCCGGATTTTGATCTGGAGGACTATTTCCAGCGCGGCGAGCGCTATCTCTTCAGCGGCGAGTATTCCGCCGCACGTACCGGCAACTACTGGGCGGGCGACAAGCTGTACAACACCCCGGCATTGGATGTCTTCGGCCGCCTGATGGGCGGGCGCATCGTGTACTATCCCTTGATCTATGCCAGAGCGTACGCGCAGCAGGAGAGCGGCGAGGACGCCCGTTACGGCTACCCCGCCTGCCAGCCCCTGGAGGGCGACGCGGAGAGCTTCATCGAGAACGACCCCTTCTGGCGGGACTACCGGGCCGCGCTGGAGCGGCAGATGCACAGCCTGCCCGTCCTGGGTACGGACAATCTGGAGGCCGTCACAGCCTTCGTGCAGAACGACGCCCGCATCCTGGAGGGCCGCAGCTTCACGGACGAGGAGTACGAGACCGGAGCCCGCGTGCTGGTGATCTCCGAGGCGGAGGCCCAGCGGACGGGTCTGGCAGTGGGCGACAAGGTGACCCTGCGGCAGTACCTGGCCACGCCGCCATGCCGCGCGGACTTCTACGGCGCTTTCAACATCTCCACTGACATCTACCGCTGGGACGGGCGGCTGAACCGCCCCTCCGTGGGCGACGTGGATCCCCTGGCGGAGCTGGGCGCGGAGGAGGAATATGAGATCGTCGGCATCTACCGCCTGACGGAGAACTGGCCCAACGGCTCCTACGCCTTCACGGCGGACACGGTGTTCATGCCCCAAAAGGCCCAGATTTCCGGCGCCTTCGGCCCGGAGAGCGAGGATCTCTACGGGGTCTACCTCACGGTGGAGCTCCGCAACGGCATGGTGGACGACTTCCGCCTGGCCCTGGCGAACTCCCCCTACGCCGGGGAGTTCTATCCCATCGAGCAGGGCTTCGAGCAGGTGCAGAAGGATCTGAACGGTCTGCGCTTCTCCGCCGTGCGCCTGGCGGGCATCGCCCTGGGCGTCTGGGGCATCTGGCTGCTGCTGGTGCTGCTGATGTATCAGGGCGCCCAGCGGATCAATCTGGGCGTGATGCGCTCCCAGGGGGCCTCGCCCCTGCGGGCTGCGGGCTACCTCTTCGGCAGCGGGCTTCTGACGGCTGCCCTGGGCGTCGCCCTGGGCACGGCCCTGAGCATACCCCTGCT
>JAEEGG010011975.1_pt1 | contig 18794 bp, 14 predicted proteins | sample 9134161 | NCBI WGS metagenome assembly JAEEGG01 (sample SAMN16246543, study PRJNA631951) | gut metagenome | biome: gut microbiome; feature: rumen; material: CR-attached | host: Bos | place: Iran: Karaj | collected 2018-10 | reverse complement strand
ATCAGCAGGTAACCCAGCACAAAAAGGATGATCATTGATACAAAGAGGTTCATGTCTAATCCGGTTTTAGGTTATTTTTTTGTTCTTATAATTATTCGGTCATTTCTATGTCGGTGGGACGTGCATCTTTGGGCTTGAGCCGGAATTTCCAGCGCGGGTCAAAAACCTCATCCTTCTTGTTGCTGCAGATCATGGTGAAGTTTTTGGTGGTCAGGTCCAGATCGCCAAAAATGAAATAGACATCCGTCTGGCCGTCCAGCTGGTAGTAAATCCATATCTCGTAAGGGTTGAGCCCGTCTTCGATGGGATGGTATTCTATGTCGCTTGGGGCGCCATATTTCAGGTAATAGTAACCCCGGTCGGTTTTGTATCCCTTGAATCGCAATGTGGTGTAGTTGTGGTTCACCCTTTTCACATCAGCATAGTATCGGTACCAGGCGTCCCAAGGGTCCTCCGGGTTCCTTCTTTCCCAGAAGTGGCGGAAGAAATCGGCCAGCAGCTGGTAGTCCTGCTCCTTTTTTATGTTGCGGATAAAATCAATCTCCTCGTTTTTGGCAATTGGTACAAGATAGTCGATGAACTGTTTCAGTGTGTCGATCGGAAGACTTTCCTGCTCAGGCACCGGTGCGGAACGGAGGGCGGGGTTGCTCCGCTGGAAGAAAAAGCTGTCCTGCAGCAATGGGGTTCCGTCTGGAGAATAGAGCGTGTTGCACAGATAATAGTTGCCGGAGGGCAGGCTGTCAATGGGGAAGGAGAGGAAATGGATGTGCCTGGGGGAGGGTATCACTCCGTCTGAATAGCGCATACGCTTTTCCATGAGCATATTGGCCTCGTCCCGTTCCGGTACGATTTTGGAGACTATCCAGCCAGCCTTGTTCTTCGGAAACACCTTGTCGGTGTTATATATCTCCCACATGAAGGTGATAGTGTCCGTTTGGGCTGGAAAATATTGTGAGAAATAGGGGATCAGGCTGATGCCGTTTTTTGAATAGATGCTGTTGCCCCTCCCTTCAGAGTATGCGCCGATCAGTTGCAGGCTGGAGGCGGAGACACGGTTGCGGTCAAAGGTCAGGTCGATTGTGGTCTGGTGGCAGATGGGTCTGATGCTGCTGTCGTTCGCATCACGGAGACAGAGGTACAACTCATATTTTTTTGATGGCAGCGGTATGCGTGAAAGGTTGTAGTTATTGCGTTTGTTGCTTGTCAGATTATCCGGATATTCTGCTGTGATGAAATGGAACGTTTTGTTTATCAAAGGTATGCTGCCGTCAATAGCCTTCAGGGTCAGGTCTGCCCTGACAGTTCCTTGGAATTTGCCATCGGCCACCTCCTTGTAATTCAGTCCGTCTCCATAAATAAGATATTGCAGTTCCAAATAACTGGTGTCATCCGGCAGGTGAAAGGTCAGGCAGTTAAGGTTAGCCCGGAAATGACCCGTCTGTGCCGTGCATACAGCCGCTCCGGACAGGCCAAGCAGCAGCAGCAGATTTGTGAAAAGAAAGTTCCTCGATATTCTCATGATGTTTAAAATATTTTGTTTTCAAATAGCAGATAGCCGAAACTGATGTTGAGCAGGCTCTCCACGTAGTTTTTTCCGCTCTGCGGATAGAGAGAAAGCGACACCGCAATGGGGCCTCTTTTGGTCGGATATGCCAGAGCGGCGTACAGTAGCAGGGAGAATTCCTCCAACAGGATTTTATGTTGCCGGGCCATGTTGTTGTCTGTCTCGTCCACTTTGCAGAAGGGCTGGTAGTAGTAGGCATCCATCCGCACTTGGAACTGCTTGTAGATGGTGAACACATTGTTGACACCGATGGCGGCGAAATTGGGGTTGCGGAACTGTGGCAGGTAGGAGATGTCGCTTTCCGGTGTTGGTGCAAATGTGTTGGCATGCAGGTTTGTGGCAGTGAAGGAGGCGAACATCGGCTGGTTGGAGAGAGCGACATGCGCATATATACCCAACCGGTAATGGTCAATCATTTTCAAGGTGGAGGAGAGTTTGCCGTTAATTGTGAACCAGGAGTGGGTGTTGCCCAGCACAAGGGGGGAGAGGGAGGTGTTGCCCGGCAGGTTGGTCTCCGAACCGGTCAGGTAGGCGGCTTCCACCTGGATGTGTGTCCCCTTTGTGGAGAAATACATGAAATCGGTGGTGTTGTACTCGTAAATGGTGTTGAATTTGTATCCTCTGAAAATGTTGGCATCGCTGGTGTCAAGGGCGGAGATGTTCCGGTTTTGGAAATAGCTGTTGTTTTCACGGAATAGGGTGAACCCTGTCTTCCATTGCGATTTTTGTCCGATGGGGAAGGCGAGGGTGTAGTGGAAAAAGGTGTTTTTCTCTATCAGGTAATAGGTGTCCTCCTCTCCAATGAACTTCAGCCGGTTGGTTGCGTTGAAATGGTTCCAGCGCTGTATGCCGAACTTGACCAGCTGATAGAATGGGGGCTGCTGGAAATAGTCAAGCCGTAGCAGACCCACCACGGCGTTGTAGTAGCGTCCGAAATAAGCGTCAACGCCGGTGCTGATGGATTGCAGGCCGAGAGTTTGGTACATCAGTTGGGAATAGAGGGTGGTGTATGTTCCGGTGGAGATGTGGCCGCCGAACTTAAAACTGAATGGTTTTTTCTTTTTGATGTCCAGCTGGACGGCATAGTTCTTTTTGAGTGTGTCGTAGGAAATATGGGGATAGATGCTTTCGATTTTCTCCTCAAGCATAAGTTTGGAATAGCGTTTTTTGAATTCCCCAATTGAAATGACCTCATTTTCTTTCAGCAGGATTGGACGGATGATACGCTCCTGATAGGAGGTGAGTCCGTTGATTTTCAAGTCGCCGATACAGAGTGGCGGTATGCTGTTCCTGAAGGCTTCCCTTGTTTCCGTCACTGTTGTGGGCATGGTCACACGGCTGACATCCTTGCGGATGCTGTCAATGTAGTTCAGAGTGTATCGGTAACCGATTTCAATGAGCGAAATCCCGTTTGTGAAATCGGTGACCCCAAGGTCGTTGGGGACAGGCGGCTTCAGAATGATGCCGTTGCCGTAAAGGCATGCTTCAATCCGGTTTGGTTCGGTGATCATGCTGGAGATGATGGAGATCAGATCCTCTTCGGATGGGTTGGAAGAGAACATGTTGGAGGCAATCACACCGATGGTGTAGTCCGGATGGAAATCAGCCTCCATGATGTGGGTCGGAAAGTTGTTGATCATGCCGCCGTCATACAGGATACAGCTGTCAAGTATGAGCGGTTTGAATACAAATGGAAAACTCATGGAGGCACGGATGGCATCCTTAAGCGGACCGTTGCGGAAAACCACCTCCTTGCGCTCCCCAATGTCGGTGGCGTTGCAGCGGAACGGTACCATAAGCCTGTCAAAATCCCCGCCTGTGACCGCGTCCGCAGCACCCATAATCTCCACAAAGGCAAGGTCCATCTGTTTGGGCGAAATGAAATTGGTGGGTATGGTGGGGTTGAATAGCGAGGAGTCCAGCGAAAAGTTGATCTGCAGCCATGTGGAGTTTGGCTGTGATTTCTTGAAAAAGTACATGTAGCGGCTGTCCACCATGCCGCTCATCCACAGGTTAACCTCATCCGAGCGGAAAATTGCCTCCATCTCATCCGTGGAGTATCCGGCGGCGTACAGCCCGCCTATAATGGAACCCATGGATGTGCCGGCGATGTAGTCGATAGGTATCCCTTTCTCCTCCAGAGCCTTGATCACACCGATATGCACCAACCCCTTCGCGCCGCCGCCGCTGAGCACCAGTCCTACGCTTTGGGCTGAGGACAACTTCGGAAGCAGGATTACAATGAGCAATATCAGTGTCCTTTTCATGGCTTCAGGGTTACATGTGGATACAATGGATTATGGAACAGGCAACGATGGCAGCGGTTTCCGTCCGTAGCCGGCTGTTTCCGAGCGATACGGTTTGGAATCCGCATGTTTTGGCCAACCTTACCTCTTCAGGGCTGAAATCACCTTCCGGTCCGATCATCACCACGATCCTGCCTCCCGGCTGGCAGGCCTGCTTCAGCGGCAGGGTGTCCACGTCGCTGCCGCACCATGCGATGAAACGTTGGCTACCGGCCTGTTGCTGCCTGATGAAATCGGTCGCTGTAATTTCCGGATGGAACTGCGGCAGCCTGAAGTGGAGCGATTGCTTCATGGCGGAAACCATCAGCCGTTCCATCCGTTCCGCCTTGACAGTGAAACGTTCCGAGTGGTCGCAATGAAGGCAGCTTATTTCCGTAACGCCAATTTCCACAGCCTTTTCCACAAACCATTCGAAACGGTCCGGATTTTTGGTGGGGGCGACGGCCATGTGCAGCTGGAACGGAAACGGTTCGGGCATCTCCTCAACACTTCTGATGGAGAATGGGCAACGCTTGTCCTGCTGGTCCAGCAGCACCGCCGTATAACAGCGGCCGCATCCGTCAGTCACCTGCAGTGTGTCGCCGGTGCGCATCCGGAGGGCGCGGAGGCAGTGTCTTGCCTCAGCATCCGGCAGTGTGCCGTAAGATCCGTCAATATCCGTGGAATAAAAGAGCTGCATGTTCAGAACTGTATGCCGAGGTTTTCAGATAAATCGCAATTGTGGTATTTGGGGTTGATCTCCACATGTGTCAGTCTGACCTTGCGGGTGGCCCATTTGACCAACGCCTTCTGTTTTTGTGCCTCAAGGGCGGCGTTTTTCACCTTTTCGTAATCGTCGGTAAGGTTGATCACATGTTCCGGATGGATTTTTCGGATAAAAATCAGGCGGTAGGCCTGGTTGCCCTCCTCCGTGACAAAGGGGACGGCATCCGAACATTCTCCCTCTTTCAGCCTGCGGATGGTATACAGGGCGGTCTGGTCCAACTGTTCTTCGCTCCAGGTGGAGGAGGCGGTGTAGGGATTGATGAGTGTGCCGCCGCTGATTTTGTTCGGGTCGTCCGAAAAGGCGCGGGCCGCGCTGTCAAAACTCCAGCCCCCATTGCGTACCAGTCGGGCCACGCTGTCAAGATGCTTTTGTGTGCGGACCATGGAGTCCAAAGACGGTTTGGGCTTGAGAAGGATGTGGGCCACATTGGCCTGATCGCCGCGCCGCTCAATCATCCGGATGATGTGGAGGCCGGCTTTTGTCTCCACAATGGGGGAGATTTCGCCCGGCTTCAGGTCAAAGGCCACCTGCTCGAATTCCGGATAAAGCTCCCCCCGGTTTACAAAACCGAGTTCGCCTCCCTTGGCGGCACTGCCCGGATCCTCGGAATAGAGCCGTGCGAAGGTGGAGAAATTCTCCCCCTTCAGAATCCGGTTGCGATAGCCAGTCAGCCGCTCCTTGAGAGCCTCCTTTTCAATTTCGCTGACTGTCGGCACTTTGGTTATGACGGCGATTTCGTATTCCACCGGAAGGGTGGGCAGGCTGTCTTCTGGAATCTGCTGGTAGTACTCCCGCACATCCTGGTAGGTGACATTGATGCCGGCGGTAAGGCTCTGCTGCATTTGGTTGACCATGTAGTCATCCCGGACCACTTGCCGTGCATCCTTCTTGATTTCGGAAATGCTTTTGCCGTATGCCTCTTCCAGCCGTTTGATGCTGCCGGCCCGTGCCACCTGCATACGGATGCTGCTTTCAATCCGTTGGGTGATTTGCTCTTCCGAAATTTCGATGCTGTCCAGTTTGGCCTGGTCAATCAGCAGTTTCTGGAAAATGAGCTGCTCCAATATCCGGCAGCGTAATTCCTCTTCGTCCTCCAGATTGTAGATGCCGGATTGGTATTTGTAGCTTTGGATGGCATATTCCAAATCGTATTTGGTGATGATCTGTCCCGCCACGGAGGCGATAATCTCATCAATGACGGTCTGTGCGTGCAGCAGGCCGCTGAGGCTTATCATACAGCCGATAAGCAGTGCTTTTCTCATGTTACAGTTTGATTTCATAGTGAATCTCATGTTCTTTGCGTGCTTTTTCAATGGCATTTTTGCGGATTGCCCGCAGCAGTTCCACCCGCCGCATTTCCAGCAGCCTGTTCCGGATGTTCTCCCGCTCGTTCTCCAACGGGGAATAGGTTTCGTTGATTTTATAGTCGGCGAAGTAAACCAGATAGATGTAGTTGCTGTCGGTGATTTCCGCACTTTTGTTTTTTTGCAGGTATTGCTGCTGGTTGGTTGCCGCCAGCGGAATCTCCTTCAGAATATCGTCAAAAACCACCCAGTTGGATTCAAGGTACATGTTTTCAGCCTGTCCGTAGCAGATCCGCTCCAATTTTTCCTGCTCGGCATTGGTGCGGCCGGAGCCTTTGGATAGCAGGGCGCGGACCGTTTCTGTCTGCGGAAAGCCGAGGGGGAACTTTGCGTAATTGATGCGCACGATGGTCTTGTGCATCTCGAAGTCTTCCTTGTGTGCCTGATAGTATTCCTGGATTTCCTCCTCTGTCACATTCCGGTCAAGCCGTTTCTCCACCTCTTTGGTCTCATAGGCGTCAACCAGCAGGGTTTCGTAGTAGTCCTTGATTTCCCGGTCGAAATCCTTTTCCCGTTGGCTGAGCGCATTTTTTGCGGCATGTACCATCACCTGTTTTTCAACCCATGCGGATACGGTTTCCGGGTGGATTTCAACTTTTTCGGAATCCTTGGCGAAATCTGCCTGCATCCATTGGATGTCGGCCATGCTCAATGTGGCGTCATAGACACGAACCACCGGTTTGTCTTCCGGATGGGAGCAGGCGGTCAGGATGGCCAGCCATACGGTCAGCAGCGGAAAGGCATGTTTCATGGCGGTTATCGTATCAATCCCAGAATTGTGTCGTAGTCAATGAAGATGTCGTTGTCTTTATGCAGTTGTTCCACCCATTCCTTCTCCAGCAGGTTCTGGTATTGGGTGATGATGGTGCCCCGCACCTCATCCAAAGGTTTCGGGGAGGGCAGCAGTTTGGTGACCGTCGTGTAACGGAACTCGTCCGCCTTGGTTATGACAGCGTTCCCTTCCTGCATCAGGATCTCCCACGGGCAGTCCCTGTCAAAATTTTTGTCTTCGCCTTTTTGGAGCACTTGCTTGCGTGCTGTGATGATCTGCCCTTTCTTTGCGAATTTTTTATTGATGGTCTCAAGTTCTGTCCCTTTTTCCATCAGTTTGCAGAAGGTTCTGTAGGCCTTTTCGTTCCCCATCGTGTAACTGACAACCTCCGCCCGTACAGGATACATGTACTGGTCTTTGACCGTTTCATAGAACTGCGCCAGTCCTGCGCTGTCGGTTTCGGAACGGCCCCACACCTTGCGTTCGCTCAGCTCATACAGCAGTATGCCATCCTTATACTCATTCATCAGAGTGGCGAATTCCGGATATTTCTCCTCCAGATGCTCCTCCTCATAGTCCAGGATGCAGCGGCGGACAAAGAGCGGATACACATGGTTGATCAGTTCATGAACGCTGATTCTCCGCATTTCCGGGAACTGGTTCTTCTCAATGTAGGCGGCAAAGTCAGATTGGCGGACCACTTGGTCGGCAAAGCGGAACATCTCCCTGTTGCCATGGAAAGAGTCCTTTTTCCATCTTCCTTTGAACAGCAGAACGGAATCGATGGTATAGAAATCTTCAACCGGGGAGACGGCTTTTTTGTCCTTGGGCATGGGTGCCTGCACGAACTTGTACTCCTTTTTCAGCCGCTCCACCAGCTTCTCCGGACCGAGGTCGGAGCGGGTGTCACGGTTGATGCGCTGCCTGATCTCCCCGCGGATGCCGGGTGTTTCCACAAACGGCTCCTTTTTGATAACCTTGACAATGTGCCAGCCGTAGCGGGTCTCAAAAGGTGGGGTGATTTCGTTCTCTTCCGTTTTGTACAGCGGTGCCATGAAGTCCCCCTCAAAACGTCCGGATGGGAAAGGGTCCATCTTGCCGCCGTTTAATGTCAAGCCCTCATCGGTGCAGTATTTCTTTACCGCCGCTTCAAAGTCCATTCCGTTGCGGATTGCGCGGTAGGCCTCCTGTGCCGCCGCTTTTGTTCCGGCGGAATCCTTTGCGGTTGCGTTTTCCGGATAGGTGATCAGGATGTGCGAGACAGTCCATGTGCTGATGGCAGGCTGGCGGTCCTGAACCATGATCAGGTGGTATCCGTAAGGGGAGCGCACTGGAAGTGAGACAGTGCCGACAGGAGTGTTGAAGGCCGCCTTTTCAAACGGGTAAATCATGTTGAAGGCGGTGAAATAGCCGAGGTCGCCCTTGTTTCCGGAATATACCATCACCTCCTTGTCGTATCTGGGTCTCGCGGAGGGGTCGTCGGATTCAGCAAAGGCCACATCGTTGAAATTCTCTCCCTTGAGGATTCGTTTCCGGATGTTCATCATCTCTGTGTAGGCGGCCAGAGTGTCCTTTGGACTTGCATCCGAAGAGATCCTCCGCATGATGTGCGAGGCACGGATATCCCAGTGCAGGTGTTCCAACGCTTCGTTCACCAGCTGCTCGTTGACCGATTTTTCCGTCAGGTAGGGCGCGGCGGCCTGCGAACGGTAGCCGCGCAGCTCGCGTTGCAGCGAGGGTAGGGTGTCAAGCCTCAGTTCCTTGGCTTCCGCACATTTCAGACGGAAATTGACGAAAAGGTCGATGTATTCCCGCAACTCCTTTTCGGATGTCTTGTTCAAATTGTTGTTTTTTAAGAAGTTGTTCTTGAATTCAGAGAGAGTGACGCTGTCTTTCCCCAGAATCATCACCACCGGATCCTGGCTGTTTTGGGCGGAGGTTGCCATCCATCCGGTCACCAAAAAGGCAGCAATCAGCAACCCTTGTGTCATTTTATGCATTTTATTTTGCATGTTTGAAAGTAATATAATATTAATAATAAGAAAATTACAAGCCACAACCATTCCATTTGGGAATAATTGGTGCAATTTGCGAAGATACAAAAAAAGTGGTTATGTGAGACGGATTCCTATGCAAATTATTTGCTTAAATATTCCGGCTCATCCGAATGTGTGTCTGTTTTCGGAACAGATTGCCGAGCAGGTAGCAGAAACAGGAAGAGGCTGTTGAAAAAGGCGAACAGAGTCACGCCGTCCTGCCGCTCCATAGGATCGTCTGTCAGCATGGATACCAGGAAGATAATAAGAAATACCATGTACAGCGCATTGCGGAAGCGGCCGGAGGCGAAAGGCGGATAGAACAGTGCGAAAAGAATGAGAGCCAGTCCTATGATGCCGAAGGCGATCCCGAATGAGAGATATTGGTTGTGGCTGCGTACCAGCACCCCTCTGACAGGGGAATCCTGTTTTAACAGGTCCAGTCCGAGCGCATCCTTCACGTCACCGGTGCCGGTGCCGAACAGGGGATGTCTGGTGAATGTTATCCATGAAATCCGCCACATCTCAAACCTGCGGGGAATGCTTCCGCCCACTTCATTGTGGTGAAAATAGAGGTCAAGATCCCGAATGGTCTCATAATAGCGTGCCTCCAGTCCCGAGCGGGTATAGCTGACACTGGCCATACCGTTCTCTATTGCCTGAATGTCCCTTGGTGTCAGTTGCGCCACTCCAGCGCTGTCTTTGTGTAGCCCTTTGGAGTTCAGGTAACGTATGAGCGTGTTACGGATGTTGTGGTTGCTGTCGGTGGACAATCCGTCGTAAGGCAGGGCGCTGCGACGGTTCCAGGCGGTGGCCAGCTCCTCTTCACAAACATAGGCATAGACATATTGGCCATGCTCTATGTAAGGATGTTCCACCGGACATGTATATGTCCTTCCGTTTTCTGTAAGAATTTTTGTGTTAAATTGTTGTGTTGTATGTGAATACTGTCTGAACGAGTGGATGAATCCGCACACGGCAGTGATGAGCGTGGCCGCAATCAGCAGTGGGACACCTATCCGGATGGCATCGCATTTTTTTTCTGATGCAGCGCGTATTAGCAGGTAGAGTATGCAGAGCAATCCGAGAGTCAGGGCGGTCAGTGCACCTATATGGAGGCTGATGCCGGCAAGCCATATCATTGCAATAAAGAGAAGTGTGATGGGCAGTGCCCGTTCCCTATTAAGGAATTCATTGCGCATCAGATATAATGCTACAAAAAAGCCGAAACAGAGGTTCAGTTCGAACCGGATATAGGAGATGTGCATGGCCACCTCCCTTTTGTCTGTAATTTCCGGATGTCGCAGCAGGTGCATAAAGCCGATGAGGGCGGAAGCGCAGACAGCGAAAAGGTAAAGCTGCAGCAGCGCATGCCATTCTTTTTTGTCCAACGGCGGCGTAGTTGCGAAAATGAGTGGCAGCAGCAGCAACGGCAGTTTGATGGTCAGGTCGGTGACAGCATAGGGGAGGTTGCTGGTATAAAGCAGTCCGGCTACATGCACCGCGTATGGGAGCAGACATGCCAAAAGAATACGGTTGCGGCGCATCCGCTGCCATTTCCAACGGAAATTACCTTCGGCCAGCCAATTGGCCGAAAGCAGAACCAGTCCGATGCTCATTAGTGGCCGGCAAAAGGGTATGCCGGTTACAAACAGCATTAGCGATAACAGGAAAATGTGACGGTGGATGTGTTCGCGGAGCATGTGTGGCGCTATTTTGTCCCTAATATTCTGCGGTATTCCTTATAGTCCGGCTGGCCGAACAGCGTGCGGACAGTCTCCATGCAGGGGTCGTATTGCAGTGCGGCTTCGGATTCCCCTTTCTGATAATAGTAGCGTCCGATGATTTCAACGTGGAGCATTTCGGAAATCTCCTTCCGGTATTTCTGCAGGTCGGTCGCCTTGTCCTTCCCTATGGCATTTTTCAGGGACTGCAGTTCGGTCTGAAGTATCTTGTCGGTCTTGTCCTCCTTCGCCGCCGCCTCAAGCTGCTTCATGGCCTTTTCCGTAAAGGTTTCATATACAATGTTCCGTTTCTCGACAAACTGCACGAAATCGGCGTACATGGCATCAGTGAAGGTGAATTCGGAGACGGGCGGGATTGTTTTGTGCTGCAGCCGGTATTCGTTTGCATAGTTGAAAATCATCTTCTGGGAGATAAGTGCAAGCAGAACGGTGCTGTACGGTTCCGGCTTGACCTTCATGTCAGGCTCCACGCCGCCATAGTCGTAGACGGTGCGCCCATGCCTTGTGCGGAAGGCTGTGGCGTTCGAGTCGGCCTTGCGCAGGTTCACTCCGTTGCTGTCCTTGTGCTGATAATCGATCTTCTGGATGCAGCGTCCGGAGGGGATGTAGTATTTCGATACGGTCACCTTCATCTGGCTGTTGTAGCTCAAAGGCAGCACATTCTGGACCAGCCCCTTGCCATAGGTGCGCTCCCCGATGATGACGGCCCTGTCCAGATCCTGCAGGGTTCCTGCCACGATTTCGGAGGCGGAGGCGCTGTGCCCGTCCACCAGTACTGCAATGGGTATCTCTTTGTCAATCGGTTCGGTTGTGGTATAAAACTGTTGGTTCAGATGCTGCTGCTTGCCTTTGGTGCTGACCACAAGTTCACCCTTGGGGACAAACAGGCTGACAATGTTTACCGCCTCGTTCAGCAGTCCGCCGCCATTACCGCGCAAATCCAGCACCAGACAGCGCATCTGCTGCTCCTTCAGCTTAAGAAATGCCTCCTTGACCTCCTTGCCGGCATGTTCGGTGAATTGGGCCAGCCGGATGTAGCCGATGCCGTTTTGCAGCATGCCTGTGTAGGTGATGGAAGGCAGCTTTATCTCCTTTCTGGTAATCTCCTTCACGTTGCTTCCCTTCTGTCCGTAAGGCTGGATTGTCAGACGGACTGTTGTGCCCGGTTGGCCCTTAAGGGCTGTGCTGACATCCGAGACGGTTTTCCCGCGGACCGGTTTGCCGTCAATGGCGAGAATGCGGTCTCCAGCCTGCAGGCCGCTCTCCATAGCGGGGGTGTTCTCATAAGGTTCGCTGATTATCACATAGTCGCTGTCCTGCTGTATGAGCGCACCGATGCCGCCGTACTGTCCTGTGGTCATCAGCCTGAACTCCTCCAGATCAGATTCGGGGTAGTATACGGTGTAGGGGTCGAGTTCCTCCAGCATGGCATCGATGGAGGTCCGCACCAGATCCCCGACATTAATGTCGTCCACGTAGTTCTCGTTCAGCTGCCGGAGCAGGGTGGCGTAAATGTCCAAATTTTTGGCAATCTCAAAATCGTTCCTTACGAAACTTAGGCTGCCGCAAATCAGGAGGACAACGGCGAAAATACGTATGGATGTCTTCCGTTTATGGTTCATATTTCAGTGTTTTGCAGGCTTTCGTTGGCTTTTGCCACTTTCTGTTTGAGCGATTCCTTGAAGTCGGACAGCTTGTCGTAAAGGGCCGCATCGCCGGTGGCAATCATCTCCAACGCAAGGATTGCGGCGTTTTTGGCTCCGTTCAGCGCAACTGTCGCTACAGGAATGCCTGAAGGCATCTGCAGGATGGAAAGTATTGAATCCCATCCGTCAATGGAGTTGGATGATTTGATGGGAACACCGATGACCGGTATGGCCGTATATGCTGCAATCACTCCGGGCAGGTGGGCCGCACCGCCAGCACCGGCAATAATCACCTTCACACCGTTGCGACGGGCGTTTTGGGCATATTCCATCACCAGTTCTGGTGTACGGTGTGCGGAGAGCGCCTTTATTTCAAAATCCACACCCATCTCCTTGCAGAAGAGGGCCGCCTCCTTCATGACGGGCAGGTCTGATGTGCTGCCCATGATAATGCTGATTGTCGCCATTTCTTTATCTCTTTTAATATTAATCAGTTGTAAGTAAAAATCTCTTTTCTTCCATCAGGAGGAAAAGATGCAAAAATAACACTTTTTGGTGAAAGAACTGCCGTTTTTGCCGCAATTCATGTGATTTTGTTTGCAGTTGTTTGGAAATCAGTCCGCTTTTTTTCCTGTTGACGCGGATATTGCCAAAGCTGCCAGCTGTTGTACAGGTTCTGCCAGATGCTGTAGCAGGCCATGTAGACGGAGGCTAACGGGAGCAGGTAGAGGTTGGCCATCCAGATGCCCATGGCGGAGTTTTTCTGGGCCAGCATCTGTCCGCCGGCCGCAGTGTCGCCATATCGTTTCCCTATCCTTTTCCCGACGGCGAACTGCACCACACACATCAGCAGTGACAAAATGCCCAGATACAGGATGTTTTTGCCGTTGCCGCTGCCTTCCAGGAAGATGTAGTCGATGGTTTTCCCCAAGGTGAGCAGCAGGGCGGCGGCCCAAAGATAGAATGCAACCCCCTTGTACCGAGCGATGCGCCGGTTGGCTGACGGCCAGCACTTCTGCAGCAGCCATGCCACCAGGAACGGAATGGCCAGTACTGATGCGATGCGCATGAAAATGATTGTGAATGACTCCCAGAAAGGCATCGCCTGCCGTTGCCCGATAAAGGAGAAAATTATCGGGGCCGCGCAGGCGACAGTCAGGTTCCCGACCATGGTGTAGCTGACCACCGTCTGACGGTCGGCGCCCAATGCGCAGGCCACCACCGATACGCTTGCCGCCACAGGGCAGAGAATCCCCACAAGCAGCCCTTCGGCCAGAAGCTCGTTACCTGTCAGCAGCCGGATTGCGGCGTAACCGCCAGTGCTGGCCGCGAGTTGGAACAGCACAATCCAACCCTCCAGTTTGGAGGGACGCAAATGGCGGATGTCCGCTGCGCAGAAGGTGAGCAGCAGGATGCTGAAAATCAGATATGGTGTGAGAAAGTTCAGGATCCCGATCCAGCGATGCAGCAGCACTCCCAGCACGATGGCCGCCGGAAGCACATAGGGACGGATTTTCTTTTGCAGGCTCATTCCTATTTACGGATGCGATCAGTCGCGCAGGATTTCAAATGAATAGTCGTCGGTGAAGCGGATAATGGTGGAGGCCTTCATGTTCTCCACCGTGCCGAAAACCGGATTGACAATGTAGTCCATGCTTTTCTTTATCTCCTCGCTTATTTCCCGGAAATGGGTGGGGGTGGGCTCGCCCGAAATGTTGGCCGATGTGGAGACAATCGGATGCCCAAGCAGGCTTATCACCTTGCGGCAGAATTCGTTGCTGGTGATCCGGATTCCTATGCTCCCGTCGCTTGCCACTAAGTTGGATGGCAGGTTCTTGATGTGCGGGTAGATGAATGTGGTCGGCTTGTCGGTCTGCCGGAGCAGGTCCCAGGCGATGAGCGGGACATGCTGCGTGTAAAGCGACAGCTTTTCCGGTTCGTCCAGCAGAATGAGAAGGCTCTTGCTCAGACGCCTTTTCTTGATTTCATAGATTCGGTTTACGGCTTCCGCGTTTGAGGCGTCGCATCCGATGCCCCAAATGGTGTCGGTGGGGTACAGTACAACGCCTCCCTTGCGCAGCACGTCGCAGGTGCGTATCACCTCTTCACTGATGTTCACGCTTCGTTCCATGGTGGGATATTTTGGATGATTTTTTCAATGGGAATGTCCCATGCGCAGCGGAAATGCTGCTGCGGGCATTGTTTGTGGCCGTGCAGTCCGCAGGGACGGCATGGCAGCGGCTCGTCCGTTTCGATGATGCGGATGTTTTCGCCGTGCGGGGCGAAGCCGAACTCCCTGACAGTTGAGCAGAACACCGCACAGACTTCAGCTCCGACGGCAGCGGCCAAATGCAGTGGAGCCGAGTCGTTGGTGAAATTCATCTCCGCGTCACGCATAAGTGTGGCTGACTGCAGCAGGGTCAGCGTTCCGCAAAGGTTGCGCATGTCGGCTTCAGGACATGCGCTCCTGATCCGCTCGCACAGGGCGGAATCCTTTCCGGAACCCAGAAGGAAAATGCGGTAGCGGTGGTCCGCCTTATGGACAAGTTCAATCCATCGCTCTTCCGGATATTGCTTGGTTTTCCATAGCGAGGCGGGGGAGATTGTCAGGTAGGGCTGCTCCTTGTAGCCTGAGACCGCCTGCTCGTCGCTGTCGGTGGGGTAAAGGCGGGTCGGCGCGGCCTCCCCGTCGGTAAGGTGGGCGATAAGCCGTTGGTTCCGGTCCGCTTCGTAAAGATATTTTTCGGATGATATTTCGTGCGGGACCGCAACGGTGAAAAAACGCGAGAACGGGTTCTTGTCAAAACCGATGGTCGTTTCTGCACCGCTGCGCAGGCAGATCCAGCCGGTGGCCGCGAACCGCTGCACATTTACAGCCACGTCGTAATGCCTTTGGCGGATGTTTCTGATCATCCGGTGCATCTGTGCATACTTGCGGTTCTTTTTGTCCCATACATATAGTGTATGCAGGTAGGGGTGGCCTTCGAACAGTGCGTCCGCGCCCTTCTGCACCAGCATGTCGATCTCGGCTGCAGGGTACTGACCGTGCAGCTTCTCCAACAACGCTGTCGCCAGAATCGCATCACCCAACGACGCCGTCTGTATCACCAAAACCCTATTCATCCACAAATATTTTTTCACGAATGGCCGCCGCACTGCGACGGCCCTACTTCTGACTTCTATCTCCTTCCTTCCATCTGTTGCAGCAGATTGTCGCATTCCTCCTTGTGGGCGGGGAATTTTTTGCGGCTCTTTTCAATCAGTTCCCTGGCTCCCTGCGGGTTTCCGGTTTGTGCCATATATATGGCCGAATAGTAGTGCGCCGTAAAGGAACCTCCATTCTTTTCCAGACACTTGTCCATAATGACGCGCCCTTCGTGCGGATTGCCTATCTGCGCGTAGAGCATTGCCAGCTGGTAATAGTTCTCGGCGGAACGCGGATTGCTTGTGATTATCTGCCGTTTCAGGTCAAAGACGCGGTTCAGCAGCTCCTGGTTGCGGGTCTGCTGCATGGCGTTCATATATACATTTGAGGCGCTGTTCAGGAAATTCTCGCTGGGGCAGACCTTGACCAGATGGTCGGCGAACCAGAGGGCACTGTCCGTTCTTCCGACGGCCTGGTAAAGTCCCATTATGCCGATGATGGCCGATTCGTTGTCGGGGTCGTTTTGGAGATACTGGCGGTATTTGGCTATTGCCTGCTGCACGGCGGACATCCTCTCCTCGCCAGTCGCATCGGGACTGTTAAGCTGTTGTGTCAGCTCGTATGCCTCAAAGTCCGATTTGTCCTTGCGCTCCAGAATGGCGCAGATGGGTTTGCCGTCCACCGTGATGGTATGGATGGTGTTTTTGGGTGGCCAGTAGCCCTGCTGCAGCTGGTATGCGCAGATGTAGGAGTTGACGATGATTGCGTAGTCCCAATCCTTGTTGCTGCGCTCGTAATAGCGGAGGTAGCGGGTGGTGTAGTAGCGGTCTGTATCGTGGCGCAGGTAATAGGTTATGGCGTTGTTGTCGTTGGAGGCGATTATCAGCTTCTGCCCTTCCTTGACCTTGTGGTTTTCCTTCAAGTATTTGTCCAGCCACAGGGTGGCGGCGCGGGTGCTGTGCTGGTAGTAGTCGGTCTCGTAGTAGCCGTAGCATTTGTTCAGGCATCCGGCAAACTCGTTGTAGTACACATATTCGTGCGGATGGTTTTTGATGATGTGTATGAGCGGGAGCAGCAGCAGCAGTCCGGTCACCACGTAGGCGATTATGCGGCTGATCTTGTTCTTCATCAGGTCGTAGATGCCTTCCCAGCCCATGCCTGCGGCCGCCACCAGCAGCGGATAGGTGAAGAGCACATGCCTCCAGCCGCCGTAGACGTTCGAGTGTTTATAAATAATGTAGAATACCGGGAAGAAGAATGAGAAGAAGGCGATGAAGAGCACCTGCGGGTCAACCCGCTTCCACAGCCGTTTTATCAGCAGGAAGAAGGCCGCAAGCCCAACAAGCACCGCAACAGGTATGCTCATAAGCATGTATTTGGGCAGGTAGTACCAGGGCGCGTCGGTTGACATGATGTTGCCACCCTCAAAAATCTGACGCAGGTTGGTGGCGAAATGCTCCATCATCTTCAGTGATTCGATTGGATGGTGAATCGGGTCCTTCATTGCGAACGGCCAGTAGAGCAGGCTGATGAAATACCCTGCAAGGGAGACAAGCAGCAGCTTGCCCGCCAGGATGCAGGCCTTTTTCCAGTAGTCGCCGCCGCTCCAGTTCTTTTTCTCAGGATTGCTGAAGAAATACCAGCATCCGCAGAAGAGGAAGAGGTAGGGTATCAGTATAAGGCCGCCGATACGCACGCTGTTTGCCAGCGCGATGCCCAGTGCGATGAAAACAAGCCTCTTGATGGAGGTCTTGGGCAGCTCCTGCACCAGCAGCATAATTTGGTAGATGGTGAAGGCATATCCCAGGGCGAACGGCACATCCTTCGGGTTGTTGAAGGAATGTCCGATAAGGCGCGGGGAGAGGAACATCAGCAGCAGCCCGAGGATGCCGGCGCGGTATCCGCAGCTTCTCACCAGGAACAGCCCGATGACCAGAATGAGGCAGGCGCCGCAGAGTGCGTTGAGCACATGCCGCACCTCAAACGGGTTGTCGCTGTTGAACCAACGGTTGAGACAGTAGGTGAGGTTGTCGAACGACTGTCCGTAATACTCCAAATGGGTCGGCTCGCCGTTGGCCTTCTTGACACCGTGCATGCAGGTGGTGTCGCCGTTGGCGTAGTAGTCATAAACGTATCCGGCATGTTCGTAGTTGACGAACTCATCACCGGAGATGCCGGAGTTCAGGCTCATCAGCGGCATCGCTACAAAGATGGCGGCCGCCAGAATCCAAAAAATGAGTTTGAGGATTTTGGGCTGCTCGCGTTGCACGAACGGAGTGACCGGCGTCTGTTTTTTCTTTTCGTTTTGGACGGGCGTGTGTGTTTGTTTTGTGTTTTTCTTATCGTTTTTCATGGATATGAGTTGTGCTATTTGTTTTCCTCCTTTATTTTCCGGCAGATTTCCCGGTGGTACCTCCTGCGCAGTTTCAGCAGCTCCAGCGGAGTGCGCAGGAAATCTTTTGTCTTCAGTCTTGTATCGCCCTTTTCAATCCAGGTGTCCAGCGGATATTCGAAGCATTTGTCCATGCAGGCCTCGTATCCGTAGGCGAGGATTATGCGCGCGAAAATCTCAACATCGAAGAACCATGGGCTCATGAAGCGCTCTTTCGTGACAGTTTCGGCCACATCCTTCCGGAGAATCTTGGCGCCGCACTGCGTGTCATAAACCGGCAGGCACAGTATGCGCGACACGGCTGTGGCGAAGGTCCGTCCCATGTAGTGGCGGAGCGGTTTGCGCCGGATGTTGCTTCCAAGCCGCTGCACCCGCGAGCCGCACACCATGAGCAATCCCTCCTTTTGTCCCACGACCTGCATGAACCTGTCAATCTCCTCCAGCGGAGTGGCAAGGTCGGCGTCGAAAAAGCCGATGTGGTCGAACTCAAGGTGGGCGAGGGCGTACCGGAAGGCAGCGTGGGTGATGTTGGCCTTGCCCTGGTTTTTCCCTCCGTCAAAGACGTGGGCCTGCGGGTATTTTTCGGTCAGTTTCAGCAGCATCTCCAGCGTGCCGTCGCGGCTCCCGTCGTTGGCGAAGAGAAACTGCACCTCCGGATGGGCTTCGAAATAGGCTCTGAACTCCTCCTGCGGCAGACGTTTTTCCTCGTTGTAGCAGGGTATTACAACTAAAGTTTTCATCGTATCGGTGGTTGTTTTCTAATGAAACTGCAATCTGCAAAAGTAGCATTTTTTTCAATGCGGGAAAGCACCCGATATTTTTTTTCTTTTTTTCCTATAGTATTTTTTTTTTTTAATGCTAATAAATAATGTAATGGACACTTCTAAAAATAGAGATAGATACGAAAAATACAAACGTCCATTTTGGCATAATTATTATATGCGGAAAAAATTACCGTATGGACGATGTATGGGGCTGAAAAAAACGAATTTTTTCTAATTTCACAACCATTTATATTTTAATGTATTATAAAAAATGTGAAAAATTTTTTTCATTTT
>JAEEGG010011972.1_pt1 | contig 18796 bp, 13 predicted proteins | sample 9134161 | NCBI WGS metagenome assembly JAEEGG01 (sample SAMN16246543, study PRJNA631951) | gut metagenome | biome: gut microbiome; feature: rumen; material: CR-attached | host: Bos | place: Iran: Karaj | collected 2018-10 | reverse complement strand
AGTTTTTCCTTTGAACCGTCTGGCTTAATGATGCTGCCGTCGTTCACAGATTCGCCATTGCTAAACGTAACACTAACTGTGTAATGTTCTCCTTCCTCTAAATAAGTGTCTTTATCCCACTTGACTTTGTAGTTGATTTCGTAATTCTGTTGGTTTCCCTTTAACATTTTAGAGTAAACACCCTCAATAGTGGTTGAATAAATACTATAATCATGCGCCCATGTATCCATGGATATTACAATGACCAGAAGCAGCATTGCTGCCCGCGCACATAAATTGCTAATTGTCAGTCTTATATTCATATTTTAAATAATTTAATGGATTTGGTTGCAAAGATACAACTTTTTCTGAAAAGCAGCACTATTTTGGACAAAAATCGTACGCAATACCCTCATTTTGTCCAAAAAACAAGCCTTTGTCGCATAAAGTTAATTAATTATTTCAGTGATTGTTGTGGATGTTTCGTTTTTTTTGCTTATTTTTGCAGCAGAAAAGTAAAAACGGAATATATTATGGCATTAATAGCAGTATTAGAATTCGGCGACAATCGCATCAAACGCTACGCCAAGCAGTACTTGGTGGCCGACTGTCGGATCGTGGTCGACCGGTCTTATGATGGCTTCAGCCCCGACCGTTCTACCCGTTGCGAACGGATAGAACTGAACGTTGTGGCCCCAGGAAAGGACGACCTGTATCTGTTAGAGTGGTTCTCCGACCAGAGCCTCCGCGACGGGAGAATCGTCATCGACCTCGCTTCGGCGAGCGGTAACGGCCTTGACACACAGGAGATCTGTTTCGAGAGTGCCGTCTGCTTTGCGCTCTCAGAGATCTACGACATCAATGAGTCTAAGCGAAGGCTGTTAAAACTGAGTATCATGGCAGAGAATGTCAGCATCGACGATGTTGATTTTATAAGGTGAGACTAAAAAGAAAAGATATGGCAGCAATTCATTTACAAGAGCTGAAGGCGGTGATGATTCATGATAACATCTTAGAGAACCCGCTCAATATACTGAAGGAGAACAGCCTGACGATTCAGAACCTGACCTACGACTGCGTCCACAACCGCAACAATGCCGGTGAGGTGTTCGGCGCCACAGAACCGGTCATCCTGGACTTTACCGTGCGCGTGAATTCTCCCCATCATGCGAAGCGATTCTATCAGGAGTCAATCCTGAACAATTATTTCAACTTCTCGGTACTGTTCAACGTGATGTGGGGCTCCAACAACCGGATGAGCAGCTATGAGGACGGCTTTGTGGCCAACGGCTACGTGGTGCACGTGGAGGAGAATTATCACAGTGGAAAGGATAGCAGCGGCCTCGACCAGCAGATGTTGCTCAGTGTCAAGGTGCTGGTACGTTCGATGACCTACTTAGGACGGGACAGGAACCTGAAGAGTGTTTTTATACAGTAGTGGAAAATATAATAAATAGGTAAGATTATGGCAAATATGAAACTGACCATACTCGGTGCAGCCGGAGTGAACGAAGACGGCAAAGCTTTAGAGTACTTGTCGATGACCACAGGCTCGAATGCAAAAGCCGGACGTTGTAAACTCAAGGTAGCTTACTGGACTAAGGATTCGGAAGAGACCTCATGGGGAAACATTCAGAGCGAAGAGGAAATGACCTTCTTGCTCACATTACAGTACGTGGAGTTCCATAAACAGATGTACAGCCCCAACTCGATTGAGGCCTATGTGCTGATCAAACCCTTGGAATCGGGGTCTCAAAAGTATAAGGCCTTCCCGAGCAAGGAGCAGCTGAACGATCTTTTTGCCACGCGAAAGGTCGCCTTGGCATGTGACGACACGGAGGTATGCAACGACTACTATGTGCATGAGTTCATACCCCGCAAATATGCTGACCAGATGTATGTGACGCTGAAGATCTACAGCCCTGACAAGATGATGACCTTGGAGAAGTACTGCCGCACGTGGACGGCGAAACGACTCGGTTCGGAGATCCTGAAGGACCAGATCGGCAATTTCGGGATAAACAGGCCTAAGCCAAAGAAAGACGGCTCTGGCAAAATTGATAATATTACTGCACTGGAATATGATACGACGAATATGAAGCATATCAAAGACAAGAAAGACAAGAAGGAGCATATCTTCCCTTACCTGGTGCAGTACAACGAGACGTTCTACGACTTCCTGGCACGTACCTCGAACCGATGGGGAGAGTTCCTCTACTACGAGGATGGAAAACTCCAGATTGGATATAACGAGAAAGATGAGCAGGCGGTGGATAGCTACGACGTGATGACCTATTGCGGATGGAACACCTCACAACCGGCACAGCAGAATGCGGGCGTCTGCGTGGATGAGTCGCCGTACGACGACAACACCTTGAATAGCGTGGTGACGCAAGACGGATACGATGTGGTGAAAAACTCGATCTTGCAGGCTTTCGACGGTGACAGCGGAGCCGACGTGTACTGGATGAAGAAAGCAGGACAGCTGCTGACCAACAACAAGTCGATCACCAACTTTGTCTTCGACACAATGGTCGACGACTTCGTGGCTGTGGGTGGCACTACACTGCAGGTGCATCTTCGTAACTCTAACAATTATGATGAATACTTCGAGAAGAAGCAGACCAGCCATGGCGCCTTGCCCAAACATGATGACACGGAAAAAGATAATGGGGCACATTACAGTTCGAACAGCGATAAAAAGGAAACCTACAATGAGTTCTCTGAGGCAACGCCCATCCTCAATGCATCGGTTTATAAAGACATCCTCAAGGGAGAACTGAAGGCGGCGGAGAACGTGGTGAGCATTGAGTTCGACACGGCATGGCCCAATCTGAAATTGGGACAGGTGATCAAGGTCGACGGGGAGAAGTTCATCGTGGTCGAGGTGGTGGGATACCAGCCCGAAACGGCCAAGAAAAGCTCGCAGTCGTACTACGAGAGGGGCTACAACAGCAAGATTGTGAAATACCGTGTGACAGCTGTCGGACAGAACGCAGACGGCGCGTTCTACCCACCCGTGCTCCCGACGGGGCATGTGAGAAAGTCTGGACCGCAGATTGCCGTGGTGGTCGACGTGGACGATCCCCTTCGCGCAAATCGCGTCCGCGTGGAATATCCCTGGCAGCTGCAGACCTTCATTGATTCGCACGACAAGGATATTGATGGGAAGATTGCCGAAGAGAAAGATGGTGATAAGAAAAAGGAACTGGAAAAGGAGAAGATCAAGAAATACGAGAAACTGGCGGCCGATAATCTCAAGGATTACGACGTGACCAACGCCACCCCGTGGCTCTTCTATGCCTCGCCATCAGGACCCAAGAAGGCTGGTGTGCATGCCAGACACTATCTGGCAGAGAAGGTCATGATCGACTATGCCAACGGCAACGTGGAGCGACCCTTCGTAGTGGGAGCTGTCTCGGAAGATGTACCGGTACCACTGAAGACGGGATCGGCTGTGCTCAGGGCACCGAACGGTGAGCAGGTCAAGGTGCATGAGGGCTTGGGCAATGGAGCGGCAGCATTCATCGCCGGTCTCACACCGGGACTGAAGATCATCAACAGTTTCTACCCCTTCTCGTTCACACCAGACAACGATGTGAGCCGAAGCTTCGAGGGAGGCGTGGAGATAGGCGACAAATACGGCATCTGGAACATCAAGGGATCTACAGACGGACGTAACGTGAGCATCTCATCGCCTTGGGGAGACGTGAATATCAGCGCCTTCACGGGCATCACACTCAGTGCCCCGAATGGAAACATCAAGATTGAGGGAAAGAACGTAGAGATAACGGCGGGAAACAACCTGAAACTGACATCAGGCAAGAACATTAAGAACAAGTTCGCATCACTCTATGATGGCAGCAAGAAGCACCAGGTACTGACATGGCTGGCAGACGTGGCTACCGCAGTGTCAAAGAAGTTGGTGATGATGGGGGTGAACATCGTCGACCTCTCATTGTTGAGAAGCGTTGTGGAACTGTTCTGGAGACCGCAGGAGGGAACACTCTCCGTGTCATCAAACAGATTCCTGAAGCTCGAGGCGGGAGGCGCCACGGCTGACTTCCCTGCTGCACTCTACAAGAGTGCGGAGAAGAAGTGCCAGGAGGACTTTGACAGGAATAAGGGCAGGACGCTCAGCTTCGGACCTAACCTGGCAAAACTTGTGAAAAGCATCAGTCCGATGGTGGACAAGATGATAAGGGACTATCTGGATATGCACAATGAATATATTAAGAAAACGAATGTATACACCAATGCTGTCACCGACCTGACGAGATTCTCTAACGGCCAGTCGGCCAGGAACGGAGATGCCAATGCGGATGTGGCGCCGGCATGCAAGACATGGCTAAGTCTGAAAGAGGTGGTCTGGACTGACGGCAAAAAGGAAATCACCAAAGATGACGTGGAATTCAACGGCGTGGACGATGGGTCGCAGGATGACGTGAGCCCAGAGGCCCTTGGAATAATTATGAACAATGTGGGCGGCATGTTTGGTCGGCACAAGACGCATTTCTTCTACGGTTCGAAGAAGGAGGGAGGCTATGCAAAGGACTTTATCTTGACGATGCGGAAGGAGAAGAAGGAAAAGGTGCTGAAGGCTGCTAACGAAATACTGGAATGCGTGAAGGCAATGCATGATCTGCAGCCGGAGAACGTGGTGAAGGGAGTTGGGCATTTTACTAATATCTTCCGCAGCCTGCCTCAAGACTACGTGGAGATGTACCAGGAGGCATTCAAACGGGATAAGTGTATGGGTACGGCATTCTACGATTTCATAGACTCAGCCGCCAGTAAGAACGCTATAGCCTTCGAGGATGTACCCCAAATGAGACCCTTGGCACTGAAGCGCCGCGTTGCTCTCAACCTGGTGGAGAGCTGGGGAGCCAAGCCAAAGGCTATCCGTAAGAAGCTGGAAAACAATCAGGTTGTGGAGATGGGGGATGCGGAAGCGGAAGCCGTACCGGTAAAGCCTGGCAGCGACGATGAGTTTGAGTCTGGAAAGTATATCCTCTACGCCCTAAGCCTCCAGCTGGAAGACGAAATCCCGCTGTTCAAGATAAGTAACAGTTTCGGAATGTCGATCTTAGATGCTATTAAAGAGAACGTCAAGTTCTGGAAACCGGCTACAGAATACACCTCGTGGGGCAATGCCAAGGACGGACAGATTCTCTTTGGACAGGGGAAGAGCTTCTACTTTAATCCCAGTGATGCTGGAGTCACGATCGCGAAGGTGGACGTGGCAGGACTCAGCCGAGGAAAGCTCAGCAAAAGCCAGCTTAACACTGATGACAGACAGAAGTTCGATTCGCTGATGAAGCCGGTCGTGGAAGCCCTTACGAAGATTGAGGGGGGAGCCGTAGTAAACGAGGAACCTCAACTTGAAGTTGATAATAATGAACATGAGGAGCAAGGAGAAAATCAGAACATGAACAATTTGGTGGAGGAAGAATAATTATGGCAGACTATGTTTTCGACGACTGGAAGAAGATACTCGACACCTTCCAGAGTAGCGTAGAGAAGGAACTGGAAGAGATCCACAAGCAGAAAGCCGAGATACAGCAGATGAAGGCGGAGATCTTCCAGCAGGTGCAGGGCGTGCTCTATTATCGAGACCCGCAGAGAATTATACTATCGGCCCCAGAGGTGATCATTGGAAATGTGGACAAGAGCGGAGACCTCTTGGACAGCGCAGGGAAGGTGGTCATTAAGGGGACGGACGTCGCACTCGACGGCGTCGGACAGACTGGCAGCATCGTGAGCAGGGCACCAATCATCAGACAGCTGGCTGTCAATCCAGGCACTGACGGACTGGAAAATGTGGTATGCAACACGTCGGAGATCAGCTCGCAGGCTTGCGCCATCACACTGCAGAGCTGCGACGCTAACGAGGTGTTCTCACAGCCACGGATGTCTCCACAAAGGGGAGGCGTCATCATTCATGCTGATACAGACATGAAGATAGATGCCTCTGTCAGCAGCGAAAGGCGAAAGGCTGAGATCGAGGCAACAGTGAAGGAAATCGATACGTCGGTCAGCAACCTCAAGAAAAGGATGGGAGAACAGAAGAAAACGGTGGAGGGATGGATTGGCACCGTGCAGAAACTGCTCGAACGGGAGGAGGAATATAACGATGACGACGCGATGGACGGAAGACTCAGCGTCGTCGAACTGACAGATATCCACGATGACCTGCAGACGGCGATACCGTCTCTATATAAATCGACGATGGACTATGTGATGACCATCTCGATGTTGGCCGAGGCAAACCGCCAGAAGAAGGCACTGGACAAGGAGAAGGGCAAGATCAAAAGCGGAGACGACTTCAAGAAGAAATCAACGGGCGCCAGACTTGCCATCACGGCAGAGAACATCAGCATGGAGAACGTCGACGGCGACGGATGCCTGCACACTAACGACGAGGCGGGAATCTGTGTGAGAACACCGGGTATCGGCATCTCGATGGTGGACGATGGCGGCAAACTCATCGAGGGAAGCCTGTTCGCCGTCAGCACGGAGAACGTGAACCTCTCCACAATGGCACCAGACGGAAAGGGTAAGGAGGGAAAAGCTACTGGCAGCGTATTCATCGCCTCAAAGGACATTCAGATAGAGGCGTTGGACTATGAGGCCAAGGAGGGAGTATACACCCCAAGCAAGCTCGCTGCAGACGGAAAGGTGACCATCACCGCCAAGAACGTCGAGGTGAGCACCGCCGGACCCTCAGGATTGGAGAAGGACGACGACGGCAAGCTGACCAAGGGTGAGTTCAAGGCCGAGGGCGACGTGACCATCAAGTCGAAGAACATCACCATGGAGAGCCTCGACTACGAGGTGAAAGACGGCAAGCTGGCAACGAAGGCTCTGACCAAGGGTGGCTCGCTGAGCATACGCGCAGAGAAGATGGGACTGCTCGCTGCAGATGCGGAGGGCAAGGCCACTGGCAGCATCACCATGAACGCGAAGGCCGTCAGCGTGAAGTCGATGGATCTCGACAAGGAGAAACTGACCGACAAGGCGCTTGCCGCGGGCAGTACGATGACGCTCGTCTCGGAGAAGATGTACGTCGGAGCGAAGTCGAAGGACATCAAGAGCAAGAAGCTACAGGCCGTATCGCAGGAGGTGGGACTCTTCGCCGACAACACGCTCGAAGCCCAGCAGGGCGACGGCAAGGCCGTGGTGCAGCTCAGCGGCGGCAACGCTTCCGTGGGCGGCAGCAAGACACAGGTCTATGGCGACACTACCATCAACGCCAAGACGGAGATCAAGGGTGAGCTCAAGGGTCCGAAGGCCACCATCGACCACGTGGAGGCAAAGAGCAGCTTCAAGTCGAAGAACATCAGCGACGGTATCGCCATCGGCGCCGGTGGCGGTGGCGGCAGCCTGAGTGCCAAACTCAAGACCGAAGATGCCCCGAAGGAGTAATCATAAAGTTTTTCGCAAGCTCAAGCATAAATGCAAAGCTCAAAGTTCAAAGTTTAAAAAGTATATGAAACGTACAATCACACATGAGTATAACGAGTTAGAGGAGAAGCTGGCCGCCTCTGTGGCCGCCATGAACTTCCGGTTTATGAATCTCTGCGTCAAGGCCGAGGAAATGTCACTGATTCCCATCCGCGTCCGCGTCGAGGGATCGAACCAGAATCTGGAGAATGTCGCCATGATTGGTAAGAAGGATGACTACAGCTTCATGATCGTGCCTAATAGCGAAGAGGACCTGAAGGCCATCGCTCTGGGTATAAGCATAGTGCATCCGGACTTCAAGCAAAAGGAGGAAACCCTCAGCGTGGATGCCTACGACGGTGGCGGAAACCCCGTCGTACAGGACGTGCCCTATATCATGGTCACCATGCCCGAGGTGGACAGCGAGCGCTACGACATCCTCAAGCAGGGCGTCGACGCCTTCTATCAGGAGTGCAAGATCCAGATGGAAAAGGCCCTGGCACAGTCTACGGCGCGCATCTCCTTTGAAGGCATCGGCGAGCCGCCAGAGGACATCGAAAAGATGCTCGAGGCTGTCGACAAACTGAAAACCAATAAGGAGGAACTGCGCGAAAAACTCAAGATGGAGAAGCTGCTGGAGATAGAGGACGGCCATAGGAAATGGCTCGCCGAAAACGGGAAGGATCCTGACGGCAATACCAATGACGAGGGGCGCGATGTCAGTATGTCTATGCGGTTCGATACTGCAGATGAGTCGTAATCATCTGCGGTATCTTATATGGGCTGTGAATCGTCTAACTTGAAGAGCCGGGTGAAGCCTGTCTCGTCAAACACTCTCTGGATATAAGGACTGAGGCCGGTGACCGTGACGGTGCAGCCGTTCTTACGCCCATCCTGCAACAGGTTGAGGAACAGGCGCAGGCCAGCACTGCAGATATACTTGAGGCCTGTCAGGTCGAGCACGATATTCTGGTCGTGATAGTCGTACAATACCTTCATGTCTTTCTTCACCTTGTCTGCATCAGGTGTATCAAGCCGGCCCTCAAAATACATGACGAGGCGGTCTTCTTCCTCACAAAGCTCTGTTTTTATCATATCGTTGATTGAATTTGGATGCAAAGGTACAACTTTTAAAGGAGTTAAAGGAGTAAAAGGCGTTAAAGGGAGTTAAAGGACATCACTTTTTCACTTTTTCACTTTTTCACCTTTTCACTTTTTCGTAACTTTGTCCCCATCATACACATTTTATATTATTATCAACCAATTTAAATAACAACTTATGAAGAAACTATTTTTACCGTTGTTGCTCATGGTGGCAATGTCTGCCCAGGCAGGAGAGAATCCCGTGTTGACGATTGAAGGTGGTCAGGTGCAAGGCGTCGTGGCCGACGATCATCCCGACGTGTTCGTGTATCGTGGCATCCCCTACGCTGCACCTCCCATCCGTGAGAACCGCTGGAAGGCCCCGCAGCCCGTCGTGCCCTGGAAGGGTGTTAAGATCTGCGACACCTTCGGACGCCCGAGTTTCCAGGCCATCCAGTACACTGGTGGCTACTACACCGAGTGGGGTTATGGCAAGGAGGCAGCCTTCAGCGAGGACTGTCTGTATCTGAACGTCTGGACGAAGGCTCCCGGACAGGTGAATAAGAAACTGCCCGTGGCTTTGTGGATCCACGGTGGTGGCTTCCGTGAGGGCTTCGGCTCCGAGCCTGAGTTCGACGGCCAGGAGTGGGGTGCCAAGGACGTGGTGCTCGTGTCCATCAACTACCGTCTGGGTGTGTTCGGTTTCCTCGTACATCCTTTGCTCTCGGCAGAAAGCCCGAATAAGGTATCAGGCAACTACGGCATCCTCGACCAGATTGAGGCACTGAAGTGGATCAAGAAGAACATCGCCCAGTTTGGTGGCGATCCTGACAATGTGACCATCTTCGGACAGAGTGCCGGTGGTGGCAGTGTGCGTACCCTCTGCGAGAGTCCGCTGGCCCGTGGTCTGTTCCACAAGGCCGTGATCATGAGTGCCCAGGGACTCACCATCCCCGATGCCAATGGCAATCCGATCGGTGGCCGTTACAGCGGTGGCACCTTTGCCGATGCTGAGGCCAATGCCAAGAAAGTGTTCGACTGGGCCGGACTTACCGACCTGCAGAAGATGCGTGCCGCCTCGACGGAGACCGTCTTCGCCCTGAACACCCTCTACTACCAGATCAACAACGACGGTAAGCAGGACAACAGCCCGATGGCATTCATGCGTCGCGGTCTGCCCTTCATGCCGATGATCGACGGCTATGTCTGTGTGAAGAGTTTCGACGATGCCACGCGCGAGGGCACGCTCGCAGACGTACCTTATATGATTGGTTTCACCCTGAACGATATGGGCAACATGGCTCCTAACATCGCCGAGTTCTGCAAGGTTCGCCAGCAGAAGGGTGGTAAGGCATGGGCCTATCAGTTTGCCCGTCCGTTACCCGACGATGGTTCCCATCCTGAGGTCACACAGCGTCTGAAGGGTGCCTTCCACTCCTCTGACCTCTGGTTCGTGTTCAAGTCTTTGAAGCACTGCTGGCGCCCCTGGACGAAGGGCGACTGGGATCTCTCGGAGAAGATGCTGACGGCATGGAGCAACTTCGTGAAGTACAGCGATCCCAACGGTCCTCAGGGTGGGGCATGGACTCCCTGCACGGAACAGAGTCCCAAGTTCATGGTGTTCAAGCTCGACGACAAGGACGCTGAGGCCTCCTTCCTCGGCGAGCCCGAGAAGGCTCCCCAGCCTGCCTTCCCCTTCGGAAGATAACGTATGGCGGGAGAGGCGACAACTCTGACGGAGGCCCGTCACTTTTGTCGCCTCTGCACCGCCTTGTCGCTACTACCTAAGATGAAATATGGCAAAAAACTTGTGAGAAGTATACAAATGCCGTACATTTGCACCAGCAATTACATAAAATGATAAATATATGGCATTAGCAGCAGTTTTGGAATTCGGCGATAACAGCATCAAGCGTTACTCTAAGCAGTACCTGGTGTCTGACTGTCGGTTTTTGTTTGCCCGACCCTTCAATGGGTTCACTCCTGAAGGAAGAACCCGTTGCGAGCGGGTAGAGGTGACAGTGATTGCCCCGGGCAAGGATGATCATGGTCTGATTGAGTGGTTCTCCGCTCAAAGTGTGCAGAACGGACGGATAGTCATTAGCATGAGCAACGAGGGTAAGGACAGTGAATCCGACACGCAGATTCTCTATTTCGAGGAAGCCAAGTGCTTTTCCCTCTCTGAGTATTATGATATCAGTGTCAACCGTCGCCGGCTCCTGAAACTGGCCATTAGTGCAGAGACCATGGAGATTGATGGTGTATCGCTTCATCGTATTTAAGTATGGCTACATTATATTCAAACGAACTGAAGGCCCTTCTGGTGCCTGAGGATTTCCTGGAGAATCCCATGAGTGTGTTGAAGGAGCAATGTCTGACCGTTCAGCACTTCGACTATCAGTGTGAGCACAAACGCAATGCCTCAGGCGAGGTCTATGGTTCGACGGAGCCAGTAGTCCTGAAGTTCTCAATCCGTGTGAACTCCCCGAGACAGGCGAGGGTGTTTTATAACAATCTGCTCAGCAACAGTGACCACAGTTATTCATTCCTCTTTAATGCCACCTTCAACACCAACCAGCGTCTGAGCAATTGCGAGGACGGTATGGTGGTCAATGGCTACGTGGTGAGCGTGGAAGAGAATTACAGTGCAGGCAAAAACGTGACCGGCGAGGATGAACAGATTCTGCTCGACGTTACAATCATGGTCCGTCGCGTCACTTATCTGGGGCGTGAGGAGCAGAGCCATTATACAAGTGTATTCATTCAGTAAATTCATAATCAGATGGCAATATTAAATCTCACAATCTATGGTGTCAGCATCTCCAAAAAAGCTGATAATACAGTAGAGTCCAATCTTGTCCTTTCTACAGAGGAAACGACAGTTGGGAAGAATGTGTCGGTCGTCAAAAAAGAGGTAGAGTTGACTAATAAGGATAACACAAAGTGTTCTTATTACCTGAGTTTGGTGAATCTCCAGTTCCGTAAGAAAATGTACCAGCCCACTGAGATCAATGCTGAGATATCTGTGGTCCTGAAAAAGTCAGATGATCCCTGGGTGCCCGTGTCGCGTTCTGCTATGGAAGAGTTGTTCCTTAAAAAGAAAGTGTCTCTCGTCGACATGCAGGGCGTGACTTCGGAAACGATCCCTGAGTACAAGAAAGTGGGTGAGGATTTCTATGTCCAGTCTGTCCATGTCAAATATAAGTCGGACTACATGCGTGTCATCTTGCGTATTTTCAGTCTCGACAAGGTAATGACACTTGAGAATACCTGTCGTACCTTCGTTGGTAAGAAACTGAAGGCAGGGATTCTTACCAATGAGATCAAGGAATTCGTGGCGCCTTACGACAAAGAAAAAAAACTGGCCTTTGATGCTAACAGCATGAAAAATCTCGCCTATCAGTATAACGGGACTACTACCAGTGAGCATATCTTCCCCTTCCTGGTGCAGTATAACGAGAGCTTCTACGACATGCTGGCCCGTACAACCAACCGCTGGGGTGAATTCATGTATTATGAGAACGGAAAGCTGTTTATCGGCTGTCCTGAATCGACAGCCTATAAGGTGCCTACCACTAAAGATGAATTCAGTCAGCAGCAAGGCGACGTCAAACTGCCATTGCTTGAAAGTATGAGTTATTTTGATGTGGATGAGCAGGAGGCCAGAGGTGATAAGTATGACTGTGGCGCAGGCTATGAGGGCAATATGTTGGATGATCCCATCCGCATTGATCCTAAGAAAATCTCGGGAAACCTGTTCTGTTGGGGCGGTAAGTTGGATAAAGTAGTGATGAAGAAGTTCTCCAGCTTCTTCAAGAACGAGAAGAACATCCCGACTTTTTTAGGCGGTGAGCTGTTTAACGATCTGTATGACCTTGCCAAGCAGGGTAGTGACGTCTCAAGTTCCAATAATGATCGTGAAGATGCGTTCTTCACTGACGAAAAGAAGAATCTGGCGGAGCCTGAGCAATACGGCGAACACGATTTTGGGAAAAAGGGAGATGAAGATAAGGCGATGAGCTTTAACCCATTCTCTGAGATAGGTTCCAAATATGATAAGGCAAAGTATTTCAACATCTTGAAGAATGAGATCAGCGCCGGCAAAGATGCTGTCTGCATCAATTTCGACACCAGTTATCCGAATCTGAAGTTGGGGCAGATCATCGAAGTATATGCCCAGCAGTATATTGTAACGCAGATTGACTGTCTGACCAATATTCCCCTAAAACCAAAGGACAACCTGTGGGTGGTCAGCTCCGATAAGGCCGACTATTCCTTCCAGGTGTACGCTTTAGCCAAGCAGGCCAACCAATTCTATCCCACGGTGATTCCAGCCGGTCACGTCAGGTTGGCTGATCCTCAGATCGCCACTGTGACCGATGCCGCGGATCCCAATGACAGCGGGCGAGTCCGCGTAATGTTCTCCTGGCAGGATATCAAGAAAGATGATGATGATAAGATTACTGATGACACCAAGAAAATTTCTTCTCCTTGGATTCAGTTCGCTGCCAATGCGGGTGGTCAGAAAGGTATCATGGGCAAGCATTACGAGGGCGACAAGGTCTTTGTGGGGTTTGTCGATGGTAACGTGGAGCGTCCTTACGTGATGGGCGCTATTTCGAAAGGTGCCAGTGCGGATATACATTGTGCGACAGCCGGCGGTCATCAGCTGAAGATCAACGACGATGCAGCAGGCATCATGAGTTTCCTGACGGGAATGTTCTCACCGGCTTGGGGGTCATTCTCTGACTTTATCCCAGGCATGGGCGACCTGAATCCGTTTAGCAGTGCCAAGAACAATCTCGCCTTGGCCGGCGGTTTTGAGTTGTCCGACAATTATGGCCTGTACAAGATCTCAGGTTCTACTGACAGCCGTGAGGTGAATATTGCGTCTCCTTGGGGCGATGTGAACATCAACGCCTTTACGGGTATCACGATCTCCGCGCCTAACGGTGACGTCACCATCAAGGGTAAGAATGTGAGGATTGAGGCGGGCAATAACCTCGACCTTGTCTCAGGCACGAACGTCGGTTATAAACTTTGGAAATCCAAGAACGACGAGAAAGCGTTCTCCGGCGCGACCCTCGCCGTTTCCATGGCGGCACTCGTCGCTAAAAAGCTGGCAGAGAAGTTCATACAGGTAGTCGACCTGTCGATGGTCAGGTCCGTCGTCGAGGTCGTGATGCGGCCTATGGAGGGCGCGCTGACCGTGAAGTCAAACAGATTCCTGAAACTGGAGTCTGGCGACAAGGAGTGTGAGTATCCGAAGCTGGCCTTCAACGAGGAGAAGAAAATGGCCCTGCTGAATGCGGAAGTCAAGGATTCCATCCTCTCAACCGTCGGCTCTGGGGCGAACTTGAGTGTCGGAGATGGTACCGTCACACTGATCAATACGGCCGATGCCGTGGCGAAGGACCTGTGTACGCGATTCGTGGAAAAGTACAACGCCTGTGTTGAGAAGAAAGAGGCGTTTAATGTTCTTGTCAGGGAATTGACGAGATGGGCAGATGACAATACGAAAGCCGTTTGCAATACCTATGATGAGATGAAGAACGACCTGTGGAAAGAGACCGATCTTGACAAGAAGTTTGAGGAGGACAAAGTCGGCATCAAGGACGATAACGTCAAGATCTCTGACCGCATCAGCCGATTGTCCGATGCCAAGAGTCTTGTGAGTGATGCGTGCTTTGCCCGTCTGAAATCCAATTTCCAGGGTACGGACTTCAAGCGCTATAAGATGATCGTTGCCAAGAGGAAAATGACGCGTGTTGCCGTCATCAGTGCGGCGAGAGATCTGCGGAAGGCAATCTGCGACCTGTATAAGCTGGAGATGAAGCAAGAGGATGTCAACAAGCACTTCTCCTGGTATTGGACGACGATGCCGAAGGACTTTAAGAAGAAGATGCTGACGGCGGTAAGCAAGGAGAAATGTCCGAATGCTCCTGTCTACAAGATCAGAGACAGCAAGAAGAAACTGAACTCCACTGTGCATAATTTGCCCAGCACCCTAAAGTATATGAAGCGTCTGATTGCCATGAACCTGTTGGAAGAACTGGGCTTTACCGATGACATGCGTAAGAAAGTCAATGGTGCTGTCGTGGGCAAGCCGGATGCTTCGACTCTGTCTTCAGCCACCGCAGGTAACATCATGCATGACGTGACGTGGAGGAAATACGTCAAGAGCCTGAGTGGCGTTCCGCCCATCAGCAAGGCCACCGACACGTTAGGCGGTGCGGTGAAAGGCGCGGTGAAGAGCGTTATCGACGACATGTACGAGACTGCTAATCTTAAGAAATCTTATCGTGAGTGGTATGCATGGGGCGACGGCAAGAAGGGCAGCATCCTGATTGGTTCAGCCGACGACACCTTCGAGCTCCGCGGAAATGAATTCAAGAAGGTGGAAGATGTCCTGAAACCGTCACTCAAGAGTCTTGACGGATCAACGCTTGAAGATTCGGACAAGGAGAAGGTCGAGGCATTCGTCGGAAAGATTAAAGGCGCATTGAACAAATTTTAAGGAGTTGAATCATGGGATATATATTTGATAATTGGAAGACCTTACTGGATGATTTCCAGAAGTGTGTGGAGAAGGATTTGGAAGAGATCCATCAGCAGAAGGCTGAGGTCCAGCAGATCAAGGTGGACATCATGAACCGGCTCGACAGCGGAATCTACTACCGCGACGACAACCGTATCGTCATATCAGCCCCGGAGATCGTGATCGGCAATGTCGATAAGAGCGGCATGCTGCATGGCGGTGCACAGGGACGCGTGATCATCAAGGGCAGTGAAGTGGCCCTGGATGGCGTCGGCGAGTCGGGACATATCGTCAGCCGTGCCCCCAGTATCCGTCAGATTGCCGTCGACCCGGGAGTCGACGGGATGGAGAACGTGGTCTGCGAGACCTCCGAGGTCGTTTCCCAGGCCTGTGACATCGTGCTGCACAGCAGCGATGCGAAGGATGCCTTCTCCACGATTCCCGTTCCGGCGGGGAAAGGTGGCATCAGCATCCATGCCGACAACCTTCTGAATCTGGAAGCGGCAGTGTCTGCTGAAGGCCGTAAGAAAGCCATCGAGGGCGCCATTAGTGATCTGTCCGAAGAGAGCAGTGAGCTTAAGCAGCAGATGGAGGGACAGAAGAAGGTCGTCGATGACTGCTTCACCAAGATGTCGAAGCTGTTGGATGATGAGCAGAAGTGGAATGTCGAGGAAAATTTCACCTCGCGTGTGAATCTCCTCGACATTGAGGAGATACATGAGGAAATGGAATCCATGCTGCCGACGCTGTATCAGGCCACTCAGACCTTCATCCATCTCGTATCCCAACTGGCCGAGGTGAACCGCCGGAAGAAGGCGCTTGAGGCTGAGAAGAAAGAGATCAAGACGGGCGACGACTTTAAGAAGAATACCACGGGCGCCACGATGAACATCGTAGCAGAGACCATCAATATCGCTTCTGCCGACGGTGACGGCAACACCCATACCAACCCCGAGGCCGGCATCAGCGTCGTCACCCCGAGAATCGGTGTCTCTATGGAGGATGACAGTGGTAAACTGGTCGAAGACGGCGGTCTCTCCGTGAACGCCCAGAACATCTCTTTCACTACGGTTAATTCTACTGACGGTAAGGAGTTCCCAGTAGTCGGAAACGTGGAAATCCGTTCCAAGAACATCAATCTGGAAGCAATCGACTATCAGAGTGATGACAAGGGCATGAAGGAGAAAGAGCTCACGAAGGATAGCAAGATTACGATGACGGCTAAGACCGTTGAGGTGGCTACCACGAACCCAAAGAATATCGAGCGCGACGATAAGGGCAAACTCACTAAGGGCGAATACACCGCCGAGGGCGATGTGATCTTCAGGTCGAAGACCTTCGCGGTTGAGAGCCTCGACTATGAGGTGAAGGACGGCAAGCTCGAGACCAAGGCCCTGACGAAAGACGGTAAGGTCTCTGTACGTGCAGAGAAGACCGCCTTCCTCGCTGCCGATGCGGAAGGTAAGGCTACCGGTAGCTTCAGTGTTAACGCGAAGGCAGTGGATTTGAAGTCGATGAATGTCGACAAGCAGAAGCTCACCGATGACAAGTTGGCTGAGGGCAGCACCATGACGCTCGTCTCTGAGAAGATGTATGTGGGTGCCAAATCCAAAGACATCAAGAGTAAGAGACTCCAGACTGTATCCGAGGAGATGGGCCTCTTTGCCGACAAGACCTTCGAGGCTCAGCAGGGCGACGGCAAAGCCGTGCTCCAGCTCGATGGCGGCAACGCCTCGGTGGGCGGCAGCAAGACGCAGGTCTACGGCGACACCACCATCAACGGCAAGACCGAGGTCAAGGACGAGCTCAAGGCCCCGAAAGCTACCGTCGACAACCTGGAGGCAAAGACCAGTTTCAAGTCGAAGAACATCAGCGACGGCATCGCCGTTCCCGGCGCCGCCGGTGGCGGCAGCCTGAGTGCGAAGCTGAAGACCGAGGACGCACCAAAGGAAAAGTAAAAAGTAAAAATGAACAGATATGAGAAGATCGATTATAAAAGAGTTTGACCAGTTGGGCGAGTCGCTGAGCAATCAGAGTGCCCAGTTTGCCTATCGCATGAAGAATCTCTGCGTGAAGGCAGAAGAGGTGGCACTGCTGCCTGTAGAGATACTGATAGAGGGAGAGTTCCAGAAACTGGAGTCATGTGCCACGATCGGCAAGAAGGACGACTACAGTTTTATGGTGTTCCCGAACTATGAAGAAGATCTGGAAACCATGGCGAAGGGAATCTTCAGGGTTCATCCGGAATTCAAGCAGAAGATCGGGAGCATGCAGGTTGACAGCGTCGATGAAGCCGGCAAGAACAAGTCGATGGATGTCCATTACATCCTGCTGACGATGCCAGAGGTGGACGACGACCGTTACGACGTGTTGAAAGACGGCGTGAAAGTCTGTTATGAAGAGTGCAAGGCCCGCATGGAGGTGCTCAACCGCAAGGCCGATGCCAAGTTCGCCGAGCTGACCATCGGAGATACTGACGAAGATGTCAAAAAACTGAAGGCAGCCCGTGAGAAACTCAACGAGCAGTGGTATGGTCATCGCGACAAACTCTACAATGAGAAGCTCCAGGAGATTGAAGAGGCTCACAACAAGTGGCTGGCTGAGCGTGGCGAGGAGGAGCGGAAACGCATGGAGGACGAGGCTTCCCATAATGACGATGTCGCACTGTCCATGAGAATGACCCCTGAAGAAGACTAAGAATCATAAAAAAATCACTGTCTGGATTAAACCTTTCCGGAGACAGTGCGTCTAAGGGATAGTTATCAACTTAATTATTCACTTTTAAAATTTACAACAGACAATGAAAAAATTAATGATGATGGTTGCCATGCTGGCAGTTTCTTTCGCCATGCAGGCACAGACAAAGTTCCACGACGTCGAGCTCAATGAGGCCAAGGGTGCCGTGAAGAGTATCAAGACTAACAGAATGGGTCAGGACATCGTGATCAACTTCACCCAGGACGGCAAAATGTCTCAGGAAGGCATGAGCGATGCCAAGTACGATGCTGACGGTTACCTGCAGTCAGCCAAGATGACGATGATGGGCAACGAGATCGAGATTAAGTACAAGTGGGAGAACGGCCGTGTGGTAAGCCAGAAGATGAACGTGATGGGCAACGACATGGAGGTGAAGCGTACTTACAACGACGACGGCACCCCGAAGGCTGACATCATGGACATGGGCGGCAACTCGATGGAGTCACCCTACACGAACTACAAGTTCGACGACAAGGGCAACTGGATCAGCCGCTCTGGCGAGATGATGGGCCAGACCATGGAGCAGACCCGCGTCATCGAGTACTACGAGTAGTTTTTGTTTGATATTAAATAAGGGGGAGCCGATCGGCTCCCCCTTATTTATTTCTTGACCTTGTAGATGCGGAAGGTCTTGGGGCCGAGCTCGTCGGTGAGGGTAGAGGATTTCTTGCCTGGGGTGACGGCGATGGAGCCAGAGACGGGGATGATGAGGTCGGGGCGGTCGAGGGTGTTCTCACCGTCCATGTTGTTGCTGTGGAGGGTGATGGTCTGTGCCTCGGTGGCGCCGTTGACTCCCTGGAGATTCAGCGTGATGGGCTGGGGGGCGTTGGAGGTGTTGACCACCTTGATGATGACCTCGCCTGTCTGGCTGTCATAGACGCTGGAGGCGAAAAGTCCGTCCTGACCGGGCTGTCCGGCGACGGGCTGCTTCTGCATGGTGAGCGAGAGCACGTTGGTGCCCTTGTTCATGGCGAAGAGCTGCTGGACGTAGTAGCT
>JAEEGG010011971.1_pt1 | contig 18797 bp, 21 predicted proteins | sample 9134161 | NCBI WGS metagenome assembly JAEEGG01 (sample SAMN16246543, study PRJNA631951) | gut metagenome | biome: gut microbiome; feature: rumen; material: CR-attached | host: Bos | place: Iran: Karaj | collected 2018-10 | reverse complement strand
CCTGGGTTTGTGTAAAAATGGTACAAAAAAATACTCCCGCACGCTTGTTGGCTTGTGCTGTATTAGTTTTCGCCGGAGCTATCGGCAATGTGATTGACTGTATTTTTTATGGCAAAATATTTTCCGTCAGCGAATATTATGGTTCCGTAGCCCAATGGGGTGGTCAATATGCCCCATGGCTACAAGGAAAGGTAGTGGATATGTTGCGATTTGACTTGTTTACCATCCATTTTCCAAGTTGGTTTCCTTTTTGTGGTGGACAATATATGAGTTTCTTCCCTGCCATTTTCAATTTGGCCGATACATGGGTAACAATAGGCTTGTTTGCTACTATCCTATTTTGTTATAAGCCCTTATCTCAATTTATCGCTTCTTTTGAAACGAAAAAATAAAATATATTATGTTTCAAAAACTATCAATGGCAGTTTTTTTTGTTCTCTTTGCTATTGCTAGTGTAAAAGCACAATCTTACATAGTGGATTCCATTGCCATTAGTGGCAATAAAAAAACGAAAAATGCTATTATTTTAAGAGAATTAGTCTTTCAACCCGGAGATACATTATCCGAACAAGATATTGACCCGTTGATAGAAGAATCTAAAAACAATCTCAGCAATATTGAACTATTCAATCTAATAGACATTGTCTATCTAATACAAGGCGACAAAATTGAGTTTCATGTAAGAGTAGAAGAACAGTGGTACTATATTCCTTATATATATATACGTTCTGCTAAAGGCAATTTTAATACATGGTGGAAAACCCGGCAATGGAATATGCTCACCTATGGTTTACAAGTGAAAAATGCAAACTTTTCAGGTAGAAGAGATTATTTTTCCGTTGCAGTGGCATTCGGCTATGACAATGCCCTATCGGTACAATATGCTATGCCGTATATTACCAAAAAACGAAATTTCGGTTTGCAATTTGGTGTTAGTGCCAATGCAAGCAGAAAAGTCGCATACACTGTTGACAACTACCAATTGCAATATTTTTTAAGCAATAAAAAAATCATCAGAAAAGGATTTTCCGTATCGGCGGGTTTTACCTATCGTCCGAAATATCATCTCACTTGGCAGGTAGACATCGCCTATCACCACACTTTATATGGCGACACTATTTTTAAAAACTATCCCGATTTTTGGACCAACAACACCATCAATTATTTTCAATTTTATACTAAATTGAAATTAGACCATCGAAATTATGCTTCCTATCCTTTAGAAGGTTATTATATAGATGTAATTGGTGAAAAGTTGGGATTTGGTCTTCCATTTGAGCATGTTCATGCAGGTTCTCTGCAGACCAATTTTCGCTACTATGTGCCTGTTGTCAAACAATTGTATTTCGGTATAGGTATGACAGCCTACACCGTTTGGGGTCGCTATCCGTTGCAAGTGGTGAAATGTTTGGGAGCCAACGACATTGAAATGCGGGGATTGTATTCTTATTTGATTCCGGCTCAACATTTAATCTTGCTGAAAACCAATTTCAAAGTGGAATTGTTGTCACCGAAATTTGTAAGAATAAGAAATTGGGATACAAGAATAGGACATTTGAGTTTTGCTTGTTATTGGAATTTTTTCTCCGACATGGTCTATTTTATCCCGGATGCAAACTATAATTCTTTAAGCAAATCTTCCCCGCTAAACCAATTACAAAACATTTTAGGCATGGGATTGGATGTTGTTACGTCATACGACAAAGTTATTCGACTTGAAATATCATACGATTTTCAACTGGGAAAGATTTTTTATGGGCTGAATTTTAAAGCCGGAATATAAATTAAACCATTTAAAATCAATTATTTAAAACAAATATTCAATATTTAAAAAAAATTTTTTTATTTTTATATGTTTGATATTCAAAATAATTGTACATTTGCATTTTAAAATTTAAAGAAAAAGAATATTATTAATATTTAAAAATTTTAGTAAAATGACAAAAGCAGATTTAGTAGCAGAAATCGCTACAAAAACAGGTGTAGAAAAAGCACAAGTACAAGACGTAGTAGAAGCATTCATGGGAACAGTTAAAGCTTCTTTGTTAAAGAAAGAAAACGTATATTTGAGAGGATTTGGTAGCTTTATTATTAAAGCAAGAGCTCAAAAAACTGGTAGAAATATTTCTAAAGGTACCACTTTGAATATACCGGCTCACAATATTCCGGCTTTCAAACCAGCTAAATCATTCGCAAATACTATCAAGGCAAAAACAAAAGTTAAATAATTAAAACATTAGTACTATGCCAAGCGGTAAAAAAAGAAAAAGACATAAAATGTCAACGCATAAACGCAAAAAACGTTTACGCAAAGACAGACATAAGAAGAAATAGTTTTTACTAACTATTTTTACATATAAAACTAAATCGCATATTCCCCAATTTGTGAATATGAGGTTTAGTTTTTTTATTTTTAACTGTTTTTATAATAAAATTTTTTATAACAAGGAGTTGTTTTGAGTAAGGAATTATTTATAGGTTCAGATGAGAATGAGGTGAAAATCGCCTTGTTAGAAGATAAGATTTTAGTAGAATTACACAAGGAAAAAACTTCTGATGACTTTCGCGTCGGCGACATTTATATAGGTAGAGTTAAAAGAATTATTCCGGGGTTGAATGCTGCTTTTATAGACATCGGTCACGAAAAAGATGCCTTTTTGCACTATTTGGATTTAGGTCCTAATATATTAACTTTCAACAAATATGTAAAAAATTGCTTGAATGGAAATATAAAAAGTTCTTCCTTGGAAAATATTGATATAGAACCACAAATTGCTAAAACAGGAAAAATAAAAGATGTACTTTCTGTAGGAGATTTGGTACTTGTACAAATAGCAAAAGAAGCCATTTCGACCAAAGGTCCCCGTTTGACAGGTGAAATATCGTTAGCAGGCAGATATAGTGTGTTGGTACCTTTTTCCGACAAAGTGATGTTGTCACAAAAAATTGCCGGTAAAGACGAAAGAAACCGTCTTCGCAAAATTATGACAAGCATCAAAGCTAAAAATATGGGTATCATTGTTCGAACTGTTGCCAAAGATCAAAGCATGGCAGTGCTGCATGCAGATATGCGAGCTATGATGGATAAATGGAAAGAGGTGGTAAAGCATATCAGCGGCACCAAATTCCCTAAACGTATCATCAGCGAGTTGGACAAAGTTTCCACCATATTGCGAGATATGCTCAACGACACCTTTGATGCCATCTATGTCGGACAAAACTATTTTCAAGAAGTAAAATCTTACATTAATACTATTGCCCCTGAAAAATTAGACATTATCAAACTACACAAGGGGAATATTCCTATTTTTGAATACTACGGCATTGACAAACAGATAAAAAGTTCTTTCGGCAAAAGTGTTTCCATTCGTGGAGGCATCTATTTGGTGATAGAACACACCGAAGCCATGCACGTTATAGATGTCAATAGTGGTCACAGAGTCAATTCCGAACACACACAAGAAGACAATGCCTTGGAAGTGAACATACAGGCTGCCAAAGAGATAGCTCGTCAGTTACGGTTGCGAGATATGGGAGGTATTATCATCGTAGATTTTATTGACATGCGATTGGCAGAACACCGAAAGGAACTTTATACTTGCATGGTAGATGCCATGAATGCCGACAAAGCTCGACATACCATTTTGCCGATTAACAAATTCGGCTTAATACAAATCACCCGACAAAGAGTTCGTCCAGCGGTAGATATTGAAGTAAGAGAATGTTGTCCGTCGTGTAACGGAACCGGTATGGTACGTCCACCTGTATTGATTGTTGACGATATTGAAAACAATTTACAGTTGGTGGTAGAACGACAAAAAGAGAAAAAACTTACTTTAGAAGTCCACCCATTTCTATATGCCTATCTTCATCAAGGACTTATTAGCAAACGATGGAAATGGATGTGGAAATATAAATGCAGACTTAAAATAGTGGCAAGAGAATCGTTCCAATTTTTGGAATATAGATTTTTCAGCGACCATATCGGAGAAATCAATTTTTGGATGCCGACCGGCACCAATTCTGAATATAGAGAAATACAGCAATAGAAATGTTAAAAAAATGGCTTTGTTGTTGTTTGTTATTGCTTAACTTCTATGCCGGTGCCCAACAAATTGCACTATTAAAATATAGAGGTGGCGGTGATTGGTATGCCAATCCGACATCCTTGCCCAATTTAATCAAATTCTGCAACAAAGAATTGAAAACCGATTTAGACCTAACTCCTGCCACAGTAGAAGTAGGAAGCAACGAAATTTTCAATTATCCTTTTTTACACATGACCGGACATGGAAATGTATCTTTTTCGGATGCGGAAGTGAAAAATTTGCGTAAATATCTTATTTCCGGAGGATTTTTGCACATAGACGACAACTATGGCATAGACGTTTCGGTGCGAAGAGAAATGAAAAAGGTTTTTCCGGAATTAGATTTTGTGGAGTTGCCATTCTCTCACGATATCTATCACCAAACTTTCAATTTCAGCAACGGACTGCCGAAAATTCATGAACACGACAACAAACGTCCTCAGGGGTTTGGTTTGATATATAAGGGCAGACTGGTATGTTTTTATACCTATGAATGTGATTTAGGCGACGGCTGGGAAGATGCCTCCGTACATGGAGATGATGAATCCACAAGATTGAAAGCTTTGCGAATGGGAGCAAATATTATTCACTATGTATTTACCAATTAGAAGATGGAACCAGTGAGAATTGACAAATGGATGTGGATGGTAAGGTTGTTCAAAACGCGGACATTGGCAACCGATGCCTGCAATGCCGGCAAAGTAAAAGTAAACGACCAAAATGTAAAACCTTCCAAAGATGTTCAAACAGGAATGAAAATTCATGTACGAATAGGACAATTGCAAAAAGAAGTGGTGGTGATAGATGCTCCAAAAAGCAGAATTGCCGCCAAAATGGTTCCCGACTTTTATACAGATGTTACTCCGCAAGAAGAATATGATAGAATAAAAATGCTTCACACCCGATTTGAAACACGACCATCCGGTTTAGGACGACCCACAAAAAGAGACAGACGACAATTAGATTATTTGAAAGATTTTCTCTCAGATGATTTGGATGAATAGTTATTAACAATTTGAAAATATAATTTATTGAAAAACATTAAAATAATGAATAAAGTAGTATGGATAACAGGTGCCTCCTCCGGTATAGGAAGGGCTACTGCATTAGAATTTGCAAAAAAAGGTTATTGTTTGATTATCACAGCTTTGGAAGAAGATATTTTGGAAGAAGTGAAAGCCAAGGCTTTGTCATTGGGTGCTCCGGATGTATTTGTTCTTCCATTTGACTTATCCAATACGGAAGAGTTGGCAAATTTGGCAGAAACCGCATGGACTCATTTCGGTCGCATTGACATCATGTACAACAATGCAGGTATCAGCCAACGAGGAACTACCGTGGAAACAGAAATGAAAGTCATTAACAAAGTGATGAATATCAATTACTTTGCTCCGGTTATCATCGTTAAACAAATTTTGCCGAAAATGATACAACAAGGTGGAGGTCAATTGGCGGTAACTACCAGCATAGCAGGAAAATTCGGATTTCCTTTGCGTTGTGCATATAGTTCCTCCAAACATGCTTTATATGGATTTTTTGAAACAATTGCAGCCGAAAATTACAAAGACAATATTCATGTCACCATAGTTTGTCCGGGAAGAGTTAGAACCAATATTTCTCTCTATGCTCTTGAAAAAGACGGCAAACAACATGGCAAAATGGATAAAGGACAGGCTTTCGGCATATCTCCTGAAAAAGCCGGCAAACAAATAGCAAAGGCTATCATTAAGAAAAAAAGAGAAGTGCTAATAGGAAGCAAAGAATTGGTGATGGTATATATAAAACGATTTTTCCCCGGCTTGTGTGCCAAAATAGCTCGCTCTATTTCTAGCATGTAAAAAATCTCCATTATTTTTAAAATATCTAACATTTCCTTTTTCCCACTATTCTTATTCCATAAAAAAACAAGTTCAAACATTAACTTTTCAACTTGATTTTTTTAACAAAAAAATTTTTTACAAGAGAAAAGTAAAATCATTTATTTTTATTTTTGCACTTTGTATAAGCCGTTTGCTTACTTTTTTTTATGTTACAGGATTATTCATCATTCGGTCCGGCATATCGGAATTTCAAAGTGAAGGAGGGAGTTTTTGTCCCTGAGCCTACAGCATCCTTTTCCGGAGAAAATCCGTTTACAAAAATGGCTCCCATACGAGGAGAACTCAAAGATATCCGATTCGACGGAACCTACACCTATCTTGATAAATCGCTGAAATTCAAAATATGGCATTTCATCATATACTTTGTTGTATGGTTTGTGGCTTTTCCTGCAGCCTTTATCAGGTTTGGCCTGAAGATAGAAGGTCGTGAGAAAATACGTAAAAACTGCCGGCTTTTCGCCAATGGTGTGATGACCGTCTGCAACCACGTGCACCGATGGGATATGATTTGCATCATGAAGGCAATGCGGTATCGTAAGCCTTGGATTCCTATGTATGCACAGCCTTTTAGAGGCAAAGACGGCTTTTGGATGAAAATTGTCGGTGGCATCGCCATTCCCGAAGAACGTAGCGGATTGAGAGCCTTTAGCATGGCTTTGGACGAACTGCATGCAAAAAAACAATGGATACACATATTTCCTGAAAGTTGCAGCTGGCAATTTTATGCACCGCTACGACCTTTTAAAATAGGAGCCTTCAATATGGCATATCGATATGCATTGCCGATTGTTCCTTTGATGATATCATTCAGACCCCGCACCGGATGGCGGAAATATTTTAGCAAAGGCGACCCTTTGCTGACCATTCATGTGGGTGACCCTATTATACCTGACCCGCATGCTCCTCGAACAGAAGAGGTGAACCGCATGCGAGATATGGCACACAAAACCATGCTTGATATGGCGGGTATTGTTTCTAATCCTTGGCCATCTCAAATGGACTGATAATAAACTATAATTATGAGAACAATAATTGATCCTGTACCGGTTGAACTGATTAAAGCAGAACTTACCAAATCCAAAAAACTGGAAGACACCAACAAAGGTCACAACGAATTGTACATTGTCACTTGGCATGATTCTCCCAATGTGGTGAAAGAAATCGGACGACTGCGAGAACTGACCTTTCGTGAAGCCGGTGGTGCTACCGGCAAAACGGTGGATTTGGACGAATACGACAAAATGGAAAAACCTTATAAACAGTTGATTGTATGGGACCCCGACAACGAAGCGATTATCGGAGGCTATCGTTTTCTATTTGGCTCAGATGCAACCTTTGACGAAAAAGGACAACCTGTTTTGGCAAGTTCCCATCAGTTTAATTTTTCCAAAAAGTTTATAAAAGAATACCTTCCGCATGTGATAGAACTAGGTCGCAATTTTGTGGCTCCCGCCTATCAAAGTTCTCAAAATGGTGCAAAATCCATTTTCGCCCTGGACAATTTGTGGGACGGCTTGGTGGCAATCATCATGAAAAACCCCAATTTGCTCTATTTTTTTGGAAAAATCACCGTTTATCCTTCTTACGACCATATCGCCAAAGATTTGATATACCATTTTCTTTGGAAACATTTCGGTGATAAAAATAAGCTTGTACGCCCATGGGACGATCAGGCTATTATGCCTGCCTCTGACCCCGAACTGATGAATTTGATAGTGAACAGTGACGACCTTATAGAAGATTATAAATTACTCCGGGCGGCAACCAGAATGAGAGGGGTAAACGTTCCTCCGAATATGACAGCATATATTTCCATTACTTCCCATATGCTGATGTTCGGCACTGCCGTCAACCGGCTGATGCACAAAATAGAAGATACGGCCGTGCTGATTCCGTTTGACGAAATCTATCATGACAAGAAAAGCCGTCATATAGGAGCCTATCTCCGTTTTTCTCTCTCCAAAAGAAGAAAAAACGAAGTTCCGAATACTCCGGAGATGGAAGACCAATTGATAGCGGAATGGTTGACCAAACGCAATCGCAAGGTAAGGCGCTTGTTAAAAAAGGTCGGTAGAAAAATGTAGAAAAACTTTATCTAAATTTTTTTATAAAGTACCCAAATCGCGTTATTGCAATATAAAACATATAATTAGTTATTTCATGTTGACTTTTGACACCACCGATATGTGCTCGCATCTGCAAAGAAAGCTGTTTGACGAAGATGGCATCTATCATCGTTTCTGGACCTCCATACAAAACGATCCCGAACTTACCGCCGTAGTACGCTCCCGACAACTGCACTTCTACCGCAATGGCAAAAAAATATTGGTGCTGGCGGGAAAGTCCGCCCCAAAAATTATCAGGGAAGACAAAATTTGTGAAATATTAAAACAACAGTAGGAAAAACTCAATCGGATGGTACTAATGTTGGAAAAATTGTTGTCAAATATACGCCGCAGAAAGTGAAGTAATACAAAGGAGAATGAAAAACAATGAATGATAAACGATGAAAGTTAAAATGATTCTTCCTGCATTGCAGGAAGCGGAAAGTCCTTATTGGCGGCCCATAAAATATTCGTTGTTTCCCCCTTTGGGGCTCGCAACGCTTGCGGCATATTTCTCCGAAGAGGATGAGGTGGTGATTCAGGATCAGCATGTAGAGCAACTAATCATGGATGACACCCCCGATTTAGTGTGCATCCAAGTCTATATCACCAATGCTTATCGTGCCTATCAAATAGCTGACAGCTATCGTCAAAGAGGGGTGTATGTAGTTATGGGAGGTCTGCATGTGACAACACTTCCTGATGAAGCGGTACAACATGCCGACACTATCTTTTTGGGACCGGGGGAGGAAGCATTTCCTCGTTTCATCAAAGATTTCCGCGAAGGACATCCCTGCAAACGTTATGTATCCAACTGGAGAAGTTTGGAGGATATCCCCCCTGTCCGTAGAGACCTCATCAAGCGGGAAAAGTATTTCGTTCCCAATTCCCTAGTTGTCTCGCGTGGCTGTCCTCATCATTGTGATTTTTGCTATAAAGATGCGCATTATGGTGAAGGCAAGTCGTTTTACACCCAAAAAGTAGATGATGCTTTAGCAGAAATAGATAGACTTCCCGGCAGGCATCTCTATTTTCTAGATGATCATTTATTGGGAAACCCTCGTTTTGCTTTCGAACTTTTCGAAGGAATGCGGGGAATGGGACGGGTATTTCAAAGTGCGGCAACTATTGCTTCAGTACTCCATGGCGACTTAATAGAGAAGGCGGCCGAAGCGGGCTTGCGCAGCCTGTTTTTGGGCTTTGAGACATTTTCTCCGGAGAACCTTCGTTCCAGTAACAAAATCCAAAATCTTTCAAAAGATTACGTGGCGGCGGTGAAACGGTTGCAAAGTCTTGGTATTATGATCAATGGCAGTTTTGTTTTCGGTCTTGATCACGATGACAGGGACGTGTTCCGCAGAACAGTGGACTGGGGCATTGAGCATAGTATCACCACGGCAACGTTCCATATCCTGACGCCATACCCTGGCACCCGTCTTTTCCAACAGATGGAACGCGAAGGACGTATTGTATCGTATGATTGGAATCAGTATGACACCCGCACAGTTGTCTATAAAACCATCGGTCTGTCTGCTGAAGAGTTGAAACAGGGTTACGACTGGGCTTATCATGAATTTTATTCGTGGCGGAACATTTTCAAAGCAAGTTTTGGTCATGATAACCTAAGACAAAAATTGGCGCATCTTTTTTATATGGGTGGATGGAAAAAGTTTGAGCCATTTTGGAATTTTATGATTCATTATGGTGAACTCAATAAAATGTTACCTGTGTTGGAAAAATTGTTGTCAAGTACATGTCGCAGAAAGTGAAATGATATAGATCTTAACTAAGAATAATGATGAAAGATATAAAGTTGATGACGGAAAAGTAATCTCATTTATCATGTACCATCAACAAGGTTAAAAATTTATTTTCAAAGGTTGCCTAAATAAATAAAACAGCTAACAACTGATAATATGACAAAACCATTAAAAGACAATAAAACACGCATCATAACGTTAATATTGATGACTTTTTAAAGATTTATGACATGAAGAAAACTATTTTGATATGTGCAGTAATGGTCATGACAAAAATCACCGCCTACACGCAATCTGATAGCACATGGTGGTATGACCATATTAACAATATGCTGCAACAAGCCTCCACTCCAATCGAACGAGCGGAAGCTTATTACACAGACTTCATTTTCTGTCATGGCGGACATGGTACGTCCTACTATCCTTATTACCTCTACCACGAAGACCGGACGGAACGCATCCAAGCCTTCCCCTACAGTGCCGACAGCGCACTGTCAATTTTCTACACCCAATATCGGAAAAAGGGGAATAAACACCTATATTACCCTATAGTGCAACTTGAGCATTCACTAGGATTGAAACACAAAACATCCATTGTGCCTCCCAAAACATCAAAATACTACTTGCCAATTCTAAGCGCCACTGACACAGCCATCCTTACCTCTGGCTGGGAAACAAACTACAGCAAATTTTTATTTCCAACAATCAAAAGGGCATTGGGCCATTGCAAGGCATACACCAAACTTTTCCGAAAATTGAAGGAGCCGGACCTGTGGAATCAACAACACGACACAGTTATCCGATTGACTTGTGACCATCTTCCTGGTACGGAATTTGACATTGTGCGAGTTTATAAGTCAGATGGACAATCCATTGCCCAGCTACAAACAGGACATATACGCTATTCAAAATTTTCATCTTCATACCATATAGTACGAGGTAAAAAGATCAAAAAAACACTTACACAAGAACAATGGCAGAATGTGCTGGTTTTGGCAACAGCAATTGACAGTTTGCCATGGTTTGATAAAAGAATGGTTATAGACGGCAACCGGTATCAATTCGAATACCGTCACGGCACATCCTATCATTCACACTATTCCTGCTTTGATGATACCAGACTGGCTGCATACTTATACTCCATCTTTGAATCTTACTTTAAGCAACAATAGTCATGAAGAAAACCATTTTGATATGTGCGGTGATGGTCGCACTCGCCGCAATGACCATTACCAGTTGCATAAGCTGGAAGGAAATAAATTTGTCCGACGATCCTTTCTGTAAAACGCCAATTGTCAGAGCCGAAATAAAATTCCGTATAGACTCCGCCAACTACATTATAGGATGGACTGAGCCGGAACCGTATGATTTCCAGCCACTCGTTGATTATTTGTGCCACTGTCGTGTATTGCAGGAACCGATAAAATTTGCGGCTTCAACAGGGGTTAAACTGTACGACAGCGACAATAACGAATATAGCTTAGGATTTTCAAAAAATGGTGGCATATTAAAAAAAAAGTGGCGTGTCATACCGATTGTCGCCAGAGGACGCCTGTGAGATCAAAAAGCTTCTTGAACAGGCGAAGCAGTAAGAAATATTGGCCATTGTGGCGGAAAATAATCTGATGTTTGCGAAAAAACATGTCGCACCCATCAAATCGTATCGCGATTTTTAGTAATTTTGCACCCGCATTCCCGAATTTCCTATGAAAATCGGACCTGCGCTCCCGAAATTAATAAATTTTATGTACAAAAGAGTCTTTGATATTGAAAACCAGCTTGACGAAGGGATGTTCCTGTTCGGTGCCCGTCAGGTGGGAAAGTCAACGCTTCTTCAGGAGCGTTTTCCCGATGCTGTCTATTACGACCTGCTAATTGACAACGTCAGGAAATCATTCAGGCGCAACCCCGATTCCTTCCGCCAGGCACTCATGGCCAAGCCTGCCGGAACGCTGGTCATTGTTGACGAAATTCAGAAAGTGCCCGAACTGCTCGACAGCGTCCATTGGCTGATGTCGAACAAAGGGCTTTGGTTTGTCCTCAGCGGTTCGAGTGCGCGCAAACTGAAACGTTCCGGGGCGAACACCCTTGGCGGCAGGGCCATTCCAAGAACGCTTTTCCCGTTGGTTTGGAAAGAGGTGCCCGACTACCAGATAGACAAGGCTGTACAAAACGGGATGATTCCCCGCCACTATCTTGCCGATGATGCCACCGACCGTCTGGAGGCATACGTGGAGGTCTATCTCCGGGAAGAGATTCGGGACGAAGCCGCCGTGCAGAATGTGGAAGCCTTTGAGCAATTCATGGAGGCCGCCGCCATTTCCGACGGCGAAATGATCAACTATTCAAACATCGCAAGCGACTGCGGCGTTGCCGCAAAAACAGTCAAGGCATATTACCAGATTCTGAAAGAGACACTTATGGGCTACGAAATACCGGCATATACAAAGGTGATCAAGCGGAAGGTGGTGCAGGCTCCGAAATTCTACTATTTCGATGTGGGTCTGGCCAACTATCTGATGGGGCGACACCACCTGAGACGGGGTTCCGATGATTACGGCCACGCCTTCGAACATCTTGTCATGCAGGAGATTATCGCATATCGTGGATATTGCCGGCGACGCGAGAAGATTTCCTACTGGCACACCTACAACCATCAGGAGGTGGATGCCGTCATAGGCGATGCCCGGGTTGCCATCGAAATCAAATCAAGTGAGGAGGTTAAAACAAGGCACAAGGAGGGTCTTAAGGCATTCAAGGAGGAACATCCCGACTGCCGGCTTATCCTTGTCTCCCTTGACCCCATTACAAGACCTTCCGGTGACATTGAGCTCATTTATGTGACCGATTTCTTCAGGATGCTTTGGGATGGGGAGATATTCTGACACCACATCCGCCAAAAAATAATAAAACCAAATTGACATGACCATGCTGCCCAAGGAATACGCATCAAAAAAAGGTTTTCTTTTCCACACCGCCGGTGTGCCGCTTTTTGTTTTCGGGATGCTGCTGCTTTTCTCACCCACCAGCTTCGACCGGTTTTCAATCACCTGGCCGCGCTACACCTTCCATGTGACGATGGTGTTCTGCATTGTGCTGGTGCTGCTGCTCGTCTCGCGCACACTCTTCATGCTTCTTAACCGCCACACAAAAGGTGTCCCTTTCCCATCCGTTTTTATGCTCAGTATGGGCGAAATCGTCTGCTCATCGGGCTTTACGGCACTATACCTCTGGCTGGTTTCAGGACGGGAAGAGGCCTATTTCTGGTTTTTCGGGATGATGCTGGTGTATCTTTTTGTATTGATGTTCATTCCATATCTGATCATCAACCTGTATTTCACAATATTGTCCAAGGAGCACAGGCTTTCGGACAGGGAACGCGATACGGCAAAGGAGAAAATCCACTTCACCGACGAACGCGACAACCTCAAGCTGGTGGTGGCCTGCGATGCGGTGCTTTACGTGCAAAGTGATGAGAACTATTTGAAAATATGTTATTTGGAATACGGGGAGATAAAATTCTACAGCCTCCGCAACACCATGAAACGGGTGGAGGAGACCTGCCTGAAAGGCGGCCTCGTCCGCTGCCACCGCTCCTATTTCGTGAACAGCGCACGGGTGCAGGCCCTGCAGAAGGACAAGGAATTCACCTACGCCGTGCTGGATGTGCCCAACGCCCACCGCGTGCCTGTCAGCAAAAACTATTACGACTCCCTGGCCGCGCTACTGTAATAATTTCAGGCTCGGACAATTTTCTGCGCTATTCTGCGTTATTGTGGTGTATTAACTTTTTGAAGTGGATTCAATCATGAAATATTTGTTTTTAGCCTTTATTTTTTTTGTTGGCACTCAAAAAGAATCAGGAATGCAATTGTTTATCGTGGATAAAAACAACAACGAGTTTTTGTTAATCCAAGAAAGTGACATTAAATATTATGACTGGGAACATCATGAAATCTATATCAATGAATCATCTTATGATACTATTCTACAAAGAATAAGAAGTGGGGATAGTTTCATAGTCAAACTAAACGGAAAAAGGATTTATTCAGGTGTGCTTGATTATTCTTACAAGAGTGAAATAGGCATTTTTGAACCCACAATATTATGTTCAAATGAAAAATATCCGGAAATTTTTGGCGAAAGACAATGCTGCTATATTAAAATTTGGTATTTTGGGAAAGGGTATGACAAAAGGAACAGCATCTCCATATTCAATTACTTGAAAGAAAAAGAATTACTAAAAGGCAATAGTGTCTATCATTATGATTCCGTAAATTTATCCAACTTTCGCTTGTAACGTTCTACTTTGGTAGTGCACGACACAGATTTAAGTACACTCCCCAGTGAGTGGAAAATCTAAAATAGTCCCATCGATGATGGGATTATCTGACCAATCGGATTTATATAACATTATGGCATCAACATATCCATTGAGATTGTCATGGACTCACTATAGTATCATCCTGCAGGAATCCAATGCCGAAGCCCGCGCCTGGTACGAAAACGAGGCCGCCAACGAGATGTGGAGCACACGAACCTTGTAGCGCAATGTCTCTTCGCAATACTATCATCGTATGCTCCAGTCGCAGGACAAGGTTGCCGTGCATGACGAGATGGTGAAGCTGACCAAGCCCCTGCAAGACAAGCTGGAGTATTTGAAAAACCCTGTCGTGGCCGAGTTTTTTCCGTCCTCAACGGCAGTGACCAGCTCTATGCCGCTAAATACCTCACCTATATGCCTACACAAGAGGAACTTCGGCGCGAAATTGAGCAACAGAAGGAGTTTTATCGGTTGCAGAATTGGGAATGAACTATAACGGACCCTGTAATTTCGGACAATAGTCACAATTTTCATTTTTTCAGGCTCGCACAATTTTCCGCGCTATTCTGCGTTATTGTGGTGTATTAACTTTTTAAAGCGGATTCAATCATGAGATACTTACGTTTTATTTTTTTGTTTTATGTCTTATTGCATGTTTGTTATAATGCAGATTCTCAAATCCAATATGAAGCTACTATTGAGTATTTTAACAGACCGGAAATAAAGGTTAATGAAAAAAAGTTTGTACGAAGTCTGAACAGGATTATAAGAAAGCAACATTTCTGTGAAGAAAAAAAGGATGGCAGAACATATATTAATGTCATTACCGTTAAAAAAAATTCGGACAGTGATTATGTTTTTACGATTTTGCGTTCTAAATTGGAACAAAGTAGTTTTTATTTCTCAAAAGGTTATTTTGTAACAAAAGGAAACTACTTTTTTGTATGTGGGGAAGATTCTTTGTGCAATTATCCGGAGGGTCTTTTCAGCTATACCGGAAATTCCCAGAGATTCCTTGATATAATGCTAAAGGATGTGTTGTTTTGTGATGGTGAAGTGTGGATGGATTTGTTATACAAACGAAAGCGTTTGTATCTGATAAAAAAGTATTGGTAATAAAGGCACTTCAGTGCCTTTGTTGTCGGTGCCTTCGATATCGGTGGTTTCGACAAGCTCAACCACCGATGCCTCCGGTGCCTGAGCCTGTCGAAGGCACCGCAACAATGCTTTCAACTTTTTTCAGGCTCGCACAATATTCCGCGCAATCAGTTGTATAAATTTTTAAATAAACACCTGATCACTGGTTTTCTTTTGAAAACAGCAGTAGAGATCCCGTTGTCAGAATAAATCCCAAAGCGGCAAAGGACAATCCTCCTATCATGGTGAGCAGCAATGTTCCCCAATCATCGCTGATATAGCGTGCATACATCAGTCCGCAAAAAAGTGATGACATGGACGAAATGAAAATTGTGTTCACATGGTAAAACACCAGCATTGATCTGTCACGGGCAAATTCACTATTCACCACGACCAATGCCATCATGACAAAGAAAACCCAAATGTTCCAAATTGAGCCGGCGGCATATAGCAGGATGGAAATGGCAAGCGACACATAATCAGCTCCAAGAATCAAAAAAGAGCTTCTTCTTTGTTTGGAGGGATGTTTGCGCACAAGCAAAAAACTCACAACCACACCCAATAAACAGACGGAACCGGATATTGCCGGAACCAACTGTTTGATATCCTTGTAAAAACCTACCATAAGCAGAACGATTGCAGCTGAAATCGCAGCAGCAAGCAAAATGGCCAATAACTGCAACCAGATTTTATTCTTCATTATCATCTTCCTTGGTCAGTTCCTTGTATTCTTTCAACGCCTTAACCAGTTTCCATTCATAAAGTAACAGATAACCTTTCACCAATATCTCCACTGTGACAATAACAACAAATGGAGTCCATTTTTTCCAACATATTCCAATAATTAAAGCTATCGCAGTGAATATTAGTTCGAAAATAGTGTTAACCCTAATTTTTAAAGGATTGAAGAACCATCTTACCAATTGTTCGAAAGTTTCAATACCATCCAGTTCCTTAATCTCCTTGGAGGACAATACGTTCTCCAGTTCTTTTGCCTTAGGATTCTCCCACCGCAGCACGCGGATGGGGCGGTCATTGCCCATGTATTGGCTTTCGTCGATGCAGGTTTCGCCGGTGGGCGTGAAACCGCACTTCTCCATCACGCGGCCAGAGGCGGGATTGTCCGTGAAATGGCCGCTGATGAGTGACGGGATGCCGGTGCTCTTGCTGATATGATCCAACATCAGCTGCAGAGCCTCGGTGCAGATTCCCTGGTTCCAGTAAGGCTTGCCCACCCAATAGCCGATGAGCGGCTCATCCTCACGGGCGGGCAGGTTGCACTCGCACGAAGGGCCGTAACCGATGGCTCCGACAGGCTCATCCGTCTCTTTCAGCACTATCGCCCATGTGGTGTCGTTATGGAACAGCGTGCGGATAATCTCCAGACTCTCCTTTACGTTCTGATGCGGCGGCCAGCCTGCACGCGGCCCCACCTCCGGATCGGAGGCATACTTGAAAAGCGCTTCGGCATCGCTCTCAAGCCATGGGCGCAGCAGTAAGCGCCCGGATTCCATACAGTTCTCCAGTTTTTTCGCTTTGGCCATGGTTTCTTGGCATTTGAAATTATTGTCGGCAAAAGTAGTCAAAATGCAGATACGTGGGTATGACCGGAGGGAAAAAAGTAAGGGCGAAAGATTTTTCGCCCTATTTTCCAATAAATCACCCGGACTTGCGTTATGACATAAAATAATATATTCGCGAGATGATTAACATTGTCATTTTTGGCGCTCCAGGCGCCGGCAAAGGCACTCAGGCTCAGCTACTGGCCGAAAAATACGACTTTCTGCACATTTCCACCGGCGATCTCCTTCGCCAGGAGGTGGCCATGCAGACCCCAACAGGCCTCCGCGCACAAGACATCATGAACCGCGGCGACCTCGTGGGTGACGATATTGTTGTGCCGCTTCTGGCCCGTGCCATCAAAAAACGCAGCATCCATCCGGACCCCGATTCGCTGGTTGACCCATGGGACCGCGAACTCAAAGGTGACCCGCACCGTCCGGAGGGCTTCATCATAGACGGTTTTCCACGCACCGTCGGCCAGGCACAGGCACTGGAATTCCTTTTCGGCAAACTGAAACGCAAAATTGACCTGGTTGTCGCAATCGATGTGCCGCGTGAGGAGCTGGTGCGCCGCATCCATGAGCGCGCCGCCATCAGCGGGCGTGCCGACGACACCGAGGAGGTCATCCGTCACAGGATAGAACTCTATGACCTGCAGACAAAACCGGTACTTGACTACTACCGTGTCAGCGGCCTGCTGGTCTCCATAGATGGCAGCGAAGAGATCAGCGACACCAACAAGCGCATCTGCAGCATAATAGACTATAAAATCAGCAGAACAACCCCGGATAATCCTTAGCCTTCGACATCAGCACCTCGGCAATGAGGGCGTGGCCGCGCTCGTTGGGATGGATGCCGTCGGCGCAAAGGTAATCGTCGTAGTCCGCCTGCTCCAGAAATGGCGAGGTGATGTCCACAATGGGGACATCCCTTTGCCTGGCCAGCTTAAAAAGCTCCAGATTATACATCTCGTGCCAATGTGAGATGCGGATTGTCCTGCCGCCCAGCCATTGCAGGATGTTGTCCCTGTTCAGGCCGAACGATACTGTCTCGAAAAAACGGTCTGGGTCAATGACCGGCATGGAAAGGATCACAGGCCGTATATTCATTTTTTTAACGCTGTCAATAAGCGCGTTGTACTGCTGAACAAAACGTTTCAGCATCACCTTGGGCTGGTGCTGCTTTTGCGGTTCTGCGGCCACGGCCGCCCAGTCAAAGTCGCAGTCGTTGCCGCCATATTCAAAAACGGCCACATTACTCCCCTTCACCTCGCTGCCGTACCTTTCCATATATTTCATCCCCTGTGTGGTGGTGCTGCCGAAACAGGAGAAATTCAAAATTTTCACACCCAATCTCCGTTCGCAGCGGCTGACAAAGCCCTGCTCCGAAATCTTGTACTTGGGCCTGCCGTTCTCCTTTTTTGTGTCGGACATCACGCCCCGCATTATCGAATCCCCGAAAGTGCTTATCATGGTTACCTCCGTTAACTTGTTTTGGTTTTGCGCTGCAAAATTAGTAAAGATTGTCTGTACAAAAGCAGGCGCGTTACAGTCATTCCGCGAGAGGGACGAAAAAGGCCGTTTTTGGGACGAAAATGCCGTTTTTAGGGACGAAACAGGGGAAGTTGTGACGAATGGGCCGGTTCGTCACCATTTTTTGGCATGAAAAAGCATGCAATATTTCGGGGTTTTCAGCCAAAAACGGGAAAAAAATGCGGAAATTTGTGCTTCATGGAGGAAAAGTCTTTTTTTTCCGAAGGATGCAAATCGTATTGTTTTTTTTCGGAACTTTGCAAGTTTTTCTAAAATCATGACAATGGAAAAGAAATACACTGAATACAAGAACCTTAACCTGGTTGAAACCGCCAAGGAAATCCTCCGTTTCTGGGAGGATGACAAGACTTTCCAAAAAAGCATGGAGCTGCGCGAAGGTGAGTCCCC
>JAEEGG010011968.1_pt1 | contig 18798 bp, 13 predicted proteins | sample 9134161 | NCBI WGS metagenome assembly JAEEGG01 (sample SAMN16246543, study PRJNA631951) | gut metagenome | biome: gut microbiome; feature: rumen; material: CR-attached | host: Bos | place: Iran: Karaj | collected 2018-10 | reverse complement strand
ACGAGCGCACAATCCTCGACGCCGTAAATGCCAACATGAATATGCTTCGCGTGTGGGGCGGCGGAATTTACGAAAACGACATTTTCTACGACCTGTGCGACAAGTACGGAATCCTTGTATGGCAGGACTTTATGTTCGCCTGCAGTTTTTATCCCACCGAGGGCGAGATGCTTGAAAATGTACGCCAGGAAGCCATCGACAATGTGGTGCGTCTGCGCAACCACCCGTGCATTGCGTTGTGGTGCGGCAACAACGAGTGTCAGGCGGCATGGTACGGCTGGGGCTACAAGGCCAGGTACGATGCTATGGGCAATGGGATTTCCGAACTGATAATGAAGCAATATGCAGACTGCTACCTTGTTACACTTCCCGAAGTGGTTGAAAAATACGACGATAGGTTCTATGTGCCGTCGTCGCCGTACAACGGAAATCCGTACAGCAAGCCCGAAACCGGCGATTTGCTTTGGAATCCCAATGGAGATGGACACTACTGGGGCGTATGGCAGACAGAGGGTAAAATCGCAACATTCAACAATGTAAGATGCCGCTTTTTCTCCGAATACGGCTTCCAGTCGTTCCCCGATATGCAGAGCGTAATGCAGTTTGCACCAAACACCGAAGACCACGACATTCATTCTGAGGTTATGATGTCGCACCAGCGTGGTGGTAGCAACGCCAACAACCGCATTCTGTGGTACTTGGAAAGCGAATACCGCAAACCTCATGACTTTGAGGAAACCTTGTATCTCAGCCAGTTGCTTCAGGGCGATGCCATCAAGACCGCCATCGAGGCGCATCGCCGCGACATGCCCTACTGCATGGGAACACTTTTCTGGCAGCACAACGACTGCTGGCCAGTGGCATCTTGGTCGAGCCGCGACTTTTACGGGCGATGGAACGCACAGCATTACTTTGCAAAAAAAGCCTACCGCAACATACTGGTATCGCCAATTGAAAAGAACGGAAAACTAAACATTTACATCGTTTCCGACAGTCTTAGCGACTGCAACGGAAAACTTTCGGTAAGCGTGCTCGACTTCAACGGAGACACCATATTCAACGAAACCAAAAACATAACCGCCAAGGCAAATACTTCGCAAATATATTTCAGCAAACCAACAAAAGAAATGATTGGGCGCAAAAAGAGAAACGAAATATTCATTAGAGCGGAATTTGTTCCGCAAAGCGATGGCCACACAGCAGAAAACAACTATTTCCTATGCACAATGAAGAAAATGAATTTCCCACAAGCCGAAGTTGGCTGGAAATCCGAAAAGGCAGATGGCGGCTACTTTGTAACGCTCAACAGCAAAACATTTGTCCGTGGTGCCTACCTAAGCATAACTGGCGTTGACAACGCATTCTCCGACAACTATTTCGACATTCTACCCAACCAGCCAGTGAAAATCTTTGTAAGAACTAAAATTTCCCAATCGGATTTTGACAAGCAACTTCAGATTCGTGCTTTCAATGTATGGGCACCTATTAAGAAAACACTTCCAATAATAGAAAAACCGATAAGAATACAGAAGATTATCAAGTAAAAATCACTATCTATTTTGCATAATGCAAAAAGAATAGTAAACCTTGCAACTATTGTAAAAAACAAAAAAGGCAACCCGAAAGTTGCCTTTTGATTATTTGTTTGTAAGGTTTATTCTGGAAGATTGTCAAGTATCTGTTCATTCTCGTAATCTACACCATTGTATGTGCCACCAGTTTCAACAAATACATTGCCTGCGTTGCAGCCTGTAAATGTATTGCCGCTGTGGGTAATGCTATTCATATTTTCAATGTCGTCAAGTGCGATGCCATAGTGACGGCAGTTGCCAAAGGTGCAGTTTGTCAAGGTAAGACGCGAACCGTTCCAGAAAGAAAGACATGCGCTCCAGAATCCTGCTTCATTTTCTCCGCAGTTTCCTATCTTGCAATAATTCATTATCGAAGATTCTTTTTGGCTGTGATACCTAATACCTCTCCAGTAGCCGATTTCGTCTTCCATACCACGGAAAACAATAGGTTCTGCTGCTGTACCGTTTGCGATTAAAGCACTTTCTTCAGCAATACGAATCTCTTTCTCACTGTTAACATAAAATTCTGTACCTGCTTCGATGGTAAGTTTGTAACCGCCAGAAACACTTATACCATAGTCAATATAGTAAGGTATTGGGAGTTTTTTTATCGTGGTGTTCTCTGTCAAATCAATACCACTGCAATATGCTGCAACAAAATTCTTGGTGTTGTTACTGAATGTATTGTTGGCAGTAAGGTCGAACAATGAGCACCAGTCACCACTTATTATAGGGTATTTTGCACAGTTCTTTATGGTATTTCCTTCGAAAGCTATAAGTTTTGCTTCGTAATCCAAGTCCATACCGCAACCAAGAGAACCATCGATTGTGCAGTTTCTCATTGAAAGCTTGGCTCCCTGAACATCTACGACAGCTGACCATTCGTAGTCGCTTGTTCCGCCACGGATAAACTCAACATATTCCCATACGTTGTCAGTGCGTTTCGATGATATTTGAATACGGTCCCAAGAACCATTGTTAACATTGTTTGCCGGACCTACAAACTTGATAGGCTTGTCGGCAGTACCAACCATGCGCAGACCTGCATTTTCACCAACATACAAACCTCCGTTGTTTCCTGTAAACATGATGGTAACGCCAGGTTCAATGGTAAGCAATGCATTGCCGTCGATGCTAATCCAGCCATCAACTATATAGTCAACAGGCAGACCAAGATCCGGCCAAGTAGTGTTTTCGTCAATGTTTCCGCTGAAATTTACAGCAGTTCCGCCTTGTCCGCCACCATTAGGATTGTTGGAGAAGATAGCCTGATAGGCCTTGTCGCCAGTTACCAAAATGGTGCGTGGATTATCGGTATTGCCGTCGTCCCACTTGATAAAATAATAGCCCGATGCGGGAATTGCCGAAATTACAACTTCTGAATTTGCAACGTAAGTTCCTGAACCTGTTACAGAACCCCATTCCGCATTGTTTGTACCCACTGTGATTGTGTATTCCTTTATACACGAATTCATTGCTAATATTCCTAAAAGGAATGTCGTTGCGATAATTAATAATCTTTTCATACTATTTAAGATTTTTAAAATTAGACAATTAGATATTATAACTTTATCGGAACAAAGTTCTTGCCGAATGGAGTGTTTTACAACCCCCCATTTGGGGGATTTTTTGAGGTGCTTTTATTTAATTTTTATAATTTTGCGTCAATGATAATGATGAAACTTATATCTCATATTGCTGTATTATTCTGTCTGTCTGTCGTTTGTATAGCCGGATATGGTCAATATTCCGACCATCGGAACAGGAATGTCGATTCGGTTGAGATGCTGTTGAACAGCAAAAATCCGCCCAAGGGCAAGGAGCTGATGAAGGCATATAACAACCTTATGTGGGGCTATTTGAGTACCGACGGAGCAAAGTCGCGGTATTATGCCAACAAGGCCATTGAGTTGTCGTACGAAGAGGATTTGCTCAATGCTCGGTCCGATGCATTGCGTGTCCTTGGACTAATCGCGTACGGCAACGACGATTATGATGAGGCTATCGATTACTACAATCGTGCTCTGGAGGTCTGCGACTCAATGAAGGAAGATAGCCGCTACAGCGAGTCCGACATCGACGATAACTTGAGCGTTATATATGGTTCCATTGCCAACGTGTACAATATGCAGGACAAGGCTCATCTTGCAATACATTATTATCAGCAGGCGCTTCCTATTTTCGAGAAGTATGGTTGGTTGGAATCTACTGCCATACTCCATTATAATATAGGTGAATTGTACCATAGCATGGGCAATTCGGACGAAGCCCGCAGCAACTATCTTATGGCTGTAGATGCAGCACAGAAGTCGGGCGATTCGCTGCTTGTCGCCATGTCGCACAAGGGTTTGGTTGCGATATATAATGATGCTGGCGATATGGCAAAGGCCGAAGAGGCTGCAAATGTTTGCTATGAATATTACCGCAATCATATAGAGGAGGAAAAAGGCGACTACATTGTGACTATCCTTGCATTTGCGAGATTGCAGATGAATCATTACAAGGACTTGGACCGTGCCGAGGGATACATTTCGGAAGCATTGTCGCTGCTTGGTGATGAGACAAGTTGGGAAACAAGAAGCAATGTCTATACCGCCTGCTGCGAACTGGCAATGGCGCGTAAGCAGTGGAAAAAAGCAGAGGAATATGCCCTTATGTCGCTCGAAGATGAATATGAAACTTATGATGATATTGGCATATACGTTTATCTGGCTCAGATATACGCCGAACTGGGAAATAATGAAGGCGTGAAGGAATACTCTGAAAAGATTTTCAGAGGAATGGCGCAGTTTGCCAATTCAAACTATCAGTCGGGGCTTTCGCAGATGGAAGTGCTGTACGAAACCGAGAAGAAGCAGGCTGCCATTGAGCAGTTGACACGAGAAAAACGGTGGTACGTAATTGGTGCGGTTCTGATAGGCTGCATAATGCTTCTTGTCGCTCTGCTGTTTTTCCTGTTGTGGCGCAATGTGCGCAAAAACAGGCAGAATGCCATTGTCGTGGCAAAGTTGAGCGGTGAAGTTGCCGAACGCGTACGCATTGCCCGCGACCTGCACGACCGTATGGGTGGATTGCTGACAAGCATAAAGAGAAATTTGGAATATGCTGATAATCCCGACGAAACAAAGTCTTCGATACAAGTTGCTAAGTCGCAAACCGACGAGGCTATATGCGAGATGCGCAATGTCGCACATCACTTGCTTCCCGAATCATTGAAGCGTTACGGACTTAGGGTTGCCCTACGCGACTATTGCCGAAGCATGAGAAATGTGTCGTTCTCTTTTGTCGGCGATGAGACTGGGGCGGTGGTGAAGCACGAAGAGGCTGTGTATTGCATAGTTTACGAACTTGTAAACAATGCCGTGAAAAATGCCGAAGCTGATCATATCCGCGTTCAGTTGTTTGTCGATGAAGATTCTGTTGTTATCAACGTGAGCGATGATGGTCGAGGCAATATAGAATTTGATGGTGAAGGTTCAGGATTGCGTAACATAAAGGCTAGGGCCGATGCTATCGGCGGAACCTTTAGTGTGTATTCTGAGCCAGGAAAGGGTAGCGAGATAAATGTCGAGTTCAAAAACAAATAATTTTAGTCGAGGATGATAAGTGTATTAATAGTTGATGATCATCGGGTTGTTGCTGAGGGCCTTTCGAAACTAATCGATGAAACCGAAGACGTGAAAGTTCTGGACATCGCCTGCACTTTGTCCGAGGCTGAACGTTTGCTCGAAGTTCACAAGCCGCAGGTTGTTTTGCTTGATGTAGCTTTGCCCGACGGTGATGGTATTGATGCGATTCCTCGTTTGTCGGCGATTAGTCCGTCGTCGAGGTTCATTATTTGTACAAGTTTTGCCGAATCGGCGGTAATACAACGTGCCATGCATGGCGGTGCTCATGGATATATCTTGAAAAGTACAGGCATGGACGAACTGCTGGAAGGAATTAGGAAGGTGGCCGAGTCGGGTTCGTTTATCTGTAAGGAAGCTATGTCTCTTGTTGAAGATGATTCCGAAGTTCCGCCTACTCTTACGATGCGCGAACGAGAAATTCTTCGGTTAATGGTTGAGGGATATACTATCAAGGAGATTTCCAGCAAGTTGTGCCTTGCTTTCGAGACTGTACATAGTTACACAAAATGCCTTAGGCATAAACTCGGTTGCGGAAATACGGCCTCGCTTGTAAGAACCGCAATAACTAGACACCTTGTGTAAATTTGTGTTCTCTCCGATTCAATTATTATTTGCCGAAAAAATATTACCTTTGCAAACGAAGAAACAAGACTAAAAGTCTGACAGGCGAACAGGCTGACAGACTTTTAGACTAAAAACTCAGAAACACAGAAACATAGAAACTTGAAACCCAGAAACATATCGTTATGCCCAAGATTAGAGTAACAAAAATATTCGAGTTCGACACCGCCCACACACTCCACAACTACGACGGACTGTGCAGCAACATTCACGGACACACCTACAAACTACACGTTACCGTCATCGGAGAGCCGATAGCCGACATTTCATCGCCAAAATACGGAATGGTGGTTGACTTCGGCGTGCTGAAAAACAAAATCAAGGAGAACCTCATCGACAAGTTCGACCACAGCCTCATCGTAAGCCGCAGCGAAAACACAAGCTTTGCAGAAAGCAACAAGTCAATTTTCAAGCGCATACATATCGTTGATTTTCAACCTACTGCAGAGAATATCGTTGCTCACTTCGCCGAACTTATCAAGCCTCTCCTACCCGACGGCATAAAACTTTTCAGCCTAAGGCTTTACGAAACATCAACTTCTTTCGCAGAATGGTACGCTTCAGATAATGAATAAGTCGAACAGGCTTACAGTCTGACAGTCTGTTAGCCTGTGAGCCTTCAAGCCCCAATCTTCAAATTATCAAATCTTCAAATCATCAAATTTAGAGTATGCAAACCTTCAAATATCATATCAACGAAAACCGTGGACTACGCTTCATATACGAGAAAATGGAAATTTGCTCGTCGGCAGGCCGCAAACGACTGCTGTCGCAGCGTTTCATAACAAGCGACTTCGAGCTGAAAATGGAACTCGACACCCTTGAATTTTTCACCAGCTTCGTCAGCGACCGTGAAAACGCCAAGAGCATTGTCGCAATTCAACATCGCCTGTACTGCCAGAACGACATTCACCAGACCATACACAACCTGCGTTCGGCTCAGACTCTCGACGACATTGAACTTTTCGAAGTGAAAAATTTCTGCATGGTTTCGCGCGACATCTGCAAACTGATAAAAGACACCCCAATTAACATATTGCCGTTCCACGACCTCAATCCAGTAGTCGAAATCCTTGACCCAGAGCACAACGGAATACAGAGCTTCTACATTTACTCGGCATACGACGAGAAACTGGCTACTCTGCGCAAGGAGTACGACATCGCCAAGAACGCCAACCAGAACGAAAAGGCAGAACGCATACGCCTCGAATGCATCGAAATCGAAGACCGCATCCGCGAACACCTGTCTGAAAAGTTGCGCAACTACAGCGAAGCCATCCAAGCCAACTACGACCAGCTTGCTTATTTGGACATGTTATTGGCAAAGGCACTGCTCGCACGCGACTTCAAATTGTGCAAACCGACTATTTCTGCAAACAAGACAACCATAAAAGGCGCATTCAATCCCGTTGTTGCCGAATCGCTAAAGGAACGTGGCTGCGAATTCCAGCCCATCGACCTGCACTTCGACGACACGCCCAACCTTATTACAGGCGCAAATATGTCGGGTAAAACGGTAGTCCTCAAGACAATGTCGCTCATACAGATGATGTTTCAGTTTGGGTTCTTCGTGCCAGCCGAGAGTGCGGAAATCGCTTTGGTTGACGAGATTATGACCAGCATTGGTGATGCCCAGTCGGAAGTGAACGGATTGTCGTCGTTTGCAATCGAAATGCTCAACATTGATAAGATTCTTAAGGCGGTAAAGTCGGGACAAAAGATACTTGCCCTAGTCGATGAGCTTGCACGCACTACCAATCCCAGCGAAGGTCGCGCATTGGTCAACGCATTCATAAAGATTCTATCACGCCATGCAACACGCAGCCTCATCACCACTCATTACAACGGCATAACCGCACAATGCAACCGACTGAGAGTAAAAGGACTGCAAGTTCCAGAAGGCACAAAGGTAACGCCCGAAAATATCAACCGCTACATGGATTATTCGCTCGTACGTACCACCGAAGAGGAAGTTCCGACCGAAGGTCTTACCATAGCCGAAATCTTTGGTATCGACGAGGAATTCATCAGCGAAGCAAAAAAAATGATTTTATAAAGACGCAAAATTTTGCGTCTCAACATAAAAGCGCGGACTTGCTTAACGAAAATATAACAGTTCATTAAGCAAAAAGAAACATATATATCGTTTGGAAAAAGTATCTTTGTTGCTGATAACTAAAACTACTTTTCCTATGAAAAATTTATTTACAACATCTGTATTATGCATAATGGCAATGGCGCTCTGCCTAAAGGCAACAGCGCAGTATGATGAGTTCAAGGACCCGTTTGAAGGAGAAATGATATTCGTAGAGGGGGGAACATTCACAATGGGATGCACCGATGAGCAGGGCAAAAGCTGCAAGACAATAGAAAAGCCGGCACACGAAGTCACTGTAGGAAGTTTCTATATTGCCAAGTACGAAGTTACCATGGCGCAATGGTCGTATGTGATGGAAAGAACCGACGCTGCTACCCTATCGAAATGGGGCGATTATCCAGCTACAGGAATGACCTGGAAATATGCCAACGATTTCATTGATACTCTTCGTTACTACACTGGCAAGAAATACCGTCTGCCCACCGAAGCCGAATGGGAATTTGCCGCTCGCGGTGGTAACCTAAGCAAAGGCTACAAGTACGCAGGAAGCGACAAGGTTCTAGAAGTCGCCCACTGCACCGCGCAACGCACCGAAAAAGTCGGACAGTACAAACCAAACGAACTTGGCTTGTACGACATGAGCGGCAATGTGTGGGAATGGTGTAGCGACTGGTACGACTACTACGACGAGCATCCGCAGACAAATCCCCAAGGTCCCGACACCGGCGTACTTCATGTTTTCCGTGGTGGCGGATGGGACGACGACACACCAAGCTACTGCCGTGTTTCGTGCAGATACGACGAACAGCCGGCAAGCAGTGCCAACGACAGAGGTTTTAGAATTGTGTTGGAAGTTGAATAATAATTGACTATCTTTGCCGTCAATAAAAAATTAACATAATGAGAAATTTTATTTCAACAGCAATCCTTTGCCTATTGGTATTAGCAGGCATTGCGCAGAACAACGATTTTGTTTTTTACACCGACAACGGCGACAAGTTCACCCTATACCTTAATAATGTAAAGCAAAACGCAACTGCCGCAACTAATGTCAAAGCGGAAAACATAAGTGGCAAATCAATATCGGTAAGAGTAGTATTCGAGCGCAGCGGTGTCCCTACATTCAGCAGGACAATGTCAGTTAGTAGCAACGACAAGGAAATAAAGGTACAGCTCGTCAAAGGTCGCGAAAATGTCTACACAATGAAAACAGTAAGCACCACCGACCGTCATCACTCTTCATCGAACAACAATAGCACTACAGTAGTCAAGGGAAGCAACGGTTCTAACGAAACAAAGGACAACGGCCATGGTGGTAATGGTGGACACGGAAATAACAATGGTGGACACGGCAACAACAATGGCGGCCACGGCAACAACGGACACGGAAATGGTGGTCATGGTAATGGCGGTTATGGAAACAACAATCATGGAAATGGCGGTTATGGTAATGGTGGATATGGTAATGGTGGATATGGCAATAATGGCTATTGGAACAATGGTTACGGGCCAACCGACAATCCTCGCTGCCATTTCCCGATGCAACAAAACGACTTCAATTCACTGAGGTCACAAGTAAGAGCTCGCTATTTTGACAGCTCGCGTATGACAGTGGCAAAGCAGGCATGCCGTTACAACTGCATGACATCTGACCAAATCAGAGATTTATGCAAGGAATTCGCATACGAAAGTAACAGGCTCGACTTTGCAAAATATGCCTTCGAATACTGCTACGACCGCTACAGATATTACATTGTTGGACAGGCATTTACATATTCCTCATCGGTTGACCAGCTCAACAGGTACATCACAAACCAGATGGCTAACTATCAGCAACCATACGGCGGTTACAACAATGGCGGATATTTCCAAAGCGACAATCCAAATTGCCACTACATTATGTCCGACCATGATTTCAGCGACTTGAGGCAGATGATAAACAACACGCCGTACTCGAGCACAAAGATGACAATTGCAAAGCAAGCTTGCTCGGCAACCTGCATAAGCGCCGAACAAGTCAGGGAAATCTGCCGTCTGTTTACTTTCGACAGCGACAGGCTCACATTTGCAAAATACGCCTACGACCACTGCTACGACAGACGCAACTACTTCAAGGTAAACGAAGTTTTTACCTTCTCGTCATCGGTTAGCGAACTCAACAGGTACATAAACCAGCACAACTATTAAAAGATTGACAGGCAAAAGACATAGCGGGAAACTTAGGTTTCCCGTTTTTTTTATTATTAATGCTTTTCATCTGCTTGAATTTTATAACTTTGCAAACTGAAATGACTACAAGGAAGTCCACATATTACCTTGATATGCTCGAAATTGTGCTACTCTGCGCAGTTGCTTTCCTTATCCCCCTGCACATTGAATACACCTCTCCGATAATTGCCGCACTTGGACTTTTGTTCCTTGTACGGCCACGAAACTACAAGGCTTTATGCGAATCAGCCCGCACACTTGGCTTCTGGGCAATGATAATACCTTTTGCCCTATACCTCATCGGTCTTACTTACTCCGAAGATCTGAAAACAGCGCTACACAACACCGAAACAGCTCTATCGCTACTGGCGTTCCCGTTCATAGCAACTGCCTTCAGGCAAAACTGCATCGAAAAAAAGCTTGACCTTATAAAAATATCGCTCATCGCCGGGATTCTAGCCATAATGATAATTAGCATAATCAACGCATACGGCAACTACACAGAAACACAAAATGCGGATATGTTTTTCTATGTATACCTGCTTAGGTCGCCACACCACCATTCCTACTATGCCATGTTTGCCATAATAATACTTGCCGAGAGCCTGATGCATAGAGATTGGAAACAGCAGAAATTGTTAACTATCAGCGAAATAATTCTCATTATTGCAAATGTTGGATTCATCTGCCTGCTTTCGTCAAAGATTACGATTTTGATTCTTTCCATATATACTGTATATCTAATAATCAGAATGTTGCTATCGAAACGCATTCCGAAATGGCTGTCGATAGCGGTTACGGCAAGCATAATTGCCATTGCCCCCGCCATCATGTCAATACCTATGGTAAAATACAGAATCGACAGCATGGTTGCTAGTTTTAAGGCACAGCACGACAATGAACAAACAGCATATACGCGCAACGAATCGACCACCATCCGCATCAAGTGCATGGCTTCAGCATTGGATGTCATCTCCGAAAACTGGCTCATTGGCACAGGTCAAGGCGATGTGTATGCCGAAATGGAAAAGAAAATGAAACTGCGCATGGGCGAAAACTACGCTGGCACATGTGCTCCGCACAACCAGTTTTTGCGTACATTTGCCTCGTTCGGAATCATGGGAATAGCCTCACTCCTACTGCTATTCTTCGCAATGTTCCGCACGGCCATCAAGTCGCGCAACAGCGCAATGATATGGTGGTGCATAATAACCCTCTGTTTCTTCTGCATCGAAGATATGCTAAGCATTATCAATGGAATAATATTCTTCTGTCTGTTTACGGGAATAATGCTGTTGGGAAACAAAAATGGGCTAAAAGGCTAACAGGCTCACGGTCTAGCAGGCTAACACGGCAGCCAGGCAGAATGCTGTTGCCCCCACATGCCTTAAGGTCTGGGCAAACCTTCAAGCAGTAGCATCGCGCCATGGCGCGATGCTACTGCCATTTTGTCACCCACTCTGACACCAAAATCCAGAAAAGCAAACTTTTTTGTGACAAAACAACACTCCAAAACTTTTGGTATGACATGAAGAATTTTGGCATAAAAATTTCCGAATTTTACGCAAAACGCTAATATTCAGCATACTAAAAACAAAAGCAGCCGCTTTTGTCAACGTTTTTCCATTCCGCTGGCACACAGATTGCCATATCTCGGTCGTGAATTTTTCAAAATTGTAAAACAAAAAAAAACATAAAATTATGAGTAAGATTATAGGCATAGACTTAGGTACCACCAATTCATGTGTGGCAGTTATGGAAGGCGGCGAACCTGTTGTTATCACCAACAGCGAAGGTCATAGGACCACCCCTTCAATCGTAGGTTTCTTGAAGGACGGCGAGCGTAAGGTCGGCGACCCTGCAAAGCGTCAGGCTATCACTAACCCGTTGAACACTGTTTTCTCAATCAAGCGTTTCATGGGCGAAAGATACGACAACGTAACAAAGGAAATCGAACGTGTACCTTACGAAGTTGTACGTGGCGACAACAACACTCCGCGTGTTAAGATTGGCGACCGCAACTACACTCCGCAGGAAATTTCGGCAATCATCCTCCAGAAGATGAAGAAGACCGCCGAAGAATACCTTGGCGAAGATGTAACCGAAGCAGTTATCACTGTTCCTGCATACTTCAGCGACTCACAGCGTCAGGCAACCAAGGAAGCTGGCGAAATCGCAGGCTTGAAGGTAAAGCGTATCATCAACGAGCCTACCGCAGCAGCTTTGGCATACGGCCTTGACAAGAAGAACAAGGATATGAAGGTTGCAGTATTCGACCTCGGTGGCGGTACATTCGATATTTCAATCCTCGAACTTGGTGACGGTGTTTTCGAAGTTAAGTCGACCAACGGCGATACCCACCTCGGCGGTGATGATTTCGACCATGTTATCATCGAATGGCTTGCCGACGAATTCCAGAAGGAAAACGGTGTTGACCTCCGCAAGGACTCTATCGCGCTCCAGCGTCTGAAAGAGGCTGCAGAAAAGGCAAAGATTGAATTGTCGTCATCGACATCATCGGAAATCAACCTGCCGTACATTATGCCGGTTGACGGTGTTCCAAAGCACTTGGTAAAGACCTTGACCCGTTCGCAGTTCGAACAGTTGGCCGACCGTCTTATCAACGCAACAATAGCTCCTTGCCAGCAGGCATTGAAGGACTCTGGTTTCTCGGCATCGGATATTGACGAAGTTCTGTTGGTCGGCGGTTCAACCCGTATCCCGGCAGTTCAGGAAAAGGTAAAGCAGTTCTTCGGCAAGACCCCGTCGAAGGGCGTTAACCCCGACGAAGTTGTGGCTGTTGGTGCTGCAATCCAGGGCGGTGTCCTCACAGGCGATGTTACCGATGTATTGCTTCTTGATGTTACCCCGTTGTCACTCGGTATCGAGACTTTGGGCGGCGTAATGACAAAGCTCATCGAATCGAACACCACAATACCTTGCAAGAAGCAGGAAGTGTTCTCGACCGCAGCCGACAACCAGCCATCTGTTGAAATCCACGTATTGCAGGGCGAACGTTCAATGGCAAGCGACAACAAGACCATAGGTCGTTTCCACCTCGACGGCATTCCAGCAGCACCGCGTGGCGTTCCGCAGATTGAAGTTACCTTCGACATCGATGCAAACGGTATCCTGAAGGTATCGGCAAAGGACAAGGGCACAGGCAAGGAACAGAGCATCCGTATCGAAGCATCATCAGGTTTGTCGGACGATGAAATCAAGCGTATGAAGGCCGAAGCCGAAGCCAATGCAAATGCCGACAAGGCAGCAAAGGAAAGAATCGACAAGATCAACCAGGCCGACTCGATGATATTCCAGACCGAAAAGCAGCTCAAGGAATTGGGCGACAAGATTCCAGCCGACAAGAAGGCTCCTATCGAAACCGCTTTGAACAACCTTAAGGAAGCTCACAAGAGCCAGGATGTTGCCGCTATCGACAAGGCAATGGAAGCCCTCAACAACGCTTTCCACGCTGCATCCGAAGACATGTACAAGAACGCTGGTGCCGGTGCAGGTCAGCAGCAAGCAAACCCCAACATGGGCGGACAGCAACAGCAGTCGTCGGGCAGCTCAAGCAACAACTCAGATGAAGTAACTGACGTAGATTTCGAAGAAGTCAAGTAAGTCATTGAAAATTAAACAAATACAAAAGCGTAACCATTCGGCTACGCTTTTTTTATTTATGTAATTTTGCCATCGGATTCCAAATTTGCATAAAAATTACAACCTAAACCAACTGTTTGTTTAGAACAATCTTGGGCGTTGTAACAGGATTTTCAAAAATGAAATGAGCGTTTTGTGAAACATAAGCAATAACAGAAAGGTGCTGACGGTGAATCGGCACCTTTTTTTGTTGTATTATACACGAAATATTCTAGGATTTAACTGTAGCATTTGGGAATGCCATCAATTCACGTGAAAGAGTTTGCATATCGTTACAATATACAACCTTTATTTTAGAATCAGTCCTTACTCGTGGCATAAATCTACCTTTAGTTACAACGTCAAGCATTTTTGCAACAAAAGGAGAAAGATTAATTATGTCAACCTTAATATCACTATGTGTGATATTGTACAATTCATCGGCTGCCGAACGGGATATGCGTTCAACTCCCTCCATATCAATAAGGTATTCATTATCTACGCTTAATGTATCACGAAACTGCTCCATAACTAGCCGTGTATGGATTGCCTCTCCGGATATGTCTTTCATTTTAATCGACTTCTTCATAATTATGAGATATAATCGTAAATATTAAAATTTTCTGGAACGCACATTGGAATCCTTACTGAAATCATTGTTCCAGACCACTCTACATTTTCAGGAAGGGAAAATATTTGGGATGTCAATCTGTTCTCAATATACAATGCCTTGCCAGATATAATGGAAAATTCTCCCCCCATACCATACACAATCCACTTTGCATTTGATGATATGCCATAACCCCTATTTTCTGTTGCAGGAAGATTTTTGGTAGAATAACCTTCCCTTGCCAAACAAATGGCATCTGTATCTCCATTGTTCAACAAATCAAGATACTTCTGGTGATTGACATAACTTCCAAAAATTCCAATGCCATCATCTGCTATGCATATATCCATAAAGGTTTTAGTGCTGTCAATGTTTACTGACAAAATACCAGTCCTTGCCAAAGAATGTTGCTGAATATTACATACCAACTCATCAAGCATATAAGACAACGGCACACTTATACTTTTATATTCTGCACATGCACATTTCAACTCTTCAAGAATCTTGGATATACAATTAGCTGATTCACAATTTGAAACAGCATTAAAGCATAATAGATTTTGGGGCGTTTCACTTGCACAACCACACTTAGAATTCACCATTTTGTGGATTTCCAGCATAGATGACAACAAATCATCTTCTTCCACAAATTTCACATCGGTAGAAATCAGTGAAAACAGTTTATTATATGTTTGTGCAAGAAACATCTTAACCCTTATGAATTAATTTTCAACTGCAAAGATAATCCATTTTTTGCAAATAGAATTTGTTCTTCAAAAATTGTAGTACATTAAGACAATGGAAAGGTAGCCTTGACAATGTTTGTTTACTCTTCCCAAACTCTTCCCAAACTCTTCCCAAGAGTTGCAAACTGAAAATGAAACCAATGGTGGTCTAACTGGTGGTCTAACTACAAAAGAGATTGTTTACAATCTCATCCTAGAAAACCCTTACATCACAAGAAAAGAACTTACTGAAACGACAGGTAAAACTATGAACGCCATCCAAAAATGCTTGAATAAACTAAAGGCAGAAAACCGCATCCGCCGTGTTGGATCGGCCACTTATGGCGGAAGATGGGAAGTGATAGATAGTGATTCTACGCAAAATGATTCCTAACAACTGGAAACAAGTAATGTTCAAATATCAGAGAAATAACATAAAGGTGCTGATATAGAATCGGCACCTTTTTTTGTTGTATTTTATTTCCACCCCCTACTCTCAATCAGCGATTGTTCTTTATCAACACTTAAAGTTCAGTTTTTTACAACATAAATATTGCATTATCAAAGAAAAAAAAATTATTTTTGCAGTATATCACATAAACACAACAACATAGATTTCTTTGTAAGATAATGCCATATAAATTCATAGATTTATTTGCCGGTTTAGGCGGTTTTCATATAGCTTTAAAAAAGTTAGGATGTGAGTGTGTTTTTGCAAGTGAAATAAAAGAAGATTTGAGAAAACTTTATAAAATCAACTTTCCAGAAACACCCATTATTGAAGGAGATATTACTAAAATAAAACCCGAAGAAATTCCTAATCACGATATTCTATGTGCAGGTTTTCCCTGTCAACCATTTAGTCAGGCAGGCAAAAGACAGGGCTTCAAAGATGATAAAGACCGTGGCAATTTATTTTACTACATTAGGGACATTGTAAAATACCATCGTCCCCAATACATACTGCTTGAAAATGTTGCCAATCTCAAAAATCACGACAACGGGCATACATGGGAAACTATAAAACGCGAACTTGAAAAATTGGATTATGAAGTTGCAGAACCTGCAATTTTGTCTCCTCATCAGTTTGCTATTCCACAACATCGTCGCCGTATTTACATCGTTTGTATAGACAAGAAAAAAGGTTCATTAGATAGATTCCGTTTTCCAAAGCCATTAAAACAAAAATGTAACATAAAAAAGATCATTGAAGAAAACGACACCAATATTATCAAAATAAAAAGTGATACCAGACATCAATTAGAAGTCTGGCAAGAATTTATAAATCAGACAATAGCTCATGGCGATAAGATACCTCGATTCCCAATTTGGGCCATGGAATTTGGAGCAAATTATGATTATGAAAAAGCACCTGCGTTTCAATCCTTAGATGATTTAAACGGGAAAAAGGGAAAACTTGGCATCAAAATAACAGGACAGACCGTTGAGGAGTGCGTAAAACAATTACCAATTTATGCACAAACAGGAAAAAGTATGATTTTCCCTAAATGGAAAATCAGTTATATAAAACAAAACAGAGCGTTCTATGAGAAACACAAAGAATGGCTTAATGAATGGATAAAAAAGATTGTAAAATTTGATAATAGTCATCAAAAACTGGAATGGAACTGCGGCGCAGATGCAAAACCTGATTTGTATAAAAACATTATTCAGTTTCGTGCATCTGGAATACGTGTTAAACTACCTACATATTCGCCAGCTTTAAACTTAGTAGGAACTCAAGTACCGATTCTTCCATGGGTAAAAATCCCTACTATTTGTTTGAATGAAGGAGAACCAAAACAAGGACGATATATGACAGTTAAAGAAGCTGCCAAATTACAAGGAATGCAAGATTTGTCTTTCGGCAACAATGATTTTTCTCTATCAACAACAAGAATATTTGAAGCTCTCGGTAATGCCGTAAATGTAAATATTGTTGAGCGAATTGCCAATAACCTATTTAAGATTAAATAATATGGAGTTGAAATCAGTAAAAATTAATATTGGCTCAAATCTATATAGCCGATTCCCAGATTTACCGAACACTGTACCTCATGTTTTGGCAGAATTCATTGATAATGCCCTACAATCATACTACGACAACAAAGAAGCATTGCTTCGTATCGATAATAATTTCAAACTCATTGTAAAAATTGATATTGAATGGGATGAAGAAACAAACAGAGCGAAAAAAATTGTAATCTGCGATAATGCCGCAGGTATCAATGAGCATAAATATGAAAGTGCATTTATGCCAGCAAAAACGCCAGAAAATAATTCTGGACTTAATGAGTTTGGTATGGGTTTGAAAACTGCCGCTCTATGGCTTGGTGAAACATGGATTGTAAAGACAAAAGCACTTGGAGAAAATGTTGAACGCACTATAACATTCAACCTCAATCAAGTTACTGCTAATGACTTAGAAGAACTACCAATCGAAACTTCGCCAAAAGATGTTTTGGAACATTACACTATAGTAACAATCACAGACCCAACTAACAATTCCCCATCTAGAAGAAATTTAGAAAAAATAAGAACCAATATAGCAAGCATCTATCGCAAATCACTTCGTTCAACCGAAATGCAAATAATTGTGTGTGACGAACAATTAAATTTTGTAGAATATCCCGTATTAGTAGCTCCTCCTGTAACCAACAACAATGCCCTACCTATAATATGGAAGAAAAATGTTAATTTTTCTTTTGGCAAATATAAAGCAACTGGTTTTATCGGCATACTTCGTGATATTGACAGCACAAAAAACGGATTTGTTTTACTTCGTCGTGGTAGAGTGATAGTTGGCGCTGAATATGATGGCAGGTACTTCCCCAAAATGTCGGGGTCAATCGGAACTTTCAAATATAAACGCTTATTTGGCGAACTCGAACTTGAAGGTTTCAATGTAAGTTTTAATAAGAACGATATTCAAGACAAAGATAATCTAGAAGCATTAATGGACGCTCTCCGTGATGAAATACGTACTCCTGATTTCGAAATATTTAAGCAAGCAGAAGATTATCGTGTAAATGAAAACCAAAAAATAATAAAGAAACTCGTCAATAAACATGACAACAAAATAAAAAAGGTTGAGCCTATAACAATTAGTACACAAAAAAAGAAACAAGAAGATTCGCCAACTAAATTAAATGGTCTTCCACATAATGCTTCTGTGACGACACCCCAAGAACCTCCTGAAATTGTTTTAGGTGAAACAACAGATGAATATAGAATTGACGATACAAAATATAAACTAAAAGTAGAATTCATAAATAGTGGCAATGAACTTTTCTGGAGCGATGTTTCTCACAAAGCAGAAGGAGTTATTATATGCAAAATAAACACCGACCACGTGTTTTTCCGTCATTTTGGCAAACCAACAGATTCTGTTATTGCTATTATAAAAACTCTAGCTATTTCAAAATTTGCAGCAAAAATTAGTGGCACAGATACTACTACCAATTTGTTGGATATGTTCAATGATTTTATCAAACAAACCAAAGTATAGAATATGGGAACTATCATAATAAACAACAAGTCGTCACAATCGACAGCAAACCACAAACTACAAACTGTGGAAATGAAAGATTATTTCAACCAGTTTATAGAATCTCAGAAAGAAAAGAAACATGGAATCTCTACAAATGGGGCTACAATATTGAGAGAAGAAACATGTGACATTCTTTCTCATTGT
>JAEEGG010011967.1_pt1 | contig 18800 bp, 13 predicted proteins | sample 9134161 | NCBI WGS metagenome assembly JAEEGG01 (sample SAMN16246543, study PRJNA631951) | gut metagenome | biome: gut microbiome; feature: rumen; material: CR-attached | host: Bos | place: Iran: Karaj | collected 2018-10 | reverse complement strand
CGCAGAATGCACCTCTTAATATGTATGACGAGGTGAATACGCGTTGCAACTTGCCTGCACAGATTGACATCGAGGCCACGGAGGGTGCTGAGTACCGCTTCGTGATGGTGGCCAAGGGTGGCGGTAGTGCCAACAAGACCTATTTCTATCCCATGACGAAGGCTACCATCCAGAACGAGGGTACGTTGATTCCTTTCCTCGTGGAGAAGATGAAGAGCCTGGGAACGGCAGCTTGTCCTCCTTATCATATCGCCTTCGTGATTGGCGGTACGTCTGCTGAGAAGAACCTGCTGACGGTGAAGCTGGCCTCCATCAAATTCTATGACTCGCTGCCCACGACGGGTGACGAGACGGGCCGTGCTTTCCGCGATGTCGACCTCGAAGAGAAACTGCTGAAGGAGGCTCAGAAGATAGGACTGGGTGCCCAGTTTGGCGGTAAGTATCTGGCTCACGATATCCGCGTGGTACGTCTGCCGCGTCATGGTGCTTCGTGCCCCATCGGTATGGGCGTAAGCTGCTCGGCAGATAGAAACATCAAGGCTAAGATCAACCGCGACGGTATCTGGCTGGAGAAGATGGACGCTAACCCCACGGAACTGATTCCTGAGGAGCTGCGCAAGCCCGGTGAGGGTGGAAAGGGTATTGAGATTGACCTGAACGAGGGCATCGATGCCGTGCGCAAGGAGCTGTCGAAGTATCCTGTTTCTACGAGGGTAAACCTGCGTGGTACGATTATTGTGGCCCGCGATATTGCCCACGCTAAGTTGAAGGCTCGTCTGGATGCTGGTGAGGGAATGCCGGAATATTTCAAGAAGTATCCCGTTCTCTATGCTGGTCCTGCCAAGACACCGGAGGGCTATCCCTGTGGTTCGATGGGCCCGACAACGGCCAACCGCATGGACCCCTACGTGGACGAGTTCCAGGACAATGGTGCCAGCCTGGTGATGATAGCCAAGGGCAACCGCAGCGACGTCGTTACCGAGGCCTGCAAGAAGCATGGCGGTTTCTATCTCGGAACCATTGGCGGTGTGGCTGCCGTGCTCTCGCAGTCGAGCATCAAGTCGATTGAGTGTGTGGAATATCCTGAGCTGGGCATGGAGGCCATCTGGAAGATTGAGGTCGAAGACTTCCCCGCCTTTATCCTTGTCGACGATAAAGGTAACGACTTCTTCAAGACCTTGAAACCTTGGACACCATGCAAGGGATAAAAGCGCTGTTATTTTGCATCCTCGCCCTTTTGCCGTTAGCGGTAGGGGCGCAAGACTATGAGATCGTGAAGGGCGGCTGTACCCCGCAGGTTAGCGGGGAGTCAGCCGTTACCCGCGGTGTCCCCGCTCGTCTTCCCCAACCCCAGAAGAAGTGGGATGCCAGCAAGATATACAAGCAGATGGTGATTCTGGTGGAGTTCTCCGACACCACTTTCTCTGGGGAGAATCCACAGGAGCGCTATGACCGGATGTTCAACGAGCGCGGCTACAACGAAGGAGTAGGTGCCGGGTGTGTGGCCGACTATTTCCGTGAGCAGTCGAGTGGACTCTTCAACCTGGAGTTCGATGTCTACGGTCCTGTGGCAGTCTCCCACAAGGCTCAGCCCTACGACAATCCGAACGCTAACACGAAGAACATGGGTGCTGAGCAGTTCCGCCAGGCCACCCAAAAGGTGTTCGCCAACAATCCTGAAGTTGACTACGGCCAGTACGACTGGGACGGTAACGGCTCCATCGACCAGATTATTTTCGTCTATGCCTGCCTGGCGGGTAACCAGGGTAAGGGGTCGTTTGGCTATATATGGCCTAATTCCGACTACTTTGTGTCGCTGCGTTCTCCCGACGGCCATAGTGCTTCCCACTATTCTGCCAGCGGTGAGCTGTGGAAAAACAGAAATGGAAGCACTTTCGGCATCGGAACGATTATCCATGAGTTCTCTCATTGCTTAGGACTTCCTGACATCTACCCCACGAAGGGAGATGCCGCTTATTCTGTATGCGATGAGTGGGACCTGATGGACGGCGGCAACTATTCCAACGAGGGATGGTGCCCGCCCAACTACACGGCACAGGAGAAAATGCTGTTGGGATGGCTGACACCCATCGAACTGACGGAACCCACAACCATCACGGGTATGAAGCCCGTTTCCGAAGGCGGTGACATCTACATCATCAAGAACACCGAATCGGAGTACTTCCTGCTGGAAAACCGCCAGTGGACGGGGTGGGACGCTGCTGCTCCCGGAAAAGGACTGCTGATATCGCATGTCGACTACTCGGAGTCGGCATGGTCGAATAATAGTGTTAACGTCGAAAAAGGACATTTCCGCTATGACTTCGTGCATGCCGACAGACTGGACTATGAACAGTGGAACCTCATACAGAAGCGCAACGATAACCAATGGACGGAAAAGCCCATGCTGCACAACAAGCACCTCAGTACAACGCCTTATCCCTGGAGCACTGATTCCACCGCGTTTGTCAACGACCGGCTGACAGATGACTCCACCCCTGCCGCCACCACCTTTCAGGTCAATAAGCAGGGAGAGAAATTCCTGTCGAAAGCCATTACCAATATCCGCGTGACTGACGACGGGCTGATTTCGTTCGACTTCATGGGTGGTGACCCCAATGCCATCCGCGAGGCAGGCAGCCGTCAAACTGCCGTTGGCCAAGGCTTCTATTACGACCTGCAGGGCCGCCGTATCCACGGAAAACCGGGACGCGGACTGTATATCAGAGAAGGAAAGAAAGTAATATTCAAATAACAACAACAAACCAATTTTATTACTATGAGAGTTATTATTGAACCGAATTATGATTTGATGTCCCAGTGGGCAGCCAATCATGTGGTGGAGCGCATCAATGCTGCTAATCCAACCCCCGAGAAACCATTTGTGCTGGGCTTGCCTACAGGCTCGTCGCCCATCGGTATGTACTGCGCACTGGTAAAGGCTTACCAAGAGGGCAAGGTATCGTTCAAGAATGTGGTCACCTTCAATATGGATGAGTATGTCGGACTGCCCGTCAACCATCCCGAGAGCTACCATTCCTTTATGTTTACCAACCTCTTCAACCATATCGACTGCCCCAAGGAGAATATCCATATCCTCAATGGTAATGCGCCCGACCTGGTAGCTGAGTGTGAGGCATACGAGAAGGAAATCGAGAAGTTCGGAGGTATCGACTTGTTCCTCGGCGGCATTGGTCCCGATGGCCATATTGCCTTCAACGAGCCGGGTTCTTCACTGGGAAGCCGTACCCGTCAGAAGACGCTGACCACCGACACCATCATTGCCAACAGCCGTTTCTTCGAGGGCGATATCAATAAGGTACCCAAGACGGCGCTCACTGTTGGCGTAGGCACCGTTATGGCTGCCCGCGAGGTAATGATTTTGGTCAACGGCCACGCCAAGTGTCGCGCTTTGCAGGCTGCCGTTGAGGGAAGTGTCAACCACATGTGGACCATCTCGGCCCTGCAGATGCACCAGCATGGTATCATTGTCTGCGACGATGCTGCCTGCGACGAACTCAAGGTAGGTACTTATCGCTATTTCAAGGATATCGAGAAGCAGAACTTGCTCTAATGAAACATTTGCTGATTCCTATAGTTTCCTTGACGCTGTGCTTGACGGCCAGCGCCAAGGATTTTTTTGTGAATACCCCGAAGACCACGCTGATGCTGGCTGTCGATGAGGGGCAGGTACCGCGTATTCAATACTACGGCTCGCTGCTGAGGCCCGAACAGGCTCATGAGGTGTACGACGCCACTGGCATGAATATCGACGCATACCCCGCTTTCGGGCGCAATAGCTTCGATGAGACGGCGCTGAGTGTTACCCATGCCGATGGCAACATGTCGACCGAACTGGTGGTGACTGGCTGTCAGCAGCAGGGCGACCAGACGATTATCACGCTGAAAGACAAGAAGTACGACTTCTTCGTCGACCTCTATTACAAGGCCAATGACCAGAGCGACGTGATTGAGACCTGGACGGTGATTCGCAACCGTGAGAAGAAACCCATTAAGCTGGAGCAGTATGCCAGCGGCGTCATGGCGTGGCGCAGCAATATCCAGTCGTCATTGCTCAACGAACACGCTGCCTGGCTTACCCATTTCCACGGCAGTTGGGGACAAGAGGCATCCATGACCGAAGAGCCCCTTACGGCTGGTCTCAAGGTGATTGTCAACCACGACGGTGTGCGTAATGCTATGGACGACCGTGCCGAGGTGATGATTTCGCTTGACGGACGTCCGCAGGAGAACAGCGGGCGCGTCATTGGTGCCGCACTCTGCTGGACGGGCAACTATAAGCTTCGCATTGAGACAAGGGGCAAGTACCGTCAGACGCTGCTTGCCGGAATCGACGACCTGCACACCGCCTACACGCTGAAGTCCGGGGAATCGTTCCAGACTCCTGTGCTGGCAATGACCTACAGCGAAGAGGGTAAGGGCGGTGTGAGCCGCGCCTTCCATCGCTGGGGGCACAACGGCCAGCTGCACAACGGTCAGGCGCTTCGCGAGATTCTGCTCAATTCCTGGGAGGGCGTCTATATGGACGTCAACCAAGAGGTTTGCGAGCAGATGATGGACGGCATCAAGGAACTGGGTGGCGAGCTCTTTGTGGTCGACGACGGATGGTTCGGACGCAAATACCGCCGTACTGACGACACTAAGGCCCTTGGCGACTGGATGACCGACACCCAGAAACTGCCCAAGGGTGTGCCGGCTCTGCTGAAGGCTGCCGAAGACCGCGGACTGAAGTTCGGCATCTGGATAGAGCCCGAAATGACCAACAGCGCCAGCGAGCTCTTCGAGGCCCATCCCGACTGGGTAGTGGCTCATCCTACACGCGAGCTGTCGAAGGGTAGGGGAGGCACCCAGCTCGTGCTCGACCTCTCGAACCCCAAGGTGCAGGACTTCGTGGTCAGCATCGTCGACAACCTGGTAAAGGAAAATCCCACCTTGCATTATATCAAGTGGGACTGCAACATGTCGATGCATAATTTCGGTAGCAGCTACCTTACTGCCGACCGTCAGAGCCACCTCTTCGTCGACTATCATCTCGGACTGCGTGCCGCCCTGGAACGCATACGCAAGGCCCATCCCGACCTCGTCATCCAGCTCTGCTCAAGCGGCGGCGGTCGTGTGAACTGGGGTGCTTTGCCTTACTTCGACGAGTTCTGGGTATCCGACGATACCGACGCCCAGCAGCGGCTCTTTATCCAATGGGGCACCAGCCACTTTTTCCCGCCCATGGCTATGGCGCAGCATGTCAGCGCTTCGCCCAATCACCAGACGGGACGAGTCATCCCCCTGAAGTTCCGCTTCGACGTAGCCATGACAGGGCGACTGGGAATGGAGATGAAGCCCAGCGACCTCAACGAACAGGAACGTGAGTATGCCAAGCGGGCGGTGGCTTTCTATAAGGAGATACGCCCCATCATCCAGCTGGGCAATCTCTATCGCCTCATCTCTCCCTACGAAGGCAATGGCTTCTGTAGCGAGCTGTTTGTCAACGACGACAAGTCTGAGGCCGTCTTCTTCTGCTATAAATTCGAGAATTACATCGGACTGGAAACGCCCCGCTGGCACATGGCAGGCCTTGACCCCAACGCCACCTATCGCCTCAGTGAGTTTGAGTGCACCGAGCGCAGCCACAGGTTCGAGGGCAAGACCTTTAGCGGCAAGTTCCTCATGGAAATGGGAATCGAAGCCCCCCTCAGCCGCCAGTTCGCCAGTCGCGTCATCCGCCTGAAGAAGATGTAGGTAATCATAAAAATCACTTTTCATGTAGAACGACCCACTTTTTGTATAAAGACATTATGGTTTCTTGACTGCACGCACCTGTAAGCCGTAGTTACGCTCTCCTACGCCATACGAATTGATACCTACGCCATGGGTACCTACGGATACAGCTATTGCCGCTTGTTTGGGCAAAACGATACTTACGTCTGCACTCCATAAATAGAGGCTGGCAGTTGAATTCAGCTGCGTATTGTTCTTGTATCCACCACCGATTGGGAAAATGACGGAATTACCATTGGGACCTGTAAATTCAACACACTCCACCTCGTTGATGGTAACCTTGGCTATTGTGCAATTATTCTCCAACTCAGTAAATTGTTCTTGGGTGGGAATCATCCACGACTCGCCCCACGTCTGGGTGGCAACGTCATATTTGGTTCCAGCAATACTGCCCTTCACTTGCAATATCGTCGAGCCCGAATTATCTGTCCGTAAAATCCATTCTGCTACAAGAGGGTCTGCACCTTTGTAGCATTCAGCGGATTTACACAAATAGTTGTCCCATGAGTAAGTGACCTTCTCTTCTGTCTCTCCGTAAGCGTAATAGCCTCCCGCTGTCTCTGGAGCTGTAGCTCCTACGTTGTGACTGGCCCAAAGGGTGCCGCTGGGCAATCCCAAGTCTACGGCTTTGGCCTCTACGGGCACAGGTTTCGCGTCGCCATAGTACATGATGATGCTGTCTACTGCGACGTAAGGGAGTTTTTCTTGCGTCCCGTTGCTCTTATAGATGATGATGCCTTGTGCCATACTGCTGATGGTCACGGTTGCCAGCAGCAATGCAAGTATAGTTCTTATCGTTTTCATTTCTTGATGATTTTATAGGTGATACTTTCATTTTTTACAATGTGAATGCCTCGGGGAAGACCATCGAGAGGTATCATGAGGCTGCCGTCCTGTCCACAGCGATAGCTACCGCTAACATGCCCACTGACGGTATAGAGCATTACAGCGCTATTGGGCGATAAGCCGGAAAGAAAGATGGCATTGCCGTCATAACTCATTACACCGTCGCTCATAACCTGCTCAATGCCGGTTGGCTCAGAGCCGTCATTCTCCAGCGTGAATTTGGTTACGTCGACGTTGTCATACGTCACATCTACTACGGCACTCTTCACAACAAACTGATCGCCTTCAAACCTCACGTTGATATGTTCGCTCAACTTGATGTTGCTGCGCTCACCGTTGGTAAACCAGATGGTTAAGACGTTTGGAATACCCTTTACCGTCACCTCACAGAAGTCTGTCAAGGCAGTGCCGTCGATAGTGGCTGTAATCTTCGTCTTGCCGGGTTGCAAAGCCTTCACGATGCCAGAGCTGACAGTGGCGACGCTCTCGTCTGAGGAAACCCAGCTTAGCCTATAGTTGGCATAAGAGGGCGTAACCGTGTAAGGTATCTTCCAGGTGTCTTTAACATAGACTGTTTTTTTCGAGAAGTCGTCGCTGATGTCAAACGACGTCGGTGTCCGGTCTACATCCCTCACAGTAACCGTACAGGAAGCGCTCAAGCCATTGTCCGTAGTAACGGTAATAGTGGCTGTTCCTGGTTGGTTTCCAGTCACTTTACCATTCTGGCTGACGCTGGCTATCGAGGTGTTGCTCGATTTCCATGTCAGCGTAGGGTTAGCCTCATCAGGCTGCAGCGTGGGACTTAGAGTCGTTGAAGAATATACTTCAACCCCACGCTCTTTGGGCAAGGATATCGACGTGGCCGGAACAGGCTCTGTTACTGTTACAAAGCAATCCTCATCAAATCCCATGTTCTGCGAAATAGTAATGGTGGCCGAACCCGTACCAACGGCTGTCACTTCTCCGCTGCTATTCACCGTTGCCACTTTGTTGTTGTTGGACGTGAATCTCAGCGTTGCCCCCTTGGAAGGCGAGAGAGAATAATTGATATATTGCTTTTGGCCAACCTTCATGGTCATGTATTTGTTTGCCACATTAATATCAACCGAAAGGCAATTTATCGTGTATGTTTTGTTGACATGGCTGGTCAGGACTCTGTCACCCGACTTCCATTCGTATTCTAGACTACAATAGACGCTTTTTGTCCCCTCAAAGTAAGAAGTGATTCTAACACGTACTCCCAATGAAGTCTCATAGCCAGACAGTCCATCCTGGTTCATGCCCGTCCAAGTCACCCTTCTGATTTTTGTGGCATTGTAGGGTAATGATGGCTTATACAGTTCAAATTCATCTCCCACATAACCACTCTCGGCGAAAGCGCTTAGGGGAAACAAAAATGCACATATACAGCACAATATCATCAGTAGAAATTTTCTCATAGTATAAATGCAGATTAATAGGCGGAACCGTTCGATGCTTCTTTCAAACAGGCACACAAACCTATAAGTTAATAATTAGTCTTGATTAGTCTCAGTGGGCATGCTGAGCTGAGTCTCAGTAGTTAAGCCGAAAAATTCGATTGTTTAGCATTACTTCATAGGCATTCTTTCTTTGGTTACACTTCTGTTTCTATGCTGCAAATATAGCGAATTTTTCGTTAACTTCCAAATTATTCAAGGTATTTCTTACTTGTTGCCTCCGATGCGCGTGATCTTATGAAAAAAGGCATCCTCGAGGATGCCTTTTCTTCATGTTATTGCGCCGGTTTCTTCATGTTATTTCGCCGGGATGGGCAGCCACATACGCTGAGGGCTGAAACTCCAGGTACGCCAAGTGTGCCAGTCGTCTGGATTATTCTCTATACCTACACCAATCGGATAGTTACAGTCCATGTGGGCCTGTATGAAGTCCAGACGCCGGAGGTCAGCGCACAGGTTCCACTCACAGTTGAACTCCTTTCGTTTCTCCTGTCCCAAAGCGACCTGCCAAGGTTCAGCCTTGCCTTCAAATGGGAGGCAGAGGGTCTCAGGTGTACCTGTGAGGTTAATCTTCAAGCCTTCCTTGGTCATGCGGGTATAGTAGCTCTTGGCATCCTCAGGAGCCTGACCACCGAAGGCACGTGTTCTGATTTTGTCGATGATGGCCCAAGCCTCTGCATCATCACCACCATTCAGACGGAACAGACATTCAGCGTAGTCCATCAGCACACCTGCATATCGTTTGAAGTAAATGTGTACAGGACAATATATTGAACCAGCCCAGTTGGCAGCTTTCAGACGCCAATGTTTCAATGTCCATACAGCAGGAGCAATCTCACCGGTATTAAACTTAAAAGTATTCCAGTTGATGGTCTCGCCAAGGAATGGATTCTTGCCGTAGCCGTCACCACGATACTCCAGAGGCAGATTCTGTACAGCCGCTGTACATAGCGAGGCATCGCGACGCAAGTCACCCTGTTCGAAGAGGAAATAGAGCTCCCAGGAGAAGTATAGTGATCCCCATCCGCCATTCATGGGGCAGGCAGCATAGAACTGCATCATCTGCCAGTCTTTTCTTGACCATGGATTTGTAACATTCGTATTCATCTCGTTGGCAAACTGCCAGACTGCCTCATTCGGCCATGCTTCGTCTAGTCCCCACATGGAGACGTATGAGCTTGATAGAGAATACTGATTGCTGTCGATGACTTGTTTAAGCACTTCCCGAGCGGCGGCAATACAGTTTTTGTCGTCCTGTCCATAGGCACGTTGACGATAGGCTTTCCAAAGATAGGCCTCGCCAAGATAGGATAGCGCCATTCCTTTGGTGAAGCGTCCGTATTGTCCGTCACGTGGTTGCCAATTCAATAGGGCGGCAGCCTTTGTCAAGTCTTCGATGATAAAGTCCAGCACCTCTATGTCGGAGCTGACAGTCTGATTGCCTGGCAGAGGCACATTTCCCCAATTCTCCACCAAATACATATAGATAAAGTCGCGCATCGCACGAGCCTCGCCTTCCAAAACTGTCAATGTCGTGATTCCGCTATAGTCCAGATCCACCAGCAACGTATTGGCGCAATCGATGATACCCAAGGCAGTATCATAGGAATTTTTTACATCTGCACTTCGCGTACTTACTGACTGTGTGTTCCAGTCATGATCCCATCCTGTGGCCTGAGCATCGAGCGAGGGTAGTAATCCTGGCATCCACATACCTTTGTAGAACAAATCGCTTGAGCCCGAGATTGTGCTCGATTTTCCGTTTCCCGCAGCCACATACTGATCATAGAGTGCAACTGCCTCCGTATACAACTCCTGTTCATTAAGCTTAGGTCGAACGATGTCAAGGCCTTCAACCAAGATACCCGTATCTCCTTCATCCAAGCCCATGACACCCATTGACTTGTCACCAATCAGTGTGATAACACCACGATAGAAGTCCTCATTCTCCAGTACCTTGTCGGCCTGCGCATTGCTATAGCTTGAACCATCCTCCTTCAGATAGGCCTTCAGGGCCCGGTAGGTAATGTTGAATAGTTCCGTGACTTTTTCTTTTGCCGACAAATCAGCTTTGGCCATGATTTCAAAGAATCTCGCATAATACATAACCGTATTGGTCTTGCTAGAATCATTAGGGTCAGACTCTGTGAAAGAGGATTTATTTACAAGGTAGACGTAGAAGTCGTTAAAGAACTTATCCTGCTGTTCTGCATCAGTAGTTCCCATGATGTCAGCCACCACCATCGACATATAGGCGCGTGCAATGTTATAGACTCTCATGTTCTCCTTCGTCTTTGGCCCCATTACCAGCATGGCGTCATCATTTGAGCCTAATGACAAGGTTACACCGCTCAATTTGCTTTCGGTGTAGGTATTGCCCTCATTACTCTTGTTGGCGTCGCTCTTACCCGTGATAAATTTTTTGATATCATCCCAAGTGGTGTTAGTGTCTACGAACTGTCCCATGCGCACTGGTGGTAAAATTGACATTCCGTCGGCAGGAACGCTGTAGACAAAACTTCCGTCAGATAACTTCTTGCCTACAACAATCTCACTATACGATAGGCGGTTGTTGTTCCAGACATCAAAGGTGCCCTTGTAGCCGTCAATATTGAATACTGTTCCTAAAGCATTGGTTCTTTGCACATTGGCCTTTTCAATATTCGTCAGCATCATACTGATACCGTCTTGGCTTACCTTCTTTCCAACATTACCCGCCGCCATACGTGCCATCATTGGTCCATTGGCTGTTCTTCTGGCCATATTAGCCTGGCTCAGTCCGCTGAGGCGTGCTATTTCCGAGGCGGCAACATCGTATGCTCCGCTAATGTCGTCCATATTCAGGTAGCCGTTGCTGACGATACTTTTGTCGATGGCCTTAGCCAAGGCTTCCGTCTCTGGCAGTTCTGCGATCAGGGTCTTGATGCGATTCATCACCTCATCGCTCATACCTTGGAAGATGCTGGTAAACATCGGCATCAACAGCGACACTGCCGTCTCCTTGGCATTCAGCGCTGCAGAACACATCTGATTGCCTGATTCCATGGTGACGTAGCTGCGATACACCACCTTACCCTCATTGTTATAGGCAGTAATGTTGTTCGACGTAGTCTGGAAGTTTCCGTTCTCGTCGACCTTCACCTCGTTTTCACCGCCAATCACCGTCAGGTCACTGACTTTCACAATCGACTCCTCTGGAAGGGCTATCTTTCCTTCGTTAGTGTTATCTGTCACAAAACGGGAGATATAGTTCACTCGGTTAATGGCAATCTGGTTCACCAGATACGACTGACCGTCCTTATCCACCTTCAGCAAATCGCTCGTAGCCGTTTCTTGGGCACCCTCGTTGTTCTGGTAGTTAATCACAAACTGAGCCTGGGCACCAGTGGCCATCCCCGCCCATAGCAGAGTAGCCAACATGATATGCTTGTAGAACTTTTTCATAGCTATCATCTCCTATTTTTTGATAAACTTAAAGGTTTGCTTGCCCACGCGTACCATATAAGTACCTTGTGGCAGGCTCGATACATTGATCACAGTCTGGCCGTTCTGTGCCACTCCCTTTGCTACAGCGACACCTGCAGCGGAGTACACTGTGGCCTCGCCCTGTGAGCCAAGGATGGTCAGCTGACGGTCCACAGCATGACTCAGCAGCTGAGTCCCACCTTGTGCGTCCAGAGGCTTGATAGCGTTAGCACCCTGTTGAAATTCAAACGTCACCTTCTTCACCTTTGCAGCGAGTATGGTGCCGCTGTTGCTCAGCACGTCAAAAGTCTCGGCATCGTCAGTCAGTACGAAACTGCCCACGCCCTCCATCTCCAATTTTGTACCGTCGTTGGTCACTAACAGCCATTTGTCGCCTTCAGCCTTTGCAGCCTGCGATCCCAGTAGCCACATCCCGATAAGAAGTGCCAGAATCCTTCCGGTCATCCTTCCTGCATCTAGTTTTTTCATCTTTTTCATAGTTTTATTGAAAGTTACACTTCTGTTTCTATGCTGCAAATATAGCGTATTTTTCGTTAACTTCCAAATTATTCAAGCTATTTCTTACTCGTTGTCAGTTTAGTCCGGGTAAACCGGCAGTTTAGTCGGAGCAAACTCCCAGTTTAGTCCGGGTAAAGTCGAAGTGCTGTCGGAGGGGAGTTTCTGGGCATTTTCTTACACCTGACAGTCTGACAGTTTGTTTTTGCACCTCGGTGGGTGAGGTAAGCGGAGAGAAGAAGCACTTCGCTAAAGCGCTCGACCACTGGTCGCTTGCTACCGAAGAGACGCAAGAATAAGGAATAAGGAATAAAGAAGAAAGAATGAATAAGGAATAAACAATAAAGAATGAATAAGGAATAAAGACAATATTTCATTTGTTGTTTACTTTGTTACCCCATTGAATTGATGTATTTTTCAACTGTCAGACTGTCAGGTGTAAGATTGCGTCGAAAAGTTTGTGAATTTCAAAGGAAAGTCGTATCTTTGCAGGCACAGAATAAAAAAGGAAAATATGGAAAGTCAATTATTAAAGCTTGATGCCCCGTATAACATCATATGTGGCACAAATGGTGAATTTGCCCTGCACATTGCCACGCTGATAATGATAAAGGAAAACAAAGACGGCGCACTGTCTGTCGTCAGCTATCCAGTGGTCAGTGTAAACGGAGAGATTGGTGGCTCGTTTATAGGTTCTGGAAAGGGAAACGCAGACGGACAGGTGTGGATGCATACCAGTCTGGAGGACTGCTACGTGGTTTGTCCGCAAAACGACCAGACTGTGTCTATCGGAGAGCTGAAAAAAGTAATGAAGTACTATGCCAAGCTGAATATGCTTGAAATGCCTGTAAGGATCGCCAGCTCCTTCAGCTGGGCTATGACAAAGTTTGGATGTAAGATTAAGACAGATAAGGACTATGAGGTGTGTCTGAAGTTTGAAGAAGATAACGATGGGAAGTCGTGCATGGTGTCTGCCGATGACCCTAGTCCGTTCTATTTCTATGAGTACTTTGACAACGAACCGCCCTTTGACCAATTTGTGCCAACCAATTCACAAGCTATCAAATATATGGCTGAGTTGCGAGACACATATTTGCGAACATTTCGCTATGAGGGTTTGTGCAGCATTAAGTTTACCACGAAGAACAAGGCTTACCAGTGGTTTGTCGATCAGTTGAACGCCACTAAGGCTGATGGAGAATAAGTACGACCCGATAACACTCTCCGAGGCCAATTGGTGGGCAAACAGAGCCATGAAGGTGTGCCGTCAGGAGGCAGAGTACATGCAGCGTTTTCTGCTTTCCCGCGCTGCAGAGGTCGGTGTGTCTTCCCCTGAAGTGACTGCTGTTATTAACGGTATGCTCGACCCGTTTGTTGAGGAGGAACGGCAGATGATGCGCGAGCTGATGGCTGAGAACCTGCGTCGCAAGGGTATTCTGGAGATGGAGAAGATAGAAGCCGATGACGACCAGATAGTGCAGGCCTTGAAATGGACGCTGCCTCACTTCAAGAGCAACTTCGATTGGGGTGGTCCCTACCGAATACTGGTGGACTGCTGTGACTTTCCACCGGCCATAGTCGACTTCGTGAGAAAAATGGCGAGTATGGGCATATACCCTAAAGACAACAAACCCGAAGACATCAACCGCTCTATGCCCCCCTCCATCACAGGCGACGAATGGTGCGGCCATCCGTTCAGCTATCAGGCTGTCCAAAAGGGTATCAAGGCAGACTGGCCTAAGGATTATCAGGGCTGGATGAACAGCGACAGGAAAGACCGCGACTTCATTGACCGCCGCAAATGTGCCGCCACCTTCAAGGCTAATCTCATCAAAGCCGTCAATCAGCAAAACACTACGAAAGTGTACTAACGGAGTACACTTTTATTTTTTACCCTACTATTACTATACGGAAAACCTGATATACGTAGCCTCCGACTATACCTATTTATATTCTTAGTACCTTTGTGTCATAATTCATTTTAAACTTTTAAATTATGATACAGCAAAACGTTAGCGCCCCCGTCGAGGGCCTCGTTTTCGACAACATCGAGAGTGTTAACGCTGTTGACCGCAACAGCACAGTAACTAACCCCGCCACAGCCGAGGCTACCCAACAGCCCGTGTTTGCTGTCACCAAGGGCACCATTGGCACCGCCACCCCCTGGACAGGCAGTCAGATTGCCGAGCAACTGGCCAGCCCTGAGCATCGCGCAATTATAGAAGAGGTACGCGCGGAGCATGACGAGCAGAAGCAGAAGGCGCTGAAGGAGAAGAAGAAGTTCGAGATCATCGGCATCTGCCCTCACTTCAAGCGTTTCCGCAACGACCACCGCGCTGCCGACGATGCGCTGCCTGAGGAGGCTACCTACAAGACCTGCGTTGACGTCGACAAACGCGAGTTTGGCCAACAGGCCATCGACGGCGCGCTGCGCCTGAACCAGGAGCCCGGCATGTGGCACGACAAGGTGATCTACATTGAGCATTCGCTTCGTGCTGGAGGCAAGTGTCACATCTGGCTAATCCAACCCGTGGGCTTGACAGCCATTGCGACGCAGGAGGCATTCTGCAAGGCGCTGGGCATTCCCTGCGACGACTCGGTGCAGCAGAAGCAGTCGTTCATCCTCATGACCGGCGATGCCGTTTACCAGTCGCCCCTCTGGCTCGAACCCCTATCTCAAGACCAGATTGAAGCCCGCCAAACGGCCTTCAAGTTGCAAGGACTAAGCATCGATGGTTGGGACAAGGCCGACGGCACGGTTGCCAAGACCACTACAGCCACCGACGACACACCTGTAGCCTTGCCCGCCGACAGCGACATAGCCGCCCCCACCGACCGTACGGACTATATCTTCGAGGCCTTCTACCGCCAGACCGGTCTTGACCCATCGTCCATCAGCACCGACGGCAAGTGCCACAACTCACTGAAGAGCTTGCTGAGCACAGGTGTTGTACAGCTGCTCACCGTGAGCGAGATGCAAGGCCAGCTGCGCAAGCGCACCCCCGACTACTGGTCATGCAAGGACTGTCAGAACCTGATTCGCGACTTCTACTCGAAGTACAACGACCCCTCACGCGCACTCACGCAGTTCCAGCGTCACGTATTAGCTGTCAGCGAGCGCATGGGCACGACTAGCGACGTAGCTGTCGATTTCAAGACCAGCCAGCAGCCCACCTGCGACGAACTGACCCTGAGCGAAATCTACGCCAGCCCAGAGCCCCCGCGCATGAACTTCAAGCAGATGCCTCGCCTGCTGAAGGCCGTCACATCGCGTACACCCGACAATAACAAGGAGTGTGTGTCGCAAACCATTTTCCCCTCACTACAGGCTCACCCCGTAGGCTTCTCGGCCCGCTACATCGACAACCGTTACCGCGAACTGCGCAATGGATGCGTAGCAGTAGCCGAAACGGGTATCGGCAAAGGCTGTGTCGACCTGCCTATCAAGCACGTCATGGCCGACATCGAAGCGGTGACAGCAAATGAGCGCAAGTTGGAAGAGGAATATCATCAGAAGTACAACACCCTCAACAACAACATCGACAAACCCAAACGCAGCAAGTTCCGCATAAGAAACCTTATGGCCAATCTCACCAGCGCTGCTCTGATAAGACGTACCGCCGACAACGATGGTGCACCGTTGTACTGCAAGATGAACGAAATCGAGCAGTGGGACAAGGTGGAGAACGCTTCAGGCGCCAAGAACTCGTTCACCATCATGAAGCTCAACGACGATGAGGGCAACCAGTTTGGTGCAGAACGTGCTGGAACTCAGTCGGTAACGGCCTCCACATCGCTCTTCTTGAACTGGAACGCATCGACCACGCCCTCAAAGCTTATTCGCTACCTGCGCAATGTAGTGACCGACGGACCCATATCGCGCCTCACACTGGCCACTATTCCAGACCCTGGCATTGGCGCCGAGTGCCCCGTTTTTGGGGACTATGACCAACGCTACGACGAAGTCCTCAAACCCTTCATCAGCAACCTCTGTGCCGCCACAGGCAAGATAGACTGCCGCCAGGCACGTCAGATGGTCAAGGAACTTAAGGCCGAGTGCGACGATTTTGCTATAGCCTCGGGCGACCGTGTGTTCGACAACCTCACCCATCGCGCCTTGGTTCATGTCTTCCGCAAAGCCATCTGCATCTATGCGGCCAATGGCATGAAGTGGGAGGCAAATATCAAGCCCTTCTGCCGCTGGTCGCTTCACTACGACCTCTGGCTGAAGCTCCATTACTTTGGAGACTACATCCGCAAGGCCGACGAGGACACCCCGGTATCAAAGTTCGGGCCCCGCAACATGCTTGAACTGCTGCCCGACGTGTTCACCAAGTCCGACCTCTCCAACGTCCGCTTCCTTCATGGTAAGAATCGCGAAGGCACAGACAATCAGCTCTACCAGTGGGTTCACCGCGGCCTCGTCTTACACCTGACAGCTGACAGTTATCAAAAAGCACCCAAGAAGTAAGCAAACCTTATAGAAAAGCAGAGTAGGAAGAATCCATTTCGTTTTCTTCCTACTCGTACTTTTCTATTTTATTGCCACCTTCACGCTCTTGTCGCCAATCTTCACGATACCGATGTCGCCATTGCGAAGCGAGGTGTTGATGGTTGTAGCCCCCTCGCCGCTGACGTTGGCAGAACCCACTAATTTGCCGGAAGTATCATAAACGCTGATGGCTGTTCCGGCCTCTGCCCCTTCAATGGTAAACGTGTTGTTGCTGCTCTGTATCAATACCGCCCTCGCTTGTATGTTAGCCACATTGTTCGCAATACCTTCGGTCTGTGGTGTAGCATCTATCCAGCAGAGCGTGGCTGTAGCTATCTCCGAATCTTTATAACCTTTCTTCGATGCATACACGTTGATAGTGTATGTGGCTGTGAGGGGAATCGTAGCAGTATAGTGCTTTTTGATGTCGGTATCTGTTATGTCCGTCACAAAGGTTACCCCATCCGTAGCACATTCGAATGAAAGTTTTCCATCCTTATAAATGATTGTTGGGGTAGCGCATCTCTCTGCATCGTCAGGCGTGTCACTCTTTAATGGTAGAATCTGCTTAAAACCGCTCCAAGGAGCAGAGCTTTTGTATGCTTCAACCGAACTTGCGGGAACATAGAGTGTGGCATATTCGATAAAGGAATTGGCAAAGACCGTACGATCAGTCTTTGGTACATTCTCTGCATAGCATATCACCTCGTCCAGTTTCTGTATGTCGGTGAAGGCATTCTCTTTTATTTCCGACACGGACTTGCCAATTGTCAATTGGGTTATTTGTCTACAACTAGCAAAGGCGCCTGCTCCTATCGTTTCAATGTGATCGCCTAACACGACATATTTTAATTGTGGAACAGAATTGAAAAGAGACGACGGCGGATTCTTACAATCAATACTGATACTTTCTAGATTACTACAATCTTGAAAAGGAACATTCTGAGAAGGCGTTATCACCAATTTTTTCCACAGAACTGGGTATGGTGATGCTTGTTAGATTGCTACAACCAGAGAATGCCTGAAATCCAATATCGGTTACAGAGTTGGGTATGGCGATGTTTGTTAACCCAGTACATTCTTGAAAGGCTAAGCTATCAATTCTCTGAATTGAAACAGGCAGATGGATTTCTTTCATATCAATACAATTCCAAAACGCATATGCCCCAATTCTTGTTACAGGATATGTTTTTCCTCTGTAATCTACAGTTTTAGGTATAGTAACGCTATCTTTGTAAGCACTTCTATTAATACCTCTGTACATGTAGGTTACCGTCGCCTCTGTATCCGAGAAATTGTAATAAACACCATTTACTTTAGCATCATAAGCGTAATTATTGATACTTAGCATGCATACAAAAAATGCGAGACATAATCTGAGGTTTTGTTTCTTCATAATTTTAGTTGTTTTAGGTTATCATTTCGTTTTAGATTAGCACAAATAAAAAACGTGAACCATCTACTTTACTCTTGATTGATTTCTTCCAATTCCCCAATTGTCCGAAACAAGAATCAAAGCGGACGCTTCAACGTATATGTCTGTCTTTCGTTGTTATGTCACCATACGCACTTGGTTTTAGGGTTATACAATTATTCTTCATTCTCCGCTTGCAATATGCCGAGGAATTCTTTCAGCTTCAACACCAATAGCTGAGGGAAGTCGATAGTCTTCAATACGTCAAAATGGCTGTCGTCAGAAACTTTCTTCTTCCGTCAGACATGATAAGGCGTCCTAAGGTGCTCCTTCAACGTCTCTTCAATCTTCTCATGGCTCCATTTGCCTTCATCCCACAGCCGATCCATCTCCTCGTCGATTTTCCTGGCGTAATACTTACACACAAGATCGTTCAACTCGCGAACTTCTTCCTCGGTGGTGAAATGCGAAAGCAAACGGAGAAAATCCATTTGTGCCTGATTTAGCCCTACATTCTGTACCATCTTGATAATGTATTATTTCGTCTCGCCTGCAAATATACGAACTATTTCCGAAACTGCAAAATAATTATTCACATTCTTGCTCATTTCTTTTAATTTCTTCGTTCCGATTTCTTTTGAAAATATAGCGAAAATTTCTTTCAAAATGTTTGGTAGTTTCGGATATTTTTTGTAACTTTGTAAGCGTAAATAAGGGGATAAGAAAAGCGCGCAAAAAGACCCACAGCCCTATATTTATGGGGCTAAGAGAAAGCGGGAGGCGGCCACCCGGA
>JAEEGG010011961.1_pt1 | contig 18810 bp, 16 predicted proteins | sample 9134161 | NCBI WGS metagenome assembly JAEEGG01 (sample SAMN16246543, study PRJNA631951) | gut metagenome | biome: gut microbiome; feature: rumen; material: CR-attached | host: Bos | place: Iran: Karaj | collected 2018-10 | reverse complement strand
TCAAAGACATCTTAACTGGCAAGAACGATAGTTGGGGAGACAGCCTCTTTGGTCCGTTCTGACAACTTCATCCCTTTCCCCATATCAAGCCGTCCTTTCCAGGGCGGCTTTCTTTATTTTTCTTCGCCCCCGGGCAGTCGTCCTCGGTGCTGACGGCGAGTGCTCAGCAACCGATGCTCACTTCGGTGCTTCGGTGGTTCGACTACGCTCAGCAACCGACGCTCACCAATCGATGCTCACTTCGGCTCCGCTCAGTGACCGGTGTACTCAGCGACCGGAATTGGCTAAATAAAAAAAATCTCCAGCCTTTGGGACTGGAGATTATGAGTTGTGAGTTAATTCAATAGGTTATTTTACTGAGATTTTTCGTGTGGTGTTGCCCACTTTCACGAAGTAGTAACCTTTAGGCAGGTCAACAATGAAATATTGTTTTGTCTCGACCATGACGTCGGAGAAAACTCTGTTGCCCACAAGGCTGTAAATCTCGACAATGCTGTTGACTCTCGCGTTCTCTATAGTGAGTTTGCTGTTGAGGAATGTAATGGTAGGCTCTTCGAGCTGCTCCATTTCCATTTCTGCCTCCTCGCTAAAGTTCTCGCTGAAGGAATCCATGAACGACCCTTCGGCGAAAATGTTAAGAGGCAACATTATAAGCAGTGTTAGTATTAGATTTCTCATACGCAGTGATTTATGTATGAATGACCAAAATTACATATTTTTTATATAAATCAAAAACAACAAACGCTTTTTCTCTTGATAAGCCCTTGTTATATTTGCACTGAAACAATAAATGTACCAGAAACTATGAAGAGATTCTTATTAACGCTGATGGCTTGCGCAGCCGTGGCGTCTTCTTACGCGTTGAAGTATGATGTTGTGGTGGCACAGGACGGCACAGGCGATTTCACAACGATACAGGAGGCTGTAAACTCAGTCAGGGCGGAGATGCAGGAGCGAAAGACTATTTTCGTGAAGAACGGCGTTTACAGAGAAAAGGTGGTGATCCCGACTAACTGCATAAACGTGACAATAGTGGGTGAAAGCAAGGACAGCACGATACTCTCGTGGGGCGACCACGCCAAGATGCCTCTGCCAGGCACCGACAAGCCAATGGGCACGTTCAAGACATACACGCTGCTGGTGAGAGGCAACGGATTCAAGGCTAAGAACATAACGATAGAGAACGACGCTCCTCAGCTGGGACAAGCGGTGGCGCTGCATGTGGAGGCCGACAAGGTGGAGTTTGTGAACTGCCGCTTCCTTGGCAACCAGGACACGATATACGCAGGCAAGGAGAACTGCAGGCAGTATTTCAAGGGCTGCGAGATAGAGGGAACGACGGATTTCATCTTCGGCCCTTCGACGGCTTACTTTGAGGCGTGTTTGATAAGATGCAAGAAGAATTCGTACATAACAGCGCCGTCAACTCCGGAGTATTGCAAATACGGCTTCATCTTTAACAAGTGCAGAATCGTTGCAGCCGACGGCATAGACAAAGTGTTCCTCGGACGTCCGTGGAGACCTTACGGGCAGTCGGTTTTTATAGACTGCTTCTTGGATAAGCATATCCGTCCAGAAGGATGGGACAACTGGAGAAATCCGGAAAACGAGAAGACCGCAAGATTTATAGAAATAGAAAATAACGGTCCTGGCGCATCGCTTGAGAATCGTGTTGCATGGAGTAAGAAAGGCAAGAAGAAGGAAAAGAAAGTGTATGAAATAAGTCGTGTTTTCTCGTCTTCGGTGGAAAAATGGCAACCGGAAGAGTAAAAAAATGACATTTTGTTTTGCATTATAAAAATATGTTCTCATATTTGCAGTGGTAAAAAAACGACAGATGAAATTCTTTGTTACAAATAACGCATGGTGGCGCTCACAATTATCAAAATTGTGAGTGACGGTTATTTTATCAAATAGATAGAAAAAATAAAAAGGCTTGCCGAACTCACGGTAAGCCTTTTTTTATTGCAGAATAGAAATTAAAAACAAAATAAGAAATGAAAGTAGAATTAGACGCAAATGGTTATTATGGAAGATTCGGAGGCTCGTTTGTCCCAGAAATCCTGCACAGAAATTTTGAAGAGTTGTCAAAATGCTATTTGGAGATAATAAACAGCGAGGACTTCAAAGAGGAGTTCGACATGTTGCTCAGAGACTATGTTGGCAGACCGTCTCCGCTCTATCTCGCCAAGAGGCTTTCGGCAGAGATTGGCGCGAAGATATACCTCAAGAGAGAGGACCTGAACCACACAGGCGCGCACAAGATAAACAACGCGATAGGACAGATACTCTTGGCCAAGAGAATGGGCAAGATCAGAATACTGGCGGAGACAGGCGCAGGACAGCACGGCGTGGCTACAGCCACAGCGGCGGCGCTGATGAATATGCAGTGCGTCGTCTATATGGGCGAGACCGATGTGGAGAGGCAGTTCCTGAACGTGCAGAAGATGAAGATGCTGGGCGCGACAGTGGTGCCAGTGACTTCGGGCAACAAGACGCTGAAAGACGCGACGAACGAGGCTTTCAGAGACTGGTGCAACCATCCGGAGGACACGTTCTACATAATCGGCTCGGCAGTGGGCGCGCATCCTTATCCCGACATGGTGGCGAGATTCCAGTCGGTGATAAGCGAGGAGATAAAGAAGCAGCTGATGGAGCAGGAGGGACGCGATTACACAGACTACCTCGTGGCTTGCGTAGGCGGCGGCAGCAATGCGGCAGGCACGTTCTACCACTATCTGAACGACGAGAGAGTGAAGCTGATAGAGGCAGAGGCAGGCGGACTCGGCGTTGACACCGACAAGACTGCAGCCACGATATACTGCGGCACAGAAGGCATATTGCACGGCAGCCGTTCGCTGGTGATGCAGGACGAGGACGGACAGATAATAGAGCCTTATTCGATTTCGGCAGGACTCGACTATCCAGGTATCGGTCCGCTGCATGCCCACTTGGCGAAGACAGGCAGAGCAGAGGTGTTGCCGATAAACGACGACGAGGCGCTGAAAGCCGCATTCGAACTGACCAGAATCGAAGGCATAATCCCAGCGCTCGAAAGCTCGCATGCCCTGGCGGCGCTGCACAAGGTGAAGTTCAAGCCAGAGGACGTGGTCGTGCTGACCGTTTCGGGACGAGGCGACAAGGATATGCCGACGTACATAAAGAATTTCAATGTCTAAAGAATAAAAACAAAGCGATATGCAAAACATAAATATCAAAGTAAACAGCGAGACCTATCTTGGCGACCTGCAGACACCTGTGGGCATATATTTGAAAATTAGGGATTTGTATGTGGAGTCGGTGCTGCTGGAGAGTTCGGACTACAACAGTACAGAAAACAGTATGTCATACGTTGCGTTCAAGCCGCTGGCGTCGTTCGTGGCAGAATCGGGCGAGATAACAATGACATATCCTGGCGGCGAGAAGGAGACTGTGAGCGTGAAAGACAAGAACACGCTGCCTGACACATTCCAGGAGTACATAAAGAAATTCTGCGTTTCCGATGCGGACAAGGAACTGGGCGCAAACGGATTCTTCGGTTATTCGAGCTACGAGGCGATACAGTATTTTGAGGACATAAAACTATCGGCCGAACGTAAAGCGGAGAATAATGTGCCAGAGGTCAACTATGTGTTTTACAAATATATAATCGCATTCAACCACTACAAGAACGAGATAAAAATAATCGAGAATCTGCTGCCTGGCGAGACCGAGACGCAGATACCGAAAATAATCGGCATACTGAACAACCCGATAGTGAGCGAGTTCCGATTCGAGCTCGACGGCGATGAGCAGTCCGACATAACAGACGAGGAGTTCAAAGCTATGGTGAGAAAGGGCAAGGAGAACTGCTACAAGGGCAATGTGTTCCAGATAGTGCTGTCGAGACGTTTCTCGCAGGGATACAAGGGTGACGACATGATGCTTTACAGAAAGCTGCGTTCGATAAATCCGTCGCCTTATCTGTTCTATTTCGACTTCGGCTCGTTCAGAATCTTCGGCTCGTCGCCAGAGGTTCACCTGATGGTGAAGGACAACAAGGCGTACATAATGCCGATAGCCGGCACGATGAGGAGAACCGGCAACATAGAGGAGGACAAGAAGATAGCCGAGAAGCTGCTTGCCGACCCTAAGGAGAACGCCGAGCACATAATGCTTGTGGACCTGGCACGAAACGACTTGAGCCGCAACACTGACAATGTAAGAGTGGAGCAGCTGCGCACGGTGCAGTATTACTCGCACGTGATACACCTCGTGTCTTCGGTGGCAGGCGACATGCCAAAGAACGTGAATCTGATGAAGCTGTTCGCCGACACATTCCCGGCAGGAACGCTTTCCGGCGCGCCTAAGGTGAAGGCCATGCAGCTGATAGACGAGATAGAAAGATACGACAGAGGCTTCTATGGCGGATGCATCGGATTCATCGGACTGAACGGCACAAGCAACCAGGCGATAACGATACGTTCGTTCCTCTCGCGCGACAACAGGCTCTACTATCAGGCAGGAGCGGGCGTTGTGGCTAAGTCGAACGAGGAGAGCGAGTTGCAGGAAGTGAACAACAAGCTTGCGGCACTGAGAAACGCCATGAATGTGACAAGTTCAAAAATTTAATCATCAGGAGGAAACAGCAATGGAAACAAGAATATTAGTGTTGGACAATTACGATTCGTTTACATATAACATCGTTCAGATAGTCAGGGATTTGGGTTATAAGGTTGACGTTTACAGGAATGACAAGATTTCGGTGGAGGAAGTCGGCAAGTACGACAAGATAATCCTGTCGCCGGGTCCGGGAGTGCCATCGGAGTCGGGAATATTGCTCGATGTGATAAAGACATACGCTTCGAAGAAAAGCATTTTCGGCATCTGTCTTGGCGAGCAGGCGATAGGCGAGGCGTTCGGCGCTAAGCTGACCAATCTGTCAAGCGTTTATCACGGCATAAGCTCAAAAATAAAGATAACAAAGCAGGACGAATACACGTTTGCTGGACTGCCAGCGGAAATCGAGGTGGGAAGATACCATTCTTGGGTGGTTGACGCGGAAGGACTGCCAGAGTGTCTTGAGGTGACTTCGGAGACCGAGGACGGGTTGATAATGGGTCTCAGACACAAGACATACGATGTGAGGGGAGTGCAGTTTCATCCGGAATCGGTGCTGACACCTTCGGGCAAGACCATTTTAGAGAACTTTCTTAAGAAATAACACAAAAGAAGATATATGAAAAAGATATTATTACGACTGGCGGCTCACGAGGTGCTGAGCAAGGAAGAGGCCGAACAGGTGATGCTGAACATGGCGGCAGGGCAGTACAGCAATGAGCATATAGCCGCATTCCTGACAGTATTCAACATGAGGGCGATAACGCTCGACGAGTTCGTGGGATTCCGTGATGCATTGCTCACGACAGCCAAGAAGATAGACTTGTCGGACTTTGAGACGGTCGATGTAGTGGGCACAGGCGGCGACGGCAAGAACACGTTCAACATCTCCACACTGAGCTGCTTCGTGCTTGCCGGCGCAGGATTCAAGGTGGCTAAGCACGGAAACTTCGGCTCTTCTTCCGTAAGTGGCGCGTCAAACGTGCTGCTGCATTACGGAGCGAACTTCACCAACGATGAGGACGTTATAAAGAAGTCCATTGACCAGTCGGGCTTCTGTTTCCTGCACGCGCCTTTGTTCAACCCAGGAATGAAGTACGCCGCACCAGTGAGAAAGGCGCTTGCCGTGCCAACGTTCTTCAACCTTATGGGACCGCTGATTAACCCGGCGAGACCAAACCATCAGCTTTGGGGCGTTTACAACCTCGAGAAAACGAGACTTTACAACTACGTCTGTCAGAAAACAGGCATCGACTACACGCTTGCCCATTCGACCGACGGATACGACGAAATCTCTCTGACTGCGCCAGCCAAGATAATCACAAGAAACTCGGAAACCGTAGTGACGCCAGAGCAGCTTGGATTCGAAAGAGCGAGCCAGGCCTCTCTGTCGGGCGGCGACAGTGTGGAGTCGGCTGCGGTGATATTCATGAACGTGCTGGACAACAAAGCGACCGCCGCACAGAAGAACGCAGTGCTTGCCAATGCCGCGTTCGCGATACAGAATGTGCATAAGGACAAGGACATACAGGACTGCATCGGCATGGCGAGAGAGTCGCTCGAGAGCGGCAAAGCGAAGAAAGCATTTGAAAAATTCATAGAGATATACAGTTGATATGCCTACAATATTAGATGAAATATTAGCGGACAAAAGGAAGGAACTGAGCGTGACTAAGGCGTCGGTGAAAATCGACGACTTGGTGAAACGCGAGTATTTCAGCCGTGAGACACTTTCCTTCAAGGACAGTTTGGCGAGCTCGGCTTCGGGCATAATCTCGGAGTTCAAGCGGAAGTCGCCGTCGAAGGGTTGGATTTTCCCTGACGCAGACCCGGTGGCAGTGACCAAGGGGTACAGCGACAACGGAGCGAGCGCCATCTCGATACTCACCAACGACAAGTACTTCGGCGGATGTCCAGAGTTTTTGCAGCAGGCGCGTCCAAACGTGAAGTGCCCGATACTGCGCAAGGAGTTCATCGTTGACGAGTTTCAGGTTTACGAGGCGAAGGCCATAGGCGCCGACGCAATACTTCTGATAGCCGCGGCATTGACCAAGGCGGAGCTTAAGTCGCTGGCAGCCAAGGCGCACGAGCTGAGTCTTCAAGTGCTGATGGAAGTGCACACCGAGGCTGAGTTTGACGCTGTGAACGAGTATGTGGACGTCATTGGGGTGAATAACCGCGATTTGAAGACGTTTGTGACGGACGTGGAAAACTCGATGAGGCTCGCCGACAAGATACCGGCGGAGTTCGTGAAGATAAGCGAGAGCGGCATAAGCGACCCGGCGACGGTCAGGAGCCTCAGGGAAATCGGCTACAGGGGATTTCTGATGGGCGAGAACTTCATGAAGACTCAAGACCCAGCGGCGGCATTGAAGTCGTTTATTAGCGCGATATAAATATCTTTGCAGAATGGGAAAGTTGCTAAAAGTGTGCGGAATGCGCGACGCAGCCAACATAAAGGAGCTGGCTGCATTGTCGCCGGACTTCATAGGCTTCATTTTTTATCCGAAGTCGTCGAGGTTCGTTTCCACTATCGACGATAGGACGTTAGACTTGATACCGAAGAAAACACGCAAGGTCGGCGTTTTTGTGAACGAGACAGCGCAGAAGATAAAGAGCGTGGCGACGAGCTTCAGGTTGGACGCGGTGCAGTTGCACGGCGACGAAACTCCGGACATGTGCCGTAAACTGAAGGACGAAGGCTACATGGTCATCAAGGCGTTTCACATAGCGTCGGTCGATGACTTCAGCGAGACTGCGGAGTACGAAGGCGCTTGCGACTACTATCTCTTCGACACCAAGACGCAAGGCTACGGCGGCTCGGGAGTGACATTCGACTGGGCTTTTCTGGACATGTATACAGGTCAGACGCCGTTTCTGCTGAGCGGAGGCATCAGACCGGACTCGGTGCAGGATTTGTGGAAACTCACTCATCCTATGTTGGCGGGGTTTGACATAAACAGCGGTTTTGAACTGAAACCTGCGTTTAAGGATATTTCTCTGGTTAAGAGATTCAAGGAACGAATGATTCTGTAAATACAAATAAATCAACATAATACAATGAATAGAATAAATAAATTATTTAAAGAGAAAGGCAATAACATTTTGTCGGTTTACTTCACTGCCGGTTATCCGAACCTCAACGACACGGTCGAGATAATAAAGCAGCTTTCTTCCAAAGGCGTGGATTTGATAGAAATCGGCGTTCCGTTCTCTGACCCGCTTGCCGACGGTCCTGTGATACAACACAGCAGCCAGGTGGCGCTGAAAAACGGCATGAGCGTGAAACTGCTTTTCGAGCAGCTCAAGGACATAAGAAAGGTGACTGACATTCCGCTTGTGCTCATGGGCTATGTGAATCCTATAATACACTTCGGATTCGAGAATTTCTGCCAGAAAGCGCAGGAGGTCGGCATTGACGGATTCATAATCCCGGATCTGCCTATGCTTGAGTATCAGAGGGAGTTCAAACCGGTTTCCGACAAATACGGAATCGAGAACGTTTTCCTCATAACTCCAGAAACATCGGCTGAGCGCATCAGAGTAGTGGACGAGAACACGAACGCGTTCATCTACATGGTGTCCAGCGCCAGCACTACTGGCGTGCAGAAGTCGTTTGAGGGCGCGAAGGAGGAGTATTTCAACCGCATCAAGTCGATGAACTTGAAGAATCCTGCGATGATAGGCTTCGGCATTTCTAATAAGCAGACTTTCGAGAGCGCGTGCAAATACTCGTCGGGAGCGATTATCGGCAGCGCATTCATCAAGTCGCTGGACGAGACGTCGTCGGTTTCGGACGCTGTGGACTTGCTGCTGAAAAGACTTAAAGAGTAATCCAAAGACCGAAACAAAAAAACGCTGTTCAAAAATTTGAACAGCGTTTTTTGTTATGCAGTGTCTTTTTACTTTGTGCTGAATGTCACTGAGACAGGAGCGAGCACGTTCTTTTTCCACTGCTTTGTGTAGTTGAAGTACTCGTCCGGAGTCTTGAATCCGTTCTGCTCTTTAAGCCAGAAAGCCTGGAAGAAGTATCTGATGCTGTTGTTCTCGTCCGGCTTCATGATAATCAGCTGGTTGAGCGGGTCCTCTTTGATGCCGTCGCTGTATTCAGGCGCGATGGCAACAGCCATTCCTACTGTCTCTTTGTTCGGGTGCTTCACGGTGTCTTTCTGCGCGAAACCCTTGCCCCACATAGCCACGAGATTGTTCTCGTCCGACGAGAAGCGCATATCCTCTGGGAACTTCTGCACGCCGCTGCAGAACGACATTCCCTTTGCGTTGTCCGACAGGAACACATCCACTTGCACGTCTCTGTGGCGCGCGTACTGAGTGTATCTTATCTTGGCGTTGATTTTCTGTCCTTGATATTCCCAATCGTTGAGCTCCAGCTCCGTTATGTTTCTCAGATGGCCTTTTGACACGATTCTTTGTGTGCGCTTGCCGAACGCTTCAGTGTGAATGGCTTCGCTTCCGCTCCATCCTTTGAATGTGCCTACGCCCACGCTGTTGCCAACAAGCAAGATGTCATCGCCGTAGCCTTCGCTCAGCTGCTTATTGGTTGTGTGCCACTGTGTTATAGGTATTTCCAAACGGCTTTTCACCTTGCCGTAAACGTCGATTGTCTGCTTGTTGTTGAAATAGACTCTGTATGCCACAGGTCCGCTCTCGAACACCATTCCGTGCAGATATACCTTGTTGTACATGTCGTCCTTGTCCGACGAGATGGCAGTGTCGGGTCTTGTGGTCTCGGTGTTGTCGGCGTTCTTGGTGCGGTGCATCAGCACGGAGTAAACCTCCTGCTCGTAGTTCTTCACATTGTAGCTTGTCGGCACGATTCTCGCCATGACTCTTTGCTTCTGTCCGGCTTTGAGGTTGAGCATGAATGCCACTTCGTCTTTCTTGCCGTTGCCGTCGGTGTCGTCAAACTGTGTGTTTATCTCCTTGTCGTTGATGAAAAGGCAGATTCTCTGGTTTGTGTAGTGCTTGAGTTTCGATGTTATGCTGTCGATTTTGACAACGACAGGCACGTCCGTTCTTGCGAAGTCGGCTTTGTTCTCCACGTCGATGTAAACAAAACTTCCTGGGTTGTACTTCGGAGCGCCGAAGCACAATGCCGAAATAAATAACGCTGCGGTTAAAAGCTTGATTTTCATATTCTAATGTTCTATGTTTCTTGTGGTTATGTTCTGGCATCCGCTTTTTTCGACATTGTTTATGTCGCTCTGCGATGACTTGATGTTGTCGAATGTCGAGTCTTTCACTCTTGTCAGTTTCAGCATTGCGCCTTTCTTGCAATTGATGTCGGCGTTTGTCATCGTTATGTTTGCTGCATCAACCATCTCTGCTCCGTTGTCGCTTGTTATGTTTATGTTTTCAAGCGAGACTTCTGTGATGTTCTTCTCTGGCAGTCCGTTGAAGAACATCGCTTTCTTTGCGCCGTTGCAGTTTATGTTCTTTATGTATATGCTCTTGAATTCCGGTGTTGTGATGTCGGCTGGCACATTGCCTTTGTCGGTCACGTTCTTGTTGCCGTAGAATAAATCGAAGAGTATAGCTTCGCCCTTTATGTCTATCATGTTCACTTTGTCGATGAACACATTCTCCACAACGCCGCCTCTTCCTCGCTTGCTCTTGAAACGGAGTCCCACGTCTGTGCCCATGAACAGGCAGTCCTTCACGTACATGTTCTTCGCGCCGCCCGACATCTCGCTGCCTACGACGAATCCGCCGTGTCCGTGCAGCACGGTGCAGTTCTTCACCACGATATTCTTGCAAGGCATGTTTCTCTTTCTGCCGTCCTCGTCTTTACCAGACTTTATGCAGATGGCGTCGTCGCCGGCATCGAATGTGCTGTTGTAAACTATGGCGTTCTGGCACGACTCAAGGTCGAGCGCGTCGCCGTTCTGCGCGTACCATGGGTTTCTCACAGTGATATTGCTTATCCTTATGTTCTTGCACATGAGCGGATGCAGACACCACGAAGGCGAGTTCTGAAACATCACTCCGTCCAGAACGATATTCTTGCAGTTCTTGAATCCCAGCAGTGTAGGGCGCAGGAAGTCTCTGATGTTTTCCCATGTGCTGTCGTTGTCCACGATAGGGATGTTCTGGTCCTCTGCCATTCTTTTTCCGTCGAGATAGCTTTGAGATGGATACCACTGCTCGTCCTCCACGATGCCGCCTTTCTTCACGAGCTTGTTCCACTCATACGGCGCCATCTTCCTCTTTTTCACGGCTCTCCACACATCTCCGTTGCCGTCGATGACTCCTTCGCCTGTTATGGCTATGTTCTCGAGGCTGTCGCCTGAGATTTGCGATACGCATCTTCTTGTGTTCAGTCCTTCGAATGTCGATGGGGCAATCTTGTACTGCTTCTTGTCCTTTGTGAAGAATATCAGCGCGCCTTTTTCGAGATGCAGGTCTATGTTGCTTTTCATGACGATAGGGCCAGTCAGCCAGATGCCTTGTGGCACAATGACGTGTCCTCCGCCTTTGCCTGCGATGGAGTCAATCGCCTTGCGGAAGGCTTCTGTGTTGTCGTATGTGCCGTTGCCTATCGCTCCGCAGTCGCTGATGCTCAGCGTGTTGTTCTTGAATTTTATCTCAGGTACGGCTTCCATGTTGAACGGAACGCCGCTATAAATGTCCTTTAGCGTCTTGTCTATCTTCACCTTGGCTGCGTACGACGCAACCGCGCATAAAGAGAGCAAGGAAATTGCAAAAAAGCGTTTTCTCATTATTTGTTGTTTAAGTCTGGTTTTGTGTATCTTATCCAATCTATGTCCATGTATCCGCCATCATTGCTCTTCTTAGGTCTGGAAGCTATGTAGCCGATTTTCGCACCAATCCAGCGTCCTTCCTTTGCTTTGAATTTTGTTCCGATAGCCTTGAATGTCGCGCCATCGTCAGTGCTGTAGCTGAAATTGCAGTACTGGCCGTCGGTCATCGTCATTCTTATCACGACATCGCGACTTGGCAGCAAATTGACATCAACTGCGGTTTCTATGCCTTTTTTTCTTGCGTCAATGCAGGTGTTCTGGCTTATTTTCAGTCCTTCGGCTGTGTTCTCGATGCAGATCATGGAGTAGTCTTCGCCCATAATTCCGAAAAAGAATTTTTCTCCAGTGTATCTTTTGTCGGGATATACCGACAGTCGGGTAGTGACTGTGAAGTCCTTTGCTGGGGTTTTCTGCCCGAGAAAACTGTTGACGTTGAAAAGGTTGTGCGATGCCTCGTCATATTGCGAAAAAAGTCGAAGCACTCCGTTCTTCTTGTCTGCAAATGGCCATGTCGGACCAGGGTTTCCCATCCATTGCCACTGCAGGCCGATTTTGTTGTCAGAGAACTCGTCGTCATCGACTGGTGTTGTTATCGCTGTTTTTTGGGCCTTTGGCTTGGTGTATGTCATGACAGGCTCGCCACAGCCGTCGCCGTCGTCATCGTTGCCAATGACAGGCCAGTCGTTTACCCATTTCATTGGCTCGAGGTGAATGATTCTGCCGCATGTGCCGACATCCTGGAAATGGATAAACCAGTTTTCTCCTTTCTTTGTTTCCACCCATGCTCCCTGATGAGGACCGTTGACGTTGGTCTTGCCTTGATGTAAAACTATTTTCTCTTCGTATGGTCCCCAGATGTCCTTGCTTCTCAGCACGAGCTGCCAGCCTGTAGCCACGCCGCCGGCAGGTGCGAATATGTAGTAGTAGCCGTTGCGCTTGTACATCTTTGTGCCTTCTATCGTCGGCTGTGATGTGTGTCCGTCATAGATTATGCGCGTGTCGCCGACAGTTGCGTCTCCTTCCTTGTTCATCTGAAGGAGTCCGAGGATGCTCTTTACTCCGGCCCTTGAGCCAGCGTACCCGTGTGAGAGATAGACATCGCCGTTGTCGTCCCAGAAAGGGCAGCAGTCTATGAGTCCCTTTATTTCCTTGACGCAAACTGGTTTTGACCATTCGCCTCTTGGGTCTTTCGCCTTCACCATGAAGAAGCCTCGGTCGGGGTCGCCCCAATAGATGCGGAACTCGCCATCGTGGTATCTTATCGAAGGAGCCCAGACGCCGTTGCCGCGCTGAGGTTTAGAGAAATCTTCCTCTTGCGGATGGCGTTTGAGCGCGTAATTGACAAGCTCCCAGTTGACTAAGTCGGTGGAGTGGAGTATAGGCAATCCTGGCACGCAGTCGAAACTCGACGCAGTCATGTAGAAGTCTTTGCCGACTCGGCAGACGTCCGGGTCGGAATAGTCTGCGTAGATTATCGGGTTTTTATATGTTCCGTCACCATTGTCTGCCACCCAGACTTTAGAAACGAATTTCTTTGTTTTAATTGTTTTTGCAATTGCTGGTTGGAATAGTAGTAATGAGGCAATTGCTATTGCTATATGTCTCATTTTGCCTGCTTTTCTCCTTCGTCAAGGTTGTTGTTGGTGTTGCTTTTCAGCGTTTCTATTTCCTTGATTTTTGTTGTGTATGTCAGTTTTATCTCTCCGTTGTTCAGGTTTTTGACAAGCGGTTTGAGTTCTTTGTGTTGTTTGCTCACTTCCTTCAGCTCTTCTATGAACAGGTTGCCGATGGCCAGCGCGCCTTCTGGTCTTAGGTGCGTATTATCCTCCTTTCCGTCTGGGTGCTTCTTGCATTCGCCCGGCTTTACGTGCAGGAAGTATTTTATCGAGCCTTCTGTTCCTGCTGCTATCAGGAAGTCCATGCTCGAGTGCTGCATGTCTATCAGTATCACGTTTTTCTCCTTTGCCACGGCTCTCACGAGGTTAGGGTAGTTGCCGTGCTGGTCCACGAAGTTGTCGTTCTTGTCGAACTTTCGTCTCTCTATCGGTGTGCAAAGTATAGGCGTCGCCCCTTTGGCTCTCACGTCGCTCACCATTTTCTCGAGGTTCGCCTTGTACTGCTCTGGAGTGGTGTATCTGTCGGCTTTCTTCTTGCTCTGGTCGTTATGTCCGAATTGTATTACCACAAAATCTCCCTTGCTCACACGATTAATCAAAAAGTCCCATCTGCCCTCGCTTATGAATGTGCGTGTGCTGCGGCCGTTGCGAGCATGGTTCTCGATTATCACGTTGTCATTGAAATATGACGGCAGAGTCTGTCCCCATCCGGTTTCTGGATAGGCGATCTCCTCCTTGTCCGCCATTGTCGAATCGCCGGCGAGGAATATTTTCACCGATTTCTGCTTTGATGCAGTGAATGCCACTAATGCGACTACTGCTGTCGCAAGTATTATTATCTTGTTTCTCATGTTTTTGTGTCTTTATAGTTTGCTTAATTCAAGAGCGGCAAGGATGAACGGACCTACGACTTTCGGGTCGTCGTTTCTCTGCTTCTCGCCGATGTAGTATTCATAAGTTCCGCTTCTGTAAGGCGTTCCGCCCAGTCCAGCCACGCCGCAGGCTTTTGTTATGCTTGTTGTGCCGTCGGCATTGGTTATTGTCGCGCTCTTAGTGAACTTGTCGAATGACTCCTTGGCTATCGTCTTGAACTCCTTAGGCAGATAGCCTTTTCTCGCGCCCTTGGCGAATGCGTAGATGAACATTATCGAGCATGACGACTCCAGATAGTTGCCTTCTCTTCCTGGGAAGTTCGGCACCTGATACCACAGTCCGCTTTCCTTGTCCTGATACTTCAGCAAGGCGTTTGACAGTCTGTTGAAGTTCGCGATTATCGTCTTGCGCGAAGGGTGGTTCTTAGGCAGGTAGTCCAGCACGTCAACCATCGCCATCATGTACCATCCCATGCTTCTGCCCCAGAAGTTAGGGGAGTGCCCGGTCACTTTGTCGGCCCAAGGCTGCTGTCTTGCGTCGTCGTAGGCGTGGATGTTCAGTCCGGTCGTCTTGTCCAATGTCAGGCTGTCTGCCAGCACGAACTGCTTTGCCACATCGTCGAACTTCGCCTTGTCCTCGTTGCATCTCTTTATGAACTGCGCATAGAAAGGCGCGCCCATGTACAGACCGTCGAGCCATACCTGCTCTGGGTAGATTTTCTTGTGCCAGAATACGCCGCACTTCATTCTCGGATGCGTGTCCAGCTGTTTTCTAAGCAGGCAGATGGCCTTCATGAGCTTCTCCTCTTTGGTTATGTCGTAGAGGGCGAAGAGAAACTTTCCGCCGTTCACTCTGTCTATGTTGTAAGTCTCAAGCTTGTAAGTCTCTATGCTTCCGTCCTCTTTTATGAAGAAGTCCTTGAACTCCGTCACATAATTCAGGTACGCGGTGTCCTTCGTCGTTTTATACATCTCGGTTATGGCGAGCGCCACGAGTCCCTGCGTGTAGTCCCATTTCGGTTTCTTCACGAAGTCGGCTCTCCATAGTTCCGGGTTATGCTTCATCTCCGACTGTGCCACTTTCTCTGCCCAGTCGATGTATTTGTTGTCCTTCTTTGCGCTTGCTGTCAGTGAAACCGTAGCACATATTGCTAATGCGGCGATTGTGGTTGCGAGTCTCATTTTCTTGTCTTTTGGTTTAATTGCTTTGTTTATATCTGTTTAGTCTAATTCATACTCTACGCTTGTCACCACTCTTATCGACTTGATTTGTGGTGTGTACTGGTCGCGCGACTCTATCGAGAACTGTCCTTGGTTGGAGTTCACTATCTTGCCTATCTTGCTGTCGGACTTCTCAGCGAACACTTCTGCTGCCTTTCTCGCGTTCTCGGTCGATTCCTGCAGCATGCTCACTTTTATGTCGTTCAGCTTGGTGTATGTGAACTGCACATTGTTGTCCCATTCGTTGTTGCCTTTTATGGCTATGCCTTTCTTCATCAGTTCCGAGTTCTGTCCCATCAGTTTGCACACGAGGTCAACCTTGTCGGTCGATACAGTCACAACTGAAGTCACCACATATCTGTATGTCGCGTTGCTGTTGTAGCTGTAAGATGTGTTGTCGTTGATTTTAGTCTGACCTATGGCTATCTCGTTTTTGTCTATGCCGTTGCTTTCGAGATATTCGATAATGCTCTTGTTCTTGTTCTCGATAGACGAGTAGATGTCGGCGAGGTCGTTGCCGTTCTCGTCATATACGATAGGCCAAATCACGTGGTCAGCCATCACTTCCTTCTCCGACAGTCCTTTCACGGAAACTGTTCTCTTGCCGTTCATGTCTGTGAGGCCCTTCATCACGGCTAATCCGCAGCATGCCATGCCTACAGCTATTATGGCAGATGCAATAATAGACTTGCTTTCCATAGTGTTTAGATTTTAGTGTTAGTATTATGCAATTATACAAAATGCGTGTTTTATAGTCAAATGTCTTTTGAATATTTAGGAAAACTATATGACTGGTCGCTGTGCCTCGGTCGCTGAGCGTTGGTTGGTGAGCGTAGCCGAACCAAGCCGAAGCGCCGTTCATTTTTCATTCTTTGTCTGCGTTGTAGAGACGGAGCATGCTCCGTCTGTGGTGAAATGTTGATTTTTCGTATGTTAGACGGTGCATGCACCGTCTCTACGATTTCCGGGGATTTATTTTGTTCAATGACCGGGATTTCTCACGTCCGGTTGCTGAGCATCGGTTGCTGAGCGTTGGTTGGTGAGCGTAGCCGAACCAAGCCGAAGCACCGAACCACCAAACCAAGCCGAAACACCGTTCATTCTTTGTGTGCGTATGTATGTACGGAGTTTACAAAATTCAAATTTCAATTCTTTGTTGTTGTTTCTCATAATCTTTATATTTGCGTATATAGAAGATAAAACAAATATTAACTACAAACCGACAGATAAGAAACAGAAAAGGAATAAGGTAAAGACATATAGATAAAGCGTTATAAGCGAAAACTTGCATTTTTCGGAATCTGGACAATTTCAAAATGTAAACCAAGTCAAGCGATGAACGCTCACGTTGTAGCGTGGGCTTTTGTTCGTGTATATTTGGTTTACAGGGTCAGTCCAGAACCTCGAAATGCAAATAGAGCGATAAAGTTCCGCGCTTTTTTTATGTCTAAACCAACCCGAACGATGGCAGGAACTTGCGGAGGAACTGAAAATCCGTGAAAAGAGTAAGGAAATTTCTTAATTCTACATTATTATGGAAGATAGCACACAGCAACAATTACAAGGCTTGCCTCCTTTAGAGTGTGACGCCCCTGAGATTCTCATCATAGGCACATTCCCTGGGATTAGCTCGTTGGAGTCAGGGGAATATTACCATGACAACACGAATCGCATTTGGGAAGTTATATGCGAAATCTACAATGATTACCCAGTGCCCCAAATTGATGAGTATGACAAGAAAAAGGCGCTGCTTGCAAGACATCGTATTGTGCTGTGGGATTATTATAAAACTGCAGCTCGTAAAAATCCAGACAGTAGTGATAAATCCCTTGTTGGCATAGAACATAACGATATTATTGATTACCTGAAGAAACATCCAACAATCAAAAAAGTCGTGATCAACGGCAAAGGGAAAATATACAAAGCCATCGAAAAGGAAATAAAAAGGGACATCGAAAATGATTCTAAACTCAAAAACAGAGGCATTGAAGTTTTTAGATTGCCATCAACAAGCGGATTGAACACTCGCTATGCAAAAACACTAAATAGGCATTGGAGTGCATTAAATTCTTTTTTGATAAAGGCACCTAATGGAGGAATCAAGGGATTCGGCGCTCCTTATTACTGTCCGGCATGCGAACGTTTCTCACAAACTGAGAAATGCCAATATTGCGGCAGTTTATGCAACAGAGTAATGTATTAACAACCTAAAATTTTAAAAACATGAAAAAATTATTTACATTATTAATTGTGGCAATATGCGCCACAACCCTCGCATGGGCAGATAGCAGCGGCAGCTGCGGCGAGAATGTCACTTACACCTACGTGTCATCCACCGGCACACTTACCATCAGCGGAACGGGAGACATGAATAATTATCGTTATTTGAGTGATAGGCCATGGGATTATTTGAAGGGAAATATCAAAAAGGTTGTAATAAACAATGGCGTGACAAGCATTGGACAACAGGCGTTCTCTGGCTGCACAGCACTGACGAGCGTCACAATTGGCAATGGAGTCACAAGCATTGGAGAGAATGCGTTCAATGGCTGCACAGGACTCACAAGCATCGAGATTCCGAACAGTGTCACAAGCATTGGACATCATGCGTTCTCTGGCTGCACAGGACTCACAAGCTTCACCATCCCGAACAGTGTGACAAGCTTTGGAAGTTTTGCGTTCTATGGCTGCACAGGACTGACGAGCGTCACAATTGGCAATGGAGTCACAAGCATAGACGGTGCGTTCGAGGGCTGCACAGGATTGACAAGTATAACCATCCCGAACAGCGTCACAAGCATTGGATCTCAGGCGTTCCTTGGCTGCACAGGACTGACGAGCGTCACCATCCCGAACAGTGTCACAAGCATTGGAATGTATGCGTTCTATAACTGTACAGGACTGACAAGCGTCACCATCCCAAACTCAGTAACAGAAATTAGAGGTAGCGCGTTCTATGGCTGCACAGGACTGACAAGCATAACAATTGGCAATGGCGTCACAAGCGTTGGAGAAGAGGCGTTCTATGGCTGCGACAACATTGAAACGGCAGACATAAATTCTCAAGCGGCTCTTAACGCAATTTATTTTAAGGACAAACTCACCAGCATAATATTAGGTGATGGCGTCACAAGCATTGCCTGGAATGCGTTCGATGCCTACACAGGACTGACAAGCATAAATGTTGCAGAAGACAACTCAAACTACGCTTCAATAGACGGATTCTTGTACAGCAAAGACAAGAATACATTAATAAAGTGTCCACGGGGAAAAACGGGAAGCGCCACCATCCTGAACTCAGTAACAGAAATTGGATGGGATGCGTTCTTGGATTGCACAGAACTGACAAGCGTCACCATCCCGAACAGCGTCACAAGCATTGGATCTTGGGCGTTCGATGGCTGCACAGGACTGACAAGCATTACCATCCCGAACAGCGTCACAAGCATAGGACATGATGCGTTCTATGGCTGCACAGGACTGACAAGCATGACAGTGGAAGCAACAAACCCTCCGTCGGCCTCTTATTCTATGGTGTCAAATTACAACATTCCATTAAATGTGCCAGCTGGAAGCGTTGACGCATACAAAACAGCAGACGAATGGAAGAAATTCACAAACATACAAGCCATTCCTGCCACTGGCGTGAATGAAGCCACAGCAGAAAAGAGCGAGGTGAAGAAAATCATTGACCGCAACGGAATAATCTATATCGAGAAAGAC